>Ga0172372_10012925_pt1 | contig 10419 bp, 7 predicted proteins | sample LakKiv5m_2_FD_114544 | JGI IMG/M metagenome (GOLD analysis project Ga0172372, IMG submission 114544) | Freshwater microbial communities from Kabuno Bay, South-Kivu, Congo - kab_092012_9.5m | ecosystem: Environmental > Aquatic > Freshwater > Lake | place: Democratic Republic of the Congo... | reverse complement strand
TGCGGTCTCCAGGGCAGCGGCAAGACCACCACCGCCGGCAAGCTGGCCGCCATGCTCCGTCGCCAGGGTCGCAGCACGCTGGTGGCCGCCTGCGACCTGCAGCGCCCCGCCGCAGTGGAGCAGCTGCGACTGGTGGCCGAGCAGGTGGCGTCCGAGGCCACAGGCGGCGCTCGCGTGGCGTTCTATGGCGAGCCCGAGCGCTGCGCCGAGTACGGCAAGGCCGTGGGCGTGGCGGTGGCGGTGGCGCAGCGAGCCCTCAAGGCGGCCCGTGACGGCCGCTTTGACGTGCTGCTGGTGGACACCGCGGGCCGGCTGCACGTGGAGGACGCGCTCATGCGCGAGCTTGAGGGCGTGCGGCGCGCCGTGGAGCCGCACCAGACGCTGCTGGTGGTGGACGGCATGGCCGGTCAGGACGCGCTGGTGGCGGCCAAGGACTTCCACGATCGCCTGCCGCTGGACGGGATCATCCTGACCAAGTTCGACGCGGATCCCCGTGGCGGCGCCGCCCTGAGCGTGCGACGCGTGACCGGGGCTCCCATCCTGTTCACCGGCACCGGCGAGAAGTTCGCGGATCTGGAGCCCTTCCATCCCGAGCGCGTGGCCGGCCGCATCCTGGGGATGGGCGACGTGGTGAGCCTGGTGGAGAAGGCTCAGCAGGAAGTGGACCAGGCCGAGGCCGAGCGCGTGGCCGAGCGCATGGCCAAGGGCCAGCTCACGCTGGACGACTTCCTGGGCCAGCTCAGGACCATCCGCCGACTGGGGCCCATCAAGAAGGTGCTGGGCATGCTGCCGGGCGTGGGAGGCATGCTCAAGGACCTGCCCATCGACGATGGTCAGCTGGACCGCGTGGAAGGCATGGTGCGCAGCATGACCCCCGACGAGCGTGCCCACGTGCGACTGGTGGACCAGCAGAAGAGCCGGGCTCGACGCGTGGCCACCGGCAGCGGCGTGGCCGTGCAGGAAGTGGGACGCCTGGCCAAGCAGTTCGAGATGATGCAGAAGATGACCCAGCAGATGGCGGGCATGGGTGCCATGGGCAAGATGAAGGCCATGAAGGAGATGGCCGGGGGCGTGGGCGGCATGGCCGGCGGCTTCCCGGGACTGCCCGGACGCGGCAGCACGCAGACCCAGAGCATCAAGAGCCGTTTCAAGCAGCGCAAGAAACGCTAAGTCCCATACAAGGGACGGGCTTGCTTATCGGACACATCAAGGCCGGACGCAAGGCCCCCGCCGAACACCTGCGACCCCGCTACATCCGGTCCAGCGGCAGCGGATCGTCCACCCGACCGGAGCTCCACGCCCGCAACCTCGGCAGTACCACCTCGCGCAGGTAGATCTTCACGCACGCTGCCACGGGGATGCTCAACAACATGCCGTAGATGCCCGCGATGGCCGCGCCCGCCAGCACCGCCACGAAGATGCTCACCGGGTCCAGATCCGTGGCCTTGCCCGCGATCACCGGCAGCAGCACGTAGCCCTCCAGGAACTGCACCACACCGTACACCGCCACCGGCCCCACCACGATCCACAGCCAGCTCAGGCGATCCGCCTCGGGCAGGGCCAGCTGGTCCACGGCCAGCAGTCCCACGGCCAGCGGCAACGCGATCACGCTCAGGTACGGGATCAGGCTGAACACGCCAAGCACCAAGCCCAGCGTGATGGCGTACGGCACGCCGAGCACCTTCCAGCCGATCGCCGCCACCAGTCCCATGATGGCGCTCACCACGATCCGTCCTCGCACGAATCCGCTCACCGCCCGGTCCATCTCCACGGCCAGCGACACGATCCGATCCCGGTGCTTCAGCGGCAGCAGCCCATGCACGAAGCCGAGCGCGTTGGGAAAGTTGATCGAGAAGAACCAGAAGTAGAACGGGATCAGCGCCACCAGGAATCCCACCGTGAGCACGCCCAGCGCCGTCCCGAGCACCTGCTCGGCGCTCTGGCCGATCAGCGCGCCCCAGTGCACCCCCTCACGCGGCGTGGCACCCACGCCGCGCCGCTCCAGCTCCGCGGCCACCGCACGCTGGATGGACTCCGCCTCGCGCCTGGCCTCGACCTCGCGCTCCGAAACGGCCGGACGCTCCGGCGCCGCCTTCACCGCCTCGTCACCCTCCACCGCCGCCCCGCCACCCGCGCCGATCGGCGCCGGCCGGGCGTTGCTGCTGAACCAGGCCTTCACCCGCTCCACCTCGCCGCGGTAGTCCTGGGGCACCAGCTGCTCGGCGCGCTCCAGGGCCGCGTTGAATCGGCCCTCGCGCACGCTCTGGAGGAAGCTGGCGCTCTGCCCCACCACGATCGGCGCCGTCACCGCAACCGCGGCCACCAGTCCCACGCCCGCGGTGCCCATGAGCGTGCCCACGGCGGCGGTGCGGCTCATGCCGAATCGCCGGCACAGCCCGCTCACCACCGGCTCCACCAGATAGGCCAGACCAAACGCCACCAGCAGCGGCACGGTCACCGTGCGCATGGCGTAGCCCAGATAGAAGATCGCGATCACCACCGCCACCACGATCACGTCGCGCACCCCCTGGATCTGCCAGAGATGCATGCGGGCCAGGCCCTGCGGCCCCTGCGAGGGCTGCGACCCCTGTGCGTCGGTCATCCTTCGCTCTTCCGACCGATGGCCCGCATGAGCCGATCGCGACCGAAGGCCTCCTGGAAGTCGAACACGCCGCGGAAGTCCTCGGCTCGGTCCCGCGGGCTCTTGCTGAGCAGGCCCGCCTCGATCATGGCGAAGACGATGCGCCCGAAGTCGTCGGTGCGGTTCACGTTCCAGGCCCGCAGCACCGATGGCGCCAGCATGCCGTACCGCTCGATCGCGAAGTCCCGAAGGCCCACGCACAACTGCTGCCCGCTCACATGCCGGTCCTGATCGCCACCGCCCGAGCCGTGCACCAGATCCATGGTCCGCGTCAGGCCCTCGCGTACAAAGTGGAAGGCCTCGGGCGGGTAGAGACCCGTGCCCGCCGCAAGCCTTCGCCAGTCCACCTCTGGTGCCGTCTGGGTCATGACGTGATCACTGTATCGGTTGAACGGCCCCGGCGTCTTGCCTGCATGGGGAGAAAGGCCCGGCACGCACCGCCCGAATGCCTTCGGCTACACTGTCCGCCCACGCGGGAGGGTCCCGCTCACGCCTGCACACCTGCGGAGGACACTCGGATGGCTTTCAAGCGTATCTCGGCTCTCGCGATCGTCTCGATGGCTTCGGCGGCCTGCGTGCCGCAGCAGAAGTACGACGACCTGATGACCGCCTACCGTGGCCAGGAGCAGCAGCTGCTCTCGGTGCAGTCCGACCTGCAGACCGCCCGAACCAACGAGGACCGCCTCCGCTCGCAACTGGCCTCGGCGGCCGGCGATCTGGAACAGCTCCAGGCGATCCGGGGTGGTGCCAAGGGCGACATCGACAAGCTGCTCGCCGACTACGAGCGGCTGCTGAAGCAGGTGTCCAACCTGAACGTGGGACCGCTGCCCGCCGAGCTCAACAAGGCGCTCACCGAGTTGGCACTGCAGTACCCCGACGTGCTCAGCTTTGACCAACGCACGGGCATGCTGCGCTTCAGCAGCGACTTCACCTTTGCCAGCGGATCGGCGGCGCTCAACGCCAACGCCCGCGGCCTGGTGCAGAAGCTGGCCGGCATCCTGAACACGCCCGCCGCCCAGCCGTTCGAGGTGAAGGTGGTCGGCCACACCGACTCGCAGCCCATTCGCCGGGCCGCCGGCCAGCACCCCACCAACATGCACCTGTCCGCCCACCGGGCCATCAGCGTGCGTGACGCGTTGGTGGGCGACGGCATCTCCGCCGAGCGTCTGCAGGTGGCCGGCTACGGCGAGTTCCGCCCCGTGGTGCCCAATGGTCCCAATGGCGCCGCCGCCAACCGCCGCGTGGAGATCTTCCTGACGCCGATGACGGTGCCCGTGATGGGTGCGGCCGGCGCCTCCAGCGCCACCCCCGCCGCCGCATCGCGCCCTGCCGTGGCCGACGACGAGCCGACCAAGTGACCCGGAGCCCATCGGGGCCTTTCCGATTGGATCAGATCAGCGACCAGAACCCGGACCTTGTGTCCGGGTTCTTTCGTTCATGGCCCTGCGGGGCTCAAAGTCCGATTACTCCCTTCCCGTGTTCAGGATCCGTGAACACGGCACTCCCGTCCCGCAAGGACGCGGCATTTCCGCACTTCCCTGCTTGTGCCCAAGAACTTCGGGGTTAGACTGCAAAAAACCCGGTCGGTGCCTGTTCCGAGGCCGCGAGAAGGATTCCGCGCTCTGCTCAGGGCTGGTTTGGGTGCATTTCAAGGGCCCCACAGACATGCGTAACGCGATCGCTGCCGTCGCCATGTGCCTCTCCACCTCGGCACTGGCCCAGTCCATCAACGAGATTCGATCCGCCCAGACCGGCGTGAACCTGCAGATCTACGCCGAGATCGCAGGCTCGCCGGGCGCCAGCCTGGACGGTCTCACCTATGTGGTGATCGGCAACGACGACTTCCAGCTGCCCCCGCAGCAGAACGGCTCGATCGAGGTGGCCATTCCCCTTGACGGCAACACCATCCCGGCCAGCGGCTTCTTTGTGATGGCCGAGTTCACCTACACGCTGACCACGCCCAACCTGGTCACGCTGCTGGGCTTTGAGAGCGACAACAACAAGACCCACATGCTGGTGCGGGACTTCACCGGCTTTGTGGGCGACGACATCGACCTGGACGACGACGGCGTGATCGACAACGCCCCGTGGAGCGAGGTGGTGAGCGACGTGGCCCTGCTGGCCTTCGCCAACCCGAACGGCCTGCTGGGCGACTACGTCTACAGCACCACCACCGTGGGCCCGGACGGCGGCGTGTTCCCCAGCCACGTGAAGAAGTGCAGCGACGGCGCCGCATGGCGACTGGGCTTTGCCGACACCGCCAGCGGCAGCGACACCCCCGGCGCGGCCAACCCCGCCTGTGGCAGTGGTGGCGGGCTGGTGCTGCTGAACGAGATTCGACTGGATCAGGCGGGCGCGGACAACGATGAGTACGTGGAACTTGCCGGCGAGCCCGGAACCAGCCTCGACGGCCTGTTCGTTCTGGCTCTGGGTGATCACAGCACTCGGCGCTGCGGAACCGTCGAGGCCATCATCCCGCTGACCGGAGAGACCATGCCCGCCAACGGCCTGTTCCTGATCACCAACACCAGCACCGGTGGTGGCGGCAACGGCAGCGGACTGGCGTTTGGCGTGGCCGGCGACCTGCGCACCCCGAACATCCGCTTTGAGAACGGGCAGGCCACCACCTACATGCTGGTGCGTGGCTACACAGGCTCGCTGACGCAGGAGGCGTCGGACGTGGACACCAACGACGATGGCGTGGTGGACAACCCGCTGTGGGCAGAGGTGCTTGACGCCGTGGCCATCACCAACGGCAGCACGGCCCCGGTCACCTGCGGCAGCAACAGCATCTATGCCTACACCTTCACGTTGCCGGATGGCAGCACGTCGCCGATCGTGGGACCGGACGACATCTACTTCCCGGCCCACCTCTACCGCTGCAGCCCGCAGGGAAGCTGGAAGATCGGCTTCTTCGATCCCGTGAGCGCTCGCAGCAACAACAAGGACACGCCCAAGGCCGCCAACCCCGAATGCGCCGTCTGCGGCGATCCGGGCAGCGGAAGCTGCTTTGTGGAGCACGCCGCGCCTGGCTGCACCACGGCGGGATGCTGCGAGATCGTGTGCGCCTTCGTGCCAGCCTGCTGCGACACGGGCTGGGACGCCACGTGCGTGAGCACCGCCCTGGCACAGTGCCTCACGGGTGGGAATCCGCCCACCCTGGAGATCTCCGAGATCCGCATGCGCGATCCGGACAACAGCGGTGCCAACGAGTACATCGAGATCGTGGGCGCTCCCAACACGCTGCTCACCGGCGTCACGCTGGTGGTGGTGAACAAGCAGGACACCGGAACGGTGGATCCGGCCGGCGTGATCGACACCGCCCTGAGCCTGGAGGGCCAGCGGATTCCGTCCAGCGGCCGTTTCCTGATCGCGGAGAACACGTTCAACATCCCGGGCGTGACCCCCGATTTCAATACGGGCAGTGGCCTGGTGTTCGATGACGGCGGAACCCTGAACTTCTACCTGGTGTGGAACTTCTTCGGAGCCCGCAACGACGATCTGGACGTGGACAACGACGGCACGCTGGACAGCACCCCCTGGGTGTCGGTCATCGACTCCATGGCGGTGGTCGGTGACAGCGGCATCGCGTACCCCGTCACCAGAGTCGGGCCCTCGGCCGGACTGCTGCCGGCCCAGGTGTACAAGTGCTCGCCGGATGGAACCTGGACCATCGGGCCAGTCGGCGTGACCCCAGGCTACGACACCCCGGGCCAGCCCAACACGGACTGCAGCCTGCCCCGCATCTTCCAGTGCGGCGACGCCGATGCGGGCGACTGCTTCCAGGCGCACGGCAACGCGCACTGCTTCAACCGACCCTGCTGTGAGGCGGTGTGCGCGGTGGCCCCGGACTGCTGCGACGTGATCTGGGACAACACCTGCGTGGCCGTGGCGGGCTCCGTCACGGCCTGCGGCGGTGGCTCGGCCGTGGCGGTGCTCAACGAGGTGCGTCTGGACCAGCTCGGCGACGACAACGACGAGTACGTCGAGTTGGCCGGCACGCCCGGCGCCTCCCTGGACGGCCTTACCCTGATCGCGCTGGGCGACGGCTCCGTGACCGTGGATGGCGTGACCACCGAGCTGGGCTCGGGCGCCGTGGAGATGGTGATTCCGCTGGACGGCAACGTGATTCCGTCGAGCGGCTACTTCCTGATCACCAAGAAGACCGAGACCGGCTCGGCCCCCCAGGACGGCATCGCCATCGGCGTGCCGGGCGACCTCCAGACCAGCCTGCTGAACCTGGAGAACCAGGACAACGTGACGCTGATGCTGGTGTCCGGCTTCACCGGCGCGTTGAACGACGACCTGGACACCAACAACGACGGTGTCCTGGACAGCACACCGTGGACCGGGATCGTGGATGCGATCTCCGTGGTGGTGTCGATCCGCGCGGCACCCACCACCAGTCAGGAGTGGTGGTACGCCCCGCGCATCCCGCCCAACCAGTTCGGCGTGGTCTTCCAGGCCTATCGCTGCAGCCCCATCGGATACTGGCTGGGTGGCGAAGGCGTGTTCACCGACCCGGCCACATCCACCGACACCCCCGGCGCCCAGAACCTGGACTGCCCGGACTTTGGCGGTGGCGGCAACGACTGCCCCGGCGATCTGGACGGCAGCGGGTTTGTGGATGCCGGCGACATCGGCAGCCTGCTGATCCTGTTCGGCAGCTCCGATCCGACCGCCGACCTGGATGGCAGCGGGTTCGTGGACGCCGGTGACATCGGCAGCCTGCTGATCCTCTTCGGGCCCTGCTCGGGCTGACGGCAGGATCCAACCTGATCGCGACAGGGCCCCGGCCGCGTGCCGGGGCCCTTTTCTTGGGCGGCCAGCCGCACCGAAGCCCTCGCTACCCTGACCGCCATGCGTGCCGCAGCGGCCATCGCGGAACTCGGCTTTGCGGTTCAGGAGCAGATCGCGGGCTTCGGCCGATTCGCCATCTTCACGGGGCAGACGCTGCGCAACGTGGCGGTGCATCCATGGCACAGCCTGCGATGGCGCCTGCTGGGACCCCAGCTCTGGGCCGTGGGCGTGCTCAGCATTCCGGTGGTGGCCATCACCGGCGCCTTCATCGGCATGATCCTGGCCCTGGAGGGCTACTACCAGTTCGCCGAGATCGGCCAGCAGGACCGCATGGGCGGCATCATCAACGTGAGCGTGGTCAAGCAGATCGGGCCGGTGCTGGCCGCGGTCATGGTGGCCGGTCGCGTGGGGTGCGCCCTGGCCGCCGAATTGGGCACCATGCGCGTGACCGAGCAGCTGGACGCCATGCGGGCCATGGCCGCGGACCCCATCCAGCATCTGGTGGTGCCGCGTGTGGTGGCCTGCACCATCATGACGCCACTGCTCACCATCTACTCCAACATGCTCGGCAGCGCCGGCGCGTGGGCCGTGATCGTGAAGGTGTTCGGCGTGAGCGGGCAGGACTACTGGTTCTGGACCGCGCAGTTCGTGACCTGGCGCGAGCCGGTGGGCGGCCTGATCAAGAGCGTGTTCTTTGGCCTGGCCATCGGGCTGGTGGCCTGCTACAAGGGGTTCAACTGCCGGCCCGGCGCCGCGGGCGTGGGGCAGGCGGCCACGGCCAGCTTTGTGAGCGGCTTCATGGCCATCATCATGATCAACCTGGTGCTGGCCCAGTTCATCAACGAGCTGGTGCGCTGGTTCTATCCCAACCTGCCAAGCGTGTTCGGCTGAGGGGCCGCACGATGGCCGGTGGCCATGCACTACACTTGCCGCTCACGCTGCGGGAGTAGCTCAGTGGTAGAGCGGCAGCCTTCCAAGCTGCATGTCGCGGGTTCAAGTCCCGTCTCCCGCTTTCGCTCGCACGGCCAACCACGCTCGCCGGGTCGCCCGTCACGCAGGATCTGGGCAGGATTCCCTTGGAAGGGCGCCTTCCCGGGCTAGATTCCCGGGATGCGACTCCGACCGCTTCTTGCCCTGATCGTCGGCACCATCAACGCCACGCACACGAACGCCCAGGACACGCTGTGGCGGTGCTCGCTTGGACCGGCCAGCACGTTCTCGCAGAGCACGCAGATCGCCCTGCCGCTGGCCGGCACGTGGATCGGCAACTACAACGCCACCACCAATCCGGATGGCACACGGACCATTCCCGGCCTCTTCGGCGGCAGCGGCAACAATCCCATCCCCTTCACCAGCACCGTGCGGACCACCGCGGGCGTGAGCCAGGTGGTGCCCACCGGAGGATTCAACGCAAGGTTCGATCCGGCCACGGGTCGGCTCCGCATCGGCGGGCTGGTGCTGGACGCCCTGGGCACCTCCACCGGCACGCTCCAGACGGATCTGGTCATCACCTACAGCACCTTCCGGACCGTGGCCCCCACGTCCACCTTCATCGGCGTGAGCAACCTGCCCGTGCCGTTCGACAGCGGCTCGCTCACCAGCCTGATCGCCGCGCAGACCGCGGATGCCGAAGCCACGGCCACCCCGCAGCGCGGCGGTACCTGGGCGTTCACGATTCAGGTCCCGGTGGACCTGACCGTGCAGGGGCAGGCGCTCGGTTCGCCGTTCGGCGGAACCACGCCGGCCCTGCTGCCGCTTTCGGGCTCCATCCGGCTCGAAGGCGACGCGCTGGTGCTGAACGCGACCGCGTCGCTGCAGGACTCCGCTGCAGTTCCGCCTCCAGCACCACTGGTCAACGTGCCGCTTCCACTGCCAACCATCCTGCCCCCGGGCGCCACCGCCAACCTGCTGATGAACGGCACCTTCAGCGAGGGCACCAGTTCCTCCTCGCTCTCGGCCAGCCTGCAGGCCGACGGCGCGGCCGCCTGCGCGGGCGACCTGGACGCCAGCGACACCGTGGACGCCGCGGACATCGGCCTGCTTCTGCTGGCCTTTGGAGACTGCGCGGGCCTGTGCCCGGCGGACCTGGACGGTGACGATGCGGTGACCGCGGCGGACATCGGGCTGCTGCTGCTTGCGTTTGGTGACTGCCCCGATCAGGGTTCCTGAAGCCCCGTCCCAGCCGCCAAAACGTGCACCGTGACCGTGGCGGTCTTGGCGGGATCCGCGCCCTGCTCCCAGGGACGGACCAGCTCGAACACCAGTTCGCAGTCCCCTGGCCGGACCGGGCGGAACGACAGGATCCACATCACGCGTCCGCCCATCACGCCGCGGTCGATCGGGCGGCTGCTGGGTGCGCCGATCGACTGCACCGCGCCGTCAGCAGGCTCACGGCATTGCCACACGTAGCCGGTGCCCGCGTTGGCCTGCAGCTCCACACGGAGCAACTGCCCCATGGACACGGTGACCTCCCGCGAGCCCTCCAGATCCAGCACCTTGCCCTCGACCGGACGGTCGGTGGCGGTGGTGGCGGTCTCCGTGGCCAGTCCCCGCACGCGGTGCGTGACCACCCCCGGCTCGTCCGGTGCACGGTCGGCCGCGCGCTCCACCGCCGGACCCTGATCCGCGTCACAGGCCACCGGCGCAAGCACCAGACATGCCGCCACCGGCAACCAGCGCCTCAGCAAGCCTTCACCGCCTTCTCGATGGCCTCGAAGTCCACCTGCACCCTTGGGTCCTCGCTCACCCACGCATACCGCACGGTGCCGCCGGCATCCACCACGAAGGCCGCACGCTTGGCCACCCCCTTCAGGCCCATCAGGTCCTCGTGCAGGGCGCCGTAGGCCCGAGCCATCTCCTTGTTGAAGTCGCTCAGCAGCGCAAACGGGATCCGCTCCAGCTCGCGGAACTTGTCCACCACAAAGGGCGAGTCGACGCTCACGCCGAACACGTCGCAGCCCAGGCCCTGCCACCTGGTC
>Ga0172372_10012922_pt1 | contig 10422 bp, 9 predicted proteins | sample LakKiv5m_2_FD_114544 | JGI IMG/M metagenome (GOLD analysis project Ga0172372, IMG submission 114544) | Freshwater microbial communities from Kabuno Bay, South-Kivu, Congo - kab_092012_9.5m | ecosystem: Environmental > Aquatic > Freshwater > Lake | place: Democratic Republic of the Congo... | reverse complement strand
GTTTTTCGATTGCAAATTCTACCGAGATAACGGCAATAGCATCACGCTTAGTTTTGCTCCACATTTGTGGTAGCCTCGACAGAAGAATTAATTGTCTTGAAGAGGCCGCAGAATTAATAATAAGTAGCTACTTTAATAAATTTCGTAATAAGCCTGCGAGAATTTTTACCAAAGACTTAGCCGAACAATTTTCCCAGCACCTTGAGCTCTATGATTTTATAAACCGCAAGGATAGAGATTTCGTAACGGATGAAGAGAATCTAGGCTATGAAAATTTTTATTGGCGGCTCGTTCGAAAAAATTCACTTTCTGATGTTGGGCCCATACATGCAGATAGGTGGTTTTGGGACCTGAATAAAGCGATGTTTCCAACATCACACGCTCGCGTAAAAGTGTGGATGCCACTAATTCAAGACGATCAGAACCCGAGCTTAATGGTTTTACCGGGGTCTCACAAGAAAGGCTACCGATACGGTTTTCGGACCGACGAATCTGGCAAAAAAAAACCAGTATTCTTTGACGACAAGATTGCAAAATCGATGATTACCGCGCAAGTTAAGGTAGGCGAAGTAATCATATTCCACGATGCCTTACTGCACAAAGGTAAAGTAACAAACAGTTATCGGATAAGCCTTGAATTTACGCTTGGTAAGCGACTCATCTAGTTTACTCCTAACGAGATACCGATGCTAAATTTAATGGATAAGCTTTCTGTCCTCATATGTGAGCACTTTAGTTTCTGAGCAATCCGCGTGGAGCCGCCTCCATTTCGACCGGACACAGCGCTTCTTGATAACGCCTAGTCACAAGACTAGGTTTATGACTATGCCTTAGAAGCGAGATGGAAGCGATTTCGGTTATTACAGAGGTCCAGCGCCGGCGCCGGTTTTTGATTGCAGACAAGCTGCGAGCCGTTCGAGAGAGCAACGAGCCTGGGATGTCGGTCTCGTATGTGGCTCGTAAATATGGTATTTCTCCGAGCCTACTCTTTACCTGGAGAAGGTGTATGGCAGAGTGCGGCAAACAGGCGATCTAGGCTGAGATTTTGATAGGTCACAAGGCAACTTCGATTTGTCGGTCAAAGTGGCCTCGGATACCAAAGCATCCTTGGCCGGTTCACTGCATTAATCAAAGTTGCACTTCGAGCTTCGGTCTACGTTATTCCTTATTGCGTTGAAAAAGATTAAATTTTAACCCCACTCAAAAGCTTCCGATCCCGAAACCTCAAAGAAAAAAATTGATTATTCCCTCAAAGAATATCGTCATTTTTGGTGCTACAGGATTTATAGGAAGGCATATTGTTGACTATCTCACTAGAGAGGGATTGGGTGCTAGCGACCTAACGTGCTTGTCTCTTCCGGCTGAGGAATTTGTGTGCTTAGGAGCTATCCGTAACTTGTCGAATCGAGTTCCTTTAGGCTCAGCTGTGATTGTGACAGCCGGAATTAAAAGGCAAGTCGACGACAGTCTTGAGGCTTTTAGCAAGAACCTATTCATTATTCAGAATCTATGTAAGATTTTGTCTGGGCGAAAAGTGTCTAATATTATTTATTTTGGATCTGCAGCAGTTTATGGAGAAGACCGACAACAAGGGGTAATTACTGAGGAAACTCAGTTGAGGCCCTCCTCATATTATGGAATTGCAAAGCGCGCTTCAGAAGAGGTGCTGTTGAAGTGGGCTAACCAGTCAAAAGTGGAAAACGTTGTTATTCTCCGCCCGACGCTAGTTTATGGATACGGGGACGAATCTAACGCCTATGGCCCCACCGGATTTGTCTATGCTGCCATCAAAGAGAAGCCAGTAATTTTGTGGGGCGATGGCCGCGAACTAAGAGATTTCGTCTACATTGAAGATATTGGATATATTGTTAGCTTTTTACTCAAATCGAACATATCAGGAATATTTAATCTCAGCACAGGCAATTCCTGCTCTTTCATCGATATATTAGAGTATTTAAAAGAGTATTTTCCCGCTTTAAAGGTCCTATCTCGCGACCGAACAAAGTCAAAAATAAACCAAAGGTATAGTATTGACAAGTTGTTAGGAGTCCTTCCCTCGGAGTTTGCGTTTACGCCAATAAACCGTGGCTTGGAGAAACTAATTATAAATAGCAGAATCAAATAGAACGTGCAGATTTTAAAGTCTCCGGCCGCATCATTACAAAGCGTAGAAGTTTATTTTTTTGGACTGCATCCGATCACAAACAGATTTTTAAAATCATCGGATCAAACAGCACCTCATTACCCGCTAAGTTTGAGCATTCAGAGTGAAACTGGATTGATTCATTTGGGTCGACTATTTCCAATCGCGGAACTAAGGCCCCGTTATGCCTGGCTCACTTGCTTCGAGCCTGAGGATCATCTCAACGAGTTGGCAATTAAGCTGACGAAATTACCAGGATTAGGTCATGATTCCACGTTTGCAGGTTTTAGCTTTAAGGATGATTCGACTCTTAATCGACTAAAACATCTCGGCTACAAGTCATCATGGCGACTCTCGCCGAAATTCGATCTTGAAATCAATGATGACATATTAGGCGTGGAATCGATAATAGATGCCTTCTCGGAGCAATACTCCTCAAAGCTAAATAAGAATCGTAAAAAAGCAGATATTCTTCTGGTTCGGCATGTTCTGGAGCACGCTCACAACCTGCCCCGTTTCCTAGAATCGATTAAGACGGTTGTCAACGAGGGCGGTTATGTTGTCTTCGAGGTTCCGGACTGCGAACGCTCCTTTGCTGCTTGCGACTACACTGTGTTGTGGGAGGAACACGTATATTACTTTACTCAGGGAACACTGGGCGGCGTATTGGAAAGGTATGGCTACACTATTATTGAGATGTTTAGCATACCTTACCCGCTCGAGAATTCTCTAGTTGTCATAACGAAAGTCGTGGATAAACGGCAACCGTCGTCAGCGAAAATTCCTGTCGCTTTTAGCGATGAATTCAGGCGAGCGTTAGATTTTGCAAACAACTTTGCCCACAGGAGGAATGCCGTCTATGGCACTCTTCTTGAGTATAAAAGAGTCCACGGCTCAATCGTCATTTATGGCGCGGGACATTTCAGTTTTACTTTTATTTCTCTTTACGGTATATGCGATCTGATTGATTTTATTGTCGATGATGATCCAAATAAAACAAACTATATTTCACCCGTCGGAGGAATTAGAATCACAACATCAGAGGCGCTCTATAACTTGCGTCCGAATCTTTGCCTTTTGGGGATTAATCCAATCAAACACAACTTATTAATCGCTCGTCATTCAGGATACCTAGCTAAGGGCGGAAAATTTGCGTCTATTTTTCCAAGCAGCTCAAATTACCTAGAGCACGTTTTGAACAGCGATCATAAAAGCTAAACTGGGCGTTTGGAGAATTAACTTTGAATAGTACTTGCGAGGTCTGTGGGAGTGATGACACGACTACGGTTCTCTCATTAGCATCAACACCGCTCGAAGATCAGTTTCTGAAGAGACCAGAGCATCAAATCCTTTATCCAGTCGAGCTCAGCCTCTGTAAGTCATGCGGAAACACTTATCTTCCTCTCAAAGTAAGTCCGATACTTAGCTATTTCGACTACTTGTATGAGAGCAAAGTAACTAGCGGCCTGCGCACCCACTATGACGAGTATGCAAAAGATATCTACAAAGAATATTCTTTAAGCCCGAGCTCATTGGTTGTCGATCTTGGTAGCAATGATGGTTCAATGTTGGAATCATTCAAAAGACTGGGTGTCAGAGTACTCGGCGTTGAACCTTCGTCTAGGCTTGCAGACAGCGCGAATCAACTCGGTTTGCCGACCATTTGCAGTTTTTTCACCGAGCTTGTTTTGGGGAAGATTACAGAGGAGCATGGGTTCGCAGAGATTGTGACAGCCAACTATATGTTTGCCAATGTTGAAGAAGTTGTACCGTTCACAAAACGAGTGGCGAGGCTGCTCTCAAAAAACGGTTCCTTTATTGTTCAGGCAGGCTATCACCCGATCCAGTTTAAGAAGAATATGTTCGACTATATATACCACGAACACTTTTCTTACTTTACCGTGGGTGTCATCGATAAGATATTCGATCTGGCGGGACTATCTTTGGTGGACGTGCAAGTAACCGAGCCGAAAGGAGGTTCTATAAGGGCCGTTGGAATGCTACAGTCTAGTCTTCCGAAGGTAAAAAGATCAGTCGCTCACTTTATTCGTGAAGAGCATCGGCTTGGTATAAGAACGGTAAAGTATTATCAGGATTTTTTCACAAGGCTGCAAGCGCAGAAGAATAAACTCGCGAATGAGATAATAAGACTTCGCGCTAGCGGCTTTAAGTTCGCGGGGTTTGGAGCGTCGCACAGCACAACGACGCTGATTTATAACTTTGGGCTCGGAAATTTTCTTGAGTTTATCGTTGATGATAATCCCGTAAAGCATCATACCTTTTCCCCGGGGAAGCATATACCGGTTTTCGAGGTCGATGCCTTGGTAAAGAATGACGTCAAATTTGTAGTTGTTCTAGCCTGGCAGCACTTTGAAACTATAGTCAACCGTCATAGGACTCTTTTCAAGAATAAAGGCATATCACTTCTTCGCCCCCTTCCCGAATTTGAGTTAGTCCAGCTCTAATTCTCCCTGGCAACGCCTAGAATGGTGGTGATCTGTTCGCACCTAAACTAAATGCCTCTCGCTAAGCTATCAGAGACGAAATCCATTCAGTGAAGGGAAAAAACTCCTTATGTCAAGTTGCGTTCAGATGAAAACAGTCACCGGTTCACTTACCAAGGTACTCGTTCGTCATTGGGCCCTTTGCGGAAGTGACTTGAGGGGTCTTCATTCAAATAAGGTTTCAAGCCGACACATGGGGCACGAGATGGCTGGTTCTTTGCTTTCTGTTAGCGAAAGCGATCAAGTAGTTTCCATTTTTCCGATTGTGCCGTGTTTCGCGTGTGATGTTTGCTTTACAGGAGATTGGAGACATTGCCCACTTCGAAAGACTCTTGGATTTGAGCTCGCCGGTGCGAGAGCTGGAATTATATCCGTGGATTCACGACTTATCTACCGGCATCCTACAGGCATATCGAGCGTTCGTGCGTGTTTAACTGAACATATAGCGTGCGCCGTGCATGTGGCTCTTAACACGGAGATAAAGAAGCTTGTCGGTACGATCAACGTGCTTATCATTGGTGACGGCGCGATGGCATTTGCGTACGCGACTGTAATGAAATGGGAGAACAGAGCAGACGTTAGACTACTTGTAAAACATCGTGAGCGCCTTCTGACTGCTCGCTCCCTTGGATTCGATGCTGAGCTGGTGACTACGGAGGTCCAGATCCCAAGGGATATAAACGTTTTAATCCTCGCCTGCGATGTCAAAAATCTAAAGCTAGCTTATGCTCCCATCGATAGTGAGCTCTACGTAGCTCATGTCGCGCGGCAATCATCCATGCTAACGAAAGAAAGTATCCGAACCATACGATTGACTGATGCGTATGCATACACGCCGAAGGACTTCGCCCGGGCTGTCGAGCTGATTAGTTTTCCTAACTTTGATTTGACGTATGCTCAAGAGGTTTGTGAACCCGTAATTCCAGTTGAGTCAACCATAGCCTTTAATCGGCTCCGATCACTTCCAAGAGAGACTATCAAATATGTATTTAGAAGGAATGTAGAAAGCTTAAATAGTTATGCTTAACTGAATTACCTGTGCATCAGTAAAAACTGTTGAAATATAGAATTACTAGATACAAAAGCAGCAGCAATTTGACAAAATTTGTTTTACATTAATATTTTTTTGGCTCGCACGTGCAAGCATGCAAGTAGATCTCCTCTGTAACCCACAGAGCGTAGTAAATCGAGCACTAGGTCGAAGCCGCATTACTACAAGACTCCGGTATGTTTGAAGACAGGAAATTCGATATACCTTTTGTTCAACGCGACGCTCATCGCTCCCGAGTGTTCGAAATATGGTCATCTTAACTACCCCCCCTATTGGTATGTCAGCTTTTCAAGGCAAAGAACTAAAAGAAAGCCAGAAATGAGTAACGTCATCAATGTTTGTGATGTGGGTGCCCGATACGGCATTCACCCTAGCTGGAAGGGTTTGGAGAACTTTGAGATATTGTTTCATCTTGTTGAGGCAGATACAGAGGAGGCAGCCAGACTACAGAGAAAATTATTGCATGATCGCGGGAAGAATTCATTTCGCATATATGATGTATTTTTGGGTCCGGATAGCAAGCGTACCGCCTACTATCAACTTTCAAATAGAGCAATGTCAGGATCTTTTCGAAGAAAGCCTTCGCGCCTATTTATGGGAGAACGTGCTTCGCAAGTTAAGATAGACAAGACAGATGATGTAGTTTCTGTGAGTTTGGATAGGCTGTTCGACAAAGTAACTATTGATTTTCTAAAAATTGATACAGAGGGCAGCGAATTTCAAATTCTTCTCGGTGCAGAGAATATGCTGAAGAATTCAGTAATCGGAATACGCGCTGAGGTAGCCATGAACGAGGTGTTCTATGATGCACCAGTTTTCTCGAAGATCGATGAGTTTTTAAAAGCAAATAACTTCGATCTCCTTACTTTCGAATTCTCGGGGAAAGGAGACTTACAGCATCAATTTGTCAATCCAGAGCAGAGATTTGGTGTCTTGAATCTAACTGACGCTATTTGGTTACATAAAGATTTTACCTGTGTGCCGTTTACAAAGCCGACAAGTGTTGAATCGCTAATAAGAACACTCAAGGCAGTCGTATTTACTTTCTCAAATCATTGCCCTGACTTAGGTCTAGCAATTCTCTCCGAAAGTAGACAGACAATTAAACTACATTATAAAAATGAACTTGCAGCTTCTTTGCTTGCGCCGCTATCGCGTCTCGTCGAGCATCATTTATACTCTTTAAAATGGCTGCCGGGACAGAATATTGAAGAGCACTCATCATGGTTTAGGGACACTTTCCTTCGTGAGATGAGAACCGGGACAGATTTCATGTCCGCATTAGACCTAAACCCCTAAACATAGTTTATTGTGTACGAATCAAGAAAATTAATCCTGTAGAAATTACTGTGAGTTTACGAATCGCATATTTTGCGCAGAAATAATCTATAGGTAAATCCTTACATGTCCGTCTTAATTTCGGGTCGATTCAACATACTTCATCCGGGACATATCCGGTTGTTTAAATTCGCCCAGGATCTTGGGTCAGATTTGGTTGTGGCGGTTGAAAGCGATCGACTGGCCGGAAACGCTGCGCATGTCTCCGAACAACTGCGACTGGAGAGCGTTCGAAGCTGTTCGTTAGTTGACAACGCTTTTATTTTCGACGAACCGTTAACTACGCTTATCAACAGGTTACGACCGGCAATAGTTGTGAAAGGAAGGGAGCATGAGTCGAAATTTAATCCTGAAGCATCGCTAATATCAAGTTACGGTGGGCAACTCCTGTTTAGTTCTGGAGAAATGCAGTTTTCTTCAATGGAACTAATCCGTAAAGAGGAGGAACTTAAAACTAAGGGGCCTATCCAATTACCCATTAGCTTTATGGAGCGTCACAATATTTCTATTGGTCGACTTACTAACCTCATCGAGACGTTTTCGAATCTACGAGTCTTGACCGTGGGTGATCTTATTACAGATGATTATATTACGTGTGAGCCTTTGGGTATGTCGCAAGAAGATCCAACGTTGGTCGTCACGCCGACTGGAACACAGAGATTCCTCGGGGGCGCAGGAATCGTTTCTTCGCACGTAAGAGGTCTTGGGGCAGAGAGCGCTTTAATAAGTATGATTGGGCAAGATATGGCAGGCAAGTTCTGTTTGTCGGAACTCGAGAAGGCAAATGTAAAAAATCTCGTTTTTGAGGAATCTACTCGACCAACCACACTAAAGGAGAGATATCGTACACATGGGAAGACTTTGCTTCGTGTAAGCCACTTGCAACAAGCAGAAGTTTCGCTTCAGATACAGCGAAAATTAATAGATCGAGCAACGGAGACGTTACCAAGCATGGATTTGCTTTTACTCTCCGATTTTAATTACGGGATGCTTCCGCAGGAAGTTGTTGATGAGTTAATTACTATCGCAAAAATTAACCAAGTCGTAGTTGCAGCGGATAGCCAATCGTCTAGTCAGCTTGGGGATGTTGGACGATTTAAAGGGGTTAACCTGCTGCTACCTACCGAGCGAGAGGCTCGTATAAGCACTCAGAACCGTGGGGCAGGTCTAGTAGTTCTGGCGGAGCAGCTTCGTAGGAAATCAAGCGCACAGAATATTCTTCTTAAACTTGGTGCTGATGGAGTCTTAGTGCACTCTCCCGATTCGGCCGAAAGCTTTTCGACAGATCAGGTTGAGGCCCTAAATTCATCGCCGATAGACGTCGCAGGAGCGGGTGATGCAATGCTTGTTGCGAGTAGTTTAACACTAACAGCAGGGGGGACCATTTGGGAAGCGGCTTGTTTGGGTTCAGTTGTCTCCGCCATTCAGGTCGGGCGACTTGGAAATCGCTCTTTGAGCGGAAATGAAATTAAGGCAGTATTAAAAGATTTTTCCAGATAAACATCAAGATAACTTTGATACATCATCAAGCAAGTTATACCGTGATGGTCGGTAGCCCATGCTAACCTGCAGAATTGAAATAATAAAAAGACGTTTCAAGAAAGCCTTAATTCACTTACTACAGGGTTTTTGGGCGATTCCGGTTCTAATTTTAATTAGAATCGTAAGGCCGATTGTTCTCATAAGGGTAGGAAAATTCAATTATGAAAGAATTGGTCATTTCGCAGCGGATGTCGGACGCTGGAAGGCGCAGTCTCTTGTAGAAAGTAGCAATCGGAAAGTAGATCTCTGGTATCTACCTGCCGATAGTGAATGTTGCAACGAATACTGGGCACAAATTACTCGCCGATGGTTCAGAGTCCATTCTCTTGTTCAATATCTGATTTTTTGGAATCGCATGATTCCTTCTAGCGAAACCCACATCGTACGCTCAAAGAGCGAATACGGCTCACGTGACGTAAAAGGATTTCTCGAACAGGCAAGACTGAAACTTCCGAGCACCTTGGATGAAGAACAAAGAGCTCAAAAGTGGATGAGTCAATTTGGATGGAGAGACGGAGATGAATTCGTCTGTCTAATGGTGCGGGATTCAACTTATCTCGGTAATCGTTTCCCTGGAAATGACTATGGTTATCACTCTTACAGAGATACTGATATCCAAACGTACATTCGGGGAATAGACTATTTAACCTCCCGAGGAACATATGTCTTCCGAATGGGAAAAGATATGGCAAATAGAGTAAATTTTTCTCATCCGAGGTTTATTGATTACGCCTTCCGCGAGGATCGCTCGGACTTTCTTGATGTTTGGTTGTTTGCAAACTGTAGGTTTTGTATAACGACTGGCTCGGGTCCGGACACGATAAGTGATGTTTTTCGTCGCCCAATCCTATTTGTGAATTTTCTGCCACTCCAACATATTTGGTCCTGGAGCAGAACTATTTATTATCCGAAATTTTTAAGGTGGAAGCGTAGCGATCGCCTTCTTTCGATGAATCAGTATCTTGATTTTTCGTTTCTTCATATGGGTAATTATGACAAAGCTGAAATCAAAGTAATCAGTCTGAAAAGTCAAGAGATAGAAGCTGCAATAAAGGAAACTTTGATTTGGATAGAAGTTTCGAAGCTGGCTAATTTCGACGATAATCAGCTTCGCAACAAATATCTGCAGATATTGATGTCTCACCCACGATTTCTAGCGCATCACAATTTTATTCACCCTCAGTTGACAATAGCTTCGAGTTTTCTTGCATTGGTGGACGAGTCTTTTCTCGACTTGTAGCTTGTTTCAATTTAGAATAAGTTTCTCTACGGATACCATTACGAAGTGCAACGCGATTTAGTGATTGATAAAAGACTTCATGCGGTGTTTTAAATCCCAGTCGTTTTCTGGGTTGGTGGTTTAAGCGATGTTCGATTATTTTAAGTTCCTTTTCCGTCACATTTGATAAGGGGCGTTTTTCGGGGATGTACTGGCGCACCAATCCATTGAGGTTTTCATTGCCTCGCTGCCAGCTGGCAAAGGGATCGGCAAAGTAGGCCTTAGAGCCCAACGCTTGATCAATGACGCCATGATGAGCAAACTCTTTTCCGTTATCAAAGGTGATTGTCTTGACCCGATCCCGCATGGGGATGAGTCGATTGATGATGGCCTGGTTCATCTGCTCAGCGGTTTTATTGGACACCTTAGCGAGGATTGCCAGAACGGACTTTCGCTCCACCAAAGACACAATGGCCGGCTCCGATCACTGTATCGACTTCCCAGTCACCGACACGGATTTGGGCATCAACAATTGCCGAACGCTCTGTAATTGGCCGTCTGCCAATGATTTGGCCGCGCCGATTGCGACCCGACCCGTAGCGCTTGCGACGCCTTCTTTGGCATC
>Ga0172372_10012921_pt1 | contig 10422 bp, 15 predicted proteins | sample LakKiv5m_2_FD_114544 | JGI IMG/M metagenome (GOLD analysis project Ga0172372, IMG submission 114544) | Freshwater microbial communities from Kabuno Bay, South-Kivu, Congo - kab_092012_9.5m | ecosystem: Environmental > Aquatic > Freshwater > Lake | place: Democratic Republic of the Congo... | reverse complement strand
CGACCAACAGGGAAGAACAAGAGAGAAGGGAAACGACATGCCTCGCGTGAAAAGAGCCGTACATTCGCACAAGAAGCGCCGCTCGATCTTCAAGCTCGCCAAGGGGTTCCGCGGCGGGCACGGAAGCCTGCTTCGATCCGCCAAGGAAGCCGTGGCGCGCGCGCTGCGCTACGCCTACCGCGACCGGCGCAACAACAAGCGGGAGTTCCGGGCCCTATGGATCGTCCGCGTGAACGCCGCGGCGCGGGAGAACGGGCTCTCCTACAGCCAGTTCCTGTTCGGGCTGAAAAAGGCGGGCGTCGAGGTCGACCGGAAGATCCTCGCGGACCTCGCGGTCAACGACCCCGCCGGGTTCCGCGCGATCGCGGACAGATCCAAAGCCGCCCTGGCGTAGCGGGGTCCTGGGATTGCCAGGCACCTCCGACCAGATCGCGCGCCTCCGCGAGGAGGGGATGGCGGCCATCGCGGCCGCGTGCGGAGAGAGCGACCTTCTCGACGCGAAAGGCCGTTTCTTCGGCAAGAAGGGGGCCGTCTCCGGAATCCTGAAGGGCATCGCCGCGCTTCCGGCGGAAGAGCGGAAGGCGGTCGGCGGGCTCGCGAACCGCGCGCGCACCGAGCTCGAATCGGCGTTCGACGCCCGTCTCGCGGAGATCCGCGAGAAGGAACGGCTTGTCCGCGAAGGGCGGGAGCGGATCGACGTCACCCTTCCAGGCAGGGCTCCGATGCCAGGCCACCGGCATCCGGTATCGCAGACGATGTCCGATGTGATCGCCGTTTTCCGCCGCCTCGGCTTCTCCGTCCAGGGCGGACCGGACGTCGAGAAGGATTATTACAACTTCGAGGCGCTCAACTTCCCCCCGGAACACCCCGCGCGCGACATGCAGGACACGTTCTACGTGGAATCCGAGGCAGGGGACCTCGTCCTCCGCACCCACACTTCGCCGGTCCAGGTCCGGACCATGGAGCGGACCAGGCCGCCGGTCCGCATAATCGCGCCCGGCACGGTTTACCGGTCCGACTCCGACATCACCCACTCCCCGATGTTCCATCAGGTCGAGGGGCTCGCGGTCGACCGGGACATCACCATGGCCGACCTGAAGGGGCTGTTGACCGAGTTCTGCCGGATGACGTTCGGTCCGGGGAAACCGGTCAGGTTCCGTCCGAGCTACTTCCCCTTTACCGAGCCGTCCGCCGAGATGGACATCCAGTGCGTGATCTGCGGCGGGTCGGGGTGCAGGGTTTGCAAGGATTCGGGGTGGCTCGAGATCCTCGGCGCCGGAATGGTGGACCCTTCCGTCTTCGGCTTCGTCGGGTACGATCCCGAGGAGTACGCGGGGTTCGCCTTCGGCATGGGCATCGAGCGGATCGCCATGCTGCGCCACGGCATCTCCGACATACGCCTCCTCTTCGAAAACGACATCCGTTTCCTATCGCAGTTCTGACGGGGCGGCGGGAAGGAAAGCGTTCCCTTGAAAATACCGTATTCGTGGCTCAGGGAATTCATCGACACGCGGCTTTCGCCCGCACAGGTGCAGGAAGCGCTCACCATGGCCGGTGTCGAAGTCTCCTCATGCCGGTTCCTCGGGGAGGGATTCGATTCCGTCGTCACCGCGCGGATCCTCGACATGCGGCCGCACCCGAACGCCGACCGGCTTTCCCTGTGCAGGGTTACCGACGGCACGGTCGAATACGGGATAGTCTGCGGCGCGAAGAACATGAAGGCCGGGGACGCGGTGGCTCTGGCGAAGATCGGCGCTCACCTGCCCAACGGCGTGGAGATCAAAAAAGCGAAGATCCGGGGCGTGGCGTCCGAGGGGATGCTCTGCTCGGAGCAGGAGATGAAGCTCGCCGAGGTTTCGGCGGGGATCATGATCCTTCCGGAGGACACCGCTCCCGGGAAGCCGCTTGCCGAAGAGCTCGGCCTTTCCGACTGGCTCCTCGAGGTCGAGATCACGCCGAACCGGGGCGACTGCCTCAGCGTGCTCGGCGTCGCGCGGGAGATCGCATCCATCACCGGCGAGAAGGTCGTCCTTCCCGACGTGTCATTCCCCGAATCGGGGGAGCCGATCGGGGAACTTGTCAGGATCACCGTCTCCGACCCGGATCTGTGCCCGAGGTACACCGCCCGGGCGGTAACCGGCGTTCTGGTCGCCCCCTCCCCAGGCTGGATGCGGCGGCGGCTCGCCATCTGCGGGATACGCCCGATCAACAACATCGTCGACATCACCAATTACCTTCTGCTCGAAGTGGGCCAGCCGATGCACGCCTTCGACCTCGACAGGCTTCGGGGGGGGCGCATCGACGTTCGGGCGCCCATTGAAGCGCTTTCATTCACGACGCTGGACGGTTCGGAGCGCAAGCTCGATCCGGGGATGCTCCTCATCCGGGACGCGGAAGGGCCGGTAGCCGTCGCCGGCGTGATGGGCGGGGCGAACAGCGAGGTCGTCGACGGCACGACGCGCGTCGTCTTCGAGAGCGCCCACTTCTCGCCTCCGTCGATCCGCCGAACGGCGAAGAAGCTTGGGATGTCCAGCGAAGCCTCGTACCGGTTCGAGCGGGGAGTCGACCCGGCCGGAACCGTATTCGCCGCGGACCGCGCGGTGTCTCTCCTTTCCGGGTTCACCGCGCTGTCCGTCGCGAGGGGCACCATCGACGTCGGCGGCGAAAGCGTGAAGCCACGGAAGGTGCCTTTCCGCCCGGGGCGCGCGACCCGGATCATGGGCAGGACATACGAGCCCGCCGCGTGCAGGGAGATCTTCGACCGCCTCGGGTTCCCGGTGGAGGACGACGGGACGGGAACGTGGAGCGTCACGGTCCCCACTCACCGTTTCGACATCGAGCGGGAGATCGACCTGGTGGAGGAGGTCGCCCGCCTGTCCGGGTACGACTCCATCCCCTCGACGTACCCCGATTCGAAAGCGCCGGAATTCTCGGCGGACGACCGGTTCGTGGACGTGCAGGAGAGAGCGTTCGACTTCCTGCGCGGGCGCGGTTTTTCGCAGGCCGTGAACTTCTCCTTCGTCGCCGGCCGGACGTGGGAACGCCTGGGGGCGTTTCTCGGATTCGATCCGGCGGACACGGTGCGAATCGTGAACCCGATCTCGGACGACACGACACTGATGCGCCCGCACCTGCTGACCGGGCTTCTGTCGAACGCGGCGGACAACGCGCGCCGCTTCGTCGACGACGTCCGGCTCTACGAGGCGGGAAAGGCGTTCGGGAAGTCGCACGTAGAGGGGCATTTCGAGGAGCCGCGGCTCGGGGTCATCCTCTGCGGAAAGCGGCTTCCCGGGGACTGGTCCGGCGCGGACGCACCCGTGGACTTCTTCGACATGAAAGGCGTCGTCGAACCTCTCCTCATGCACCTTTGCGCGTCCCCCATTCACGTCGTCCCCACGCGCCTGCGGCCGTTTTTCGAGGATGGGAAGGCGGCGGACATCATGCGGGACGGCGAGGTCGTCGCCTGGTTCGGGGCGGTCCGCAAGGAACTGCTCGACTCGTTCGAACTTGCGGGGCCCGTATTTTACGGGGAGGTCCGCCTGCTGAGCGCTACGGTTTCGCCGCCGTCGCCCGGTCGGTACGCGCCGCTGCCAAAGTTTCCTCCCGTTTTCAGGGACGTTGCGTGCGTTTTCCCGATCGGTGTGCCGGTCGGCGACGTTCTCGCGATGGTTCGGGAGGTATCGACCGAGGTCGATGAGGCTGGCGTTTTCGACATTTTCACGGGGGAAAAGATCGGGGAGGGGAACAAGAGCGTCGGGATCCGGGTTAAACTGCAATCCCCAGACAGAACCTTGACTGATGCGGAAGTCCATAGTATACATAGCAAAATCGTAGATTTATTGGAGAATCGGTTCGGCGGCAAGATTCGGACCTCTTGAGGGGCCGTAGGAGGCGACATGACGAAAGCGGACCTGGTCGAGATCGTTTATGAGAAAATCGGCGGTCTCTCCAAGAAAGAGTCGCAGGACATCGTGGAGAAGATCTTCGAGACGATGAAGGCCAGTCTCAAGCAGGGTGACAAGATCAAGATTTCCGGCTTCGGAAACTTCACCCTGCGCGACAAGCGCCCGAGGAAGGGGCGCAATCCGCAGACCGGCGACGACATCGAGATCACCGCGCGCCGCGTCCTGACTTTCCGCCCAAGCCAGATCCTGAAATCGCACATCAACGAACCGATCAAGACGTCCTGAGGCGCCCAGGGAAGGCGTGGCCGCCACCCCGATACCGGACAAGTTCCATTTCAAGATCGGCGAGGTAAGTCGGATCTTGGGAGTGCAGCCTTACGTCCTCAGGTTCTGGGAATCCGAATTCCGCATCACTCCCGCAAAAAATCAGTCCAAGCACAGGGTGTACAAGCGCCAGGAGGTCGAGAAACTTCTGGAGATCAAGCATCTTCTCTATGAGGAGCGGTTCACCATCGAGGGCGCCAGGGTCAAGTTGAAGGAACTTTTGAAGGAGCGCCACAAGCAGTTGAACCTCGACCTCACCGAAAATCCGTACAGGGCGACGCTCAGGCAGGTGAAAAAGGACTTGGCTAAAATCAAGGTGATACTTAAATAAATCGTCATCAAGTATACGCAACGTAACGATATAAAATCCAGCGACAGATCGGCGATGGAGAGACGCATGGCAATGGAGCGAGGCGATCGCCCATGGGGATACTACCTGGTCCTGCACGAAGACCGCGGGTACAAGGTCAAGCAGTTCGTCGTGAGGCCAGGCAGCCGCCTCAGCCTGCAGAGGCACCGGCGCAGGGCCGAGCATTGGCAGGTGGTACGCGGCGAGGCGTCGGTGACGCGAGACAAGGAGATCGTGCGCCTGCTTCCGGGCGGGTCGATCGACATCCCGCTCGGCGCACTCCACCGCGTCGAGAGCGTGGGTAAGGAAGACCTCGTCGTGATCGAGGTGCAGATGGGCGATTACGTGGGCGAGGACGACATCGAGCGGTTCGAGGACGATTACGGGCGGGCGTCGACGGCATCGACGGAGACCACCCCGAAAATGAAGTGACAAGGGGCCCCTCGTCCGGTAGAATCATTTTCATTCACGGATCGGGACGTAGCGCAGCCTGGTAGCGCACTTGCATGGGGTGCAAGGGGTCGCTGGTTCAAATCCAGTCGTCCCGACCAGCAGACACGAGGGGTTACGAGACACGCTCTCGTAGCCCCTTTTTCCATGAATGACGGGAGGGTCAATTGGGCGACGGCGGGCGCGTGATTCTCGTTTCGAACGACGACGGCGTGCGCTCCGATGGCATCGCGGCGCTGGCCGAGGCATTGAAGGAACTGGGAACGGTGTACGTGGTCGCCCCCGACCGGGAGCGGAGCGCGGCCAGCCACTCGCTGTCGCTCACCCACCCGCTGCGGGTCGAGAAGATGTCGCCTCGCGTCTACTCCGTCGACGGCACGCCCACCGACTGCGTCAACCTGGGCGTGAACGGCATCCTGAGGGGGAAGAAGATCGACCTGCTCGTTTCCGGGATCAACAAGGGCGCGAACCTGGGGGACGACATCACCTACTCCGGCACCGTCTCCGCGGCGATGGAGGGAACGCTGCAGGGCATACCCTCGATCGCCGTATCGCTGGTCACCCGCAACCGTTTCCGGTTCGACACCGCCGCTGCGATGGCGCTGGACGTTGCGCGAAAGGTCCTGAGGCGCGGGCTGCCGGGCGACACGCTGCTGAACGTCAACGTGCCCAACGCCGCTCGCGAGGAGATCAAGGGCGTGAGGATCACGCGGATGGGTAAGCGGGTCTACGGCGACATGATCGTCGAGAAGCGCGACCCGAGGGGGAAGAAGTATTACTGGATCGGCGGCGACCACCTGAACAGCGAGGACGTCCCGGGCTCCGACCTCGAGGCGATCGAAGAGGGGTTCATCTCGGTGACCCCGATCCACCTGGACCTGACGAACTATCCGGCGCTCCGGGCCTTGCGGAAATGGACCTGGTGAGGGGAACCGATCTTCGCCGTCAGGATGCACGGGTTCCAAAGTCGATCGCCCGCCGCTGGGTCGGCGCACTCCTGTTCGCCGCGCTCGTTTCGGGGTGCGGCTCCGCGGCGCGGTACCGGATACCCGAGGATCGGCTCGACCGGGTCCGGCTTATCGCTCCTGTCCAGGGGATCGTTTCCTCGGGCTTCGGAATGCGGCCGAGGGGTCGACATTCGGGGATGGACATCCTCGCGCCGGACGGCGCCGAGGTCCTTGCCGCATCGCCCGGTTTCGCTTCGTTCGCCGGAAGCGGCATGCGCGGATACGGCAACGCGGTCATCCTCGACCATGGGGACGGTATCTCGACGCTGTACGGACATCTGTCGACGATTCGTGTACAATCCGGCGAAAACGTGCCCGCCGGGGCCGTGATCGGCACGGTCGGCCGGACCGGCAACGCCACCACGCACCACCTTCACTTCGAGCTGCGCGTCGACGGGAAGGCGGTCGATCCGTCGCCTTACATGACCCGCTGAAGGAGAAGAGAATGCCGACCAGCGACCTGAAGAATCGGATCCGCAACATCCCCGACTTTCCGAAGAAGGGGATCCAGTACAAGGACATCACCACGCTCCTGTCCGACCCGGCCTCCTTCCAGAGGGCCATCGACCTGATGGCGCACCGCCACTTCGCGAAGGGAATCGACGCGGTCGTCGGGATCGAGGCGCGCGGCTTCATCATGGGGGCGGCGATGGCGTACAAGCTCGGAGCCGGCGTCCTGCTGGTCCGCAAGGCCGGCAAGCTGCCGCACAAGACGGTGGCGGTTTCCTACAACCTCGAATACGGCAAGGATCGGCTCGAGATGCACGAGGACTCCATCCGTCCCGGAATGAAGGTCGTTGTGGCGGACGACGTACTGGCGACCGGCGGGACCGTCGCGGCCGTCCTCGGCCTGCTGAACAGGCTCGGCGCGGATGTTGTAGAATGTTGCTTCCTTGCGGAGCTCACCGCGCTCAAGGGGCGGGAACTCCTGAAGGGTAAGAAGGTTTTCTCGCTGCTACAGTTCGACGACTGAAATATCCAGCGGCGTAGCGTGCGCCCCCGTAGCTCAGGTGGATAGAGCAGAGGTTTCCTAAACCTTTGGCCGGGAGTTCGAGTCTCTCCGGGGGCGCCAACAACTTCAGTTTGCACGAATCTTCAGGACACGGCGGAGGAGATCGACCTGCTCGTGACAGACACGGTGATGCCCGGCATGGGCGGCAAGGTCACCCAGGCGGCGCGGTCTTGCTCGTCCGCTCGATGTATCGCTCGACGTCGCGGCGCCGGAAGCGCCACTGGTTCCCGCTCTTGAATCCTTTCAACCGCCCGCGCCTGGCCATGTCGTTCACGACATCGGGGCTGAGATCGAGGAGAATGGCCAGATCGCGCGTCTTGAGGATGCCCGGTATGGTCCCGACGTCCATGGCGCCCCCTCGCACGACTTGTATGCAGTATGTGGTAGAAATAACATGACGTTATATTGTTGTAAAGAGATATTTCCCCTTCCCCGATGCGGCGTATAACGCTTGATATTCGACATGTTCTGAAGCGTAATCGAGTTCGCGCGTGAGGGTGTTCCTTTACTCGCTCCCAGGCGTGTTGCTTTTGGTCGCAGACGCCGTTCTTTTTTATCCGCTGCCGGAGCGCCTGGCCGCTCGTTTCACGGCCGCCCAGGGCCTGGTTCTTCTCGGAGGAGCGATCGCTTACCTGCTCCTGCATTTCCTGTTCAGGAAACCGGAACGGATGTACCTGTGGGCGCACGAATTCACGCACCTCTTCGTCGCGAAAATCTTCCTTCGGCAGGTCCACGGTTTCCACATAACTTCGCGGTCCGGCGGGAAAGTGGTGATCGACCGGACGAACGTGGCGATCGACCTCGCCCCGTACGCAGTGCCGCTTTACAACGTCGTCGCGCTTCTGCCGGCGACGCTGTTCGCCGGGAGGTACCAGCACGCAAGGAGCATCTACCTCGGAGCGGCGGCGTTCCTGTTCGCGATGCACCTCTGTTTTTCCGTCGAGGGATTCATCGAGGGGCAGCCCGACGTGAAGCGAAGCGGCAGGATCTTCTCCTTCGCCGTCGTGGCGCTCATGTTGATGGTGTGGGCTCCGATCCTCGCGGGCCCGGGGACCCACGCCGGGTTTTCCGGCCTCCCGGGATTTTACCGGGAGTGGTTCGGCAATGGAATGGACATCGCGCTTATGCTACTTGCGCGCGGCCGGTCTCTTCCGTAGGTCCGCGACGATCGAATCGGCGTTCCTTTCGAACACCCTCATGCCCTCCGCCGCCCACGCGCCACGCACCAGTCCGGCTCCGTCTACCAGGACCGCCGTCGGGGTCTTTTCGACGCCGTACGGGTCGGAGGCGATGAAGAAGTCGTCCCTGATCTCGTCGAGCCCCACCGGGTATCGCGGGGAAGATTCCTTCAACCACGCGCGCACCGCGTTCGAGAACCGTTTGCCGTCGAGGTTCACGCTGACCACGCGGGCGGTCCTACCGTGCCGCGCGGCGAAACGGTCGATCACCGGCATCATCTCCTTGCACATGGGGCAGAACACGGACCAGAAGACGACGAGCGCCGCCTTGCCGCGTCCCGGCACGAAAGCGACGGGCTTCCCGTCCACGTCCGTCAGCGAGAAGGCCGGCGCCTTCTCGCCAGGGTGGACGAGCGTTCGAAGCTTCCGCGTTTCCGACGCTCCGACATCGGACGCGGAAATCGCGAGCAACGACGAAAGCAGTGCGAACGCCAGCACGCGGACCGCCCGGGAGGAGAGTCCCGTCATCTGTTTTCCTTCCGTATCTGGGCGATGATGTCCGCGATCTTGTCCTGCGTCGCCCAGTAGTAGTTGGGCTCCGCGAACCGGACCTTCCCCTTCGGGTCGACGATGATGCTGGTCGGCAGCGCGTTAATGCAGAAGGCGTTCCAGGCGTCCAGGTTCCTGTCGATCAGAACCGGGAAGTCGATTTTCGACTCCTTCAACGTTTTCCGAATCCGGTCTATGTGGGCGCGGGAGATGTTCTGGCTTTCCTGGTTGATGGCCAGCACGGTGATGTCGGGGCTCATCTTGTAGACCCCCTGGAGGAATGTGAGTTCCTCCACGCAGCGTGGGCACCAGGAGGCCCAGAACGCGAGGAGCACGATCTTTCCGCGGAACGAGGAAAGCGTCACGCTCTGCCCGTCGATCGTGGGGAGCGTGACCTCGGGAACGGGCTTGCCGACATCGACGCAAAGGGCGGACGCGGCCACGGGGAGCACCGAGAAGAGGACGAGGACGAGCGCGGTCAACCGGATCATGCGGGACATGGCGGTCAGGCTCCTTTCGCCGGCGAGGGATGACAGACAAAACAGATGCTACGGAAATCGGGGGTGGGAGGAAAGTCGTTTTTCCCGAGGGCGTTCTCCGGAAGGTACTTGTGGTCGTGCACGGAGGGCGAACCGCCGCGATTGCGGAGGACGGGGTGGCAGGAGAGGCATTCACGGGTTTTCATGCGGCTCAACTCCCCGTGATGCCTTGGTGCCGGGAGTGCCGGACCGCCGTGACAGGAACGGCAGAACTCCGACGTCGACATCTTTTTCGGCTCGCCCAGCGGTTCCTTCCCTTCGGATCCGCCGCGGAAATTCTTGCAGAGGTCGCACGTCTCCCCCTCGACGATCAGCATCCTGGACGACCAGAACCGGAACTGCTCGTGGCGGTCGGCGGGAGTGCCGTCCCCCCGGAAGGTCGAATCGTCCTGCCCGGGCTTCGGCACAAGGCCGAAGAAATATTTCGACAGGTCTTTCCCGGGGAGGAACCCGACGGGGAACCGGTACTCGCCCGTGACGTCGTGGCCGGCGGTGTCGCCGATCATTCGCATCTCTTCGGAGGGAAGGCCGTTCGCGCCGAGGGAGAGGCGCGCTTCGAGGAGGTCACCGTTTCGGAAATGGAACCCGGTGTCGAGGATCCCTTTTCACAGGTCGGTGAACAGAAGCCGGAACTTGTGGATCGGCCCCCCGAGCCGGTGCGATTCGCGGACGGCGAGGAAAAGGGTGGCGCCGATCGTTACGAGGTAGGAAACGCCTCCTGCGACAAGCACGGCGGGGAGCAGGATCTGCCAGGTGTTCCTGAGGCGGAGATGGATGCTGTAGAAGGAACGGCCCAACTCCTCGTCGGCGAGGTAATAAAGGAGCAGGGAAAGAAGCAGGACCCCCGCGGCCCACACGGAGGCGATCTTGAGCAGGAACGGCTTCTGTGTCCGGATATCGATCCAGTATCTGCGTCGGCTGTGATCGGCCATCGGGCCTCCAGATCGCGCGGTTTAATGCAATGATTCTCGTTGTTACTGTAAACTTATCGTCAGTTTCATCCGAAAAGTTCACTATCGGTCGGGACACAAGGAGGGCAGTACGGAGTCGACGACGAAAACGGAAAAAGGCAGGAAGCGCTCCCGTCCGGGGGGTCTGTTGCTGCTCGT
>Ga0172372_10012917_pt1 | contig 10424 bp, 10 predicted proteins | sample LakKiv5m_2_FD_114544 | JGI IMG/M metagenome (GOLD analysis project Ga0172372, IMG submission 114544) | Freshwater microbial communities from Kabuno Bay, South-Kivu, Congo - kab_092012_9.5m | ecosystem: Environmental > Aquatic > Freshwater > Lake | place: Democratic Republic of the Congo... | reverse complement strand
TTATAATTGCGTCCAATATCGTGGTTAGTAGAGTTCTCGACACCTAAAAATGGATCTAGCAAGTAGATAGTCCTGTTCAGGAGCTTGTCTCGTAGAACGTGACTCATAACCAGCGGGGCAGTGCCATAGGAAACTCCAGCAACCAATATATCCCCTGCGGCCTTCGTTTCTGAAGAGTTTAAGCTCAATTCACACATTGACGTGACGGTATAGGTTCTTAATCGTGTTTTTTCAGTATCTTTGTTTAGGCTCAGATCCAACTTTGCGAATTTTTCATGCGCACTGTCAAAATAGCCACTATGTAATCTGCTCATTGTAAAACTTATCTTCACTGATTGATAGTGTCGAGGTTTATTGTGGGGAATCAATCTCCTTAACGTCGATTTAGGGATGACAAACTTGATTAAAGTTTTGATATTTTTAACGGCTATTGAAGTCTTCACAACTTAATTATAACATTGTTATTCCAATCAAAGTGTCACTCATAATGTTAATTACTCTGCACACAATTCTTGTAAAGAATTGACTTGGTTGCGTATAGACCTTCCCTAAAAAAGGGAATAGACTTCAGTACGAGTGTGTCACTATCCATTTCATAGAGCAATTCCCATCGCCCATCAAGCACTGTTTGAAATTGTAGAAACGGAAGAATATGTACTTCATACTCTACTAATTCATTGGTACTCGTAGAATCTCCCTTCGGACCATTTGAAGACAGTAAGGACTGCTGAATACCTTTTTTACATCCCGTTGAATCATGAAAAGGCGTTTTCCCTATGAATAGGAATTTGGGATTAGTTTCGTTAAGTAAGTGTTCCAAAACGTTTAACGGATTCTCAAGGTACTGCAAGGAACTGTTCATTATCAATAAGTCGATGTTGGAGTGATTTAGCGTTGAGAATTCAGATAGTGTTACGAATTCAATGTCCTTAATATTTCTTCTAAGATTAGCTTCAACCATGGCATTAGTCTCAATGATCGTATAACTTGCGATTTGGTTCGGATAGAGAAATGACAACGTATCCTTTAGATGGCCTGAACCTCCACCGAAGTCAATAATCTTCAATTGTTTATCTTCTGATCTCAAAGCAGAAAGGAAAACTGCCATAAGAACGCTTGAAAGTCCAGGATCGATTTTTTTTGTTGATTGTAAAGAAGAGCGATAACGCTGACTTCTCCGCACAACGTGGTCAATCAATTTCTTAGACTCATAACCCAGAATCTTGGCTCTCTTAAACCTACTAAGGTTAAACATTAAACTATGGGTGAATTAAGATTGAAGGTAGTTGACGGGCACGAAGACAATTAAGAATGAATTCTCGGATTCGGACGTGTCTAACTTGTAGTTTCAAGGATTTACTGACCTCGCGCAATGCTTTCACGTAATGTTTATAAATCACTTTTCTATTTTCTAGGGAGTGTTTGTATCCTGGTGATGGCAAAAAAAGAAAGATGATTGAAGTGACTTGACACACTACTAAACCATGGAAGTGAAAAAAGTGTATTGGATTAAGATCAATCTTCCAGTCGATTTCGTCAACTCGCTTGAAGTTATTCAAATTCCATGGCCCTAAAGCGGAACCTCTCCTGTTAAGGACATGAACAAAATCATACTCTTTTGGCCAATCGTTTAAGTATGTTTGATCACCGCATTTTCCCAAAGCTGGGTCAACGACGCATTCATCTAGGACACTTCTCCGCCATTTAGCCACACAAGTTCGAAAATTCTCATCTTGCTTTCCCAAAATTAAGCCGACATTAAAAAGGCCAGACTTATATCGCCACTCATATCGATCGGGTGAGAAATCATGAGGAACAATAAGGACCGAGGCATCTCCTAAGTCATGAAAATATTCTGCAATGTCCCGGAAAAAAAAGCAATCTGAATCCAGATATCCGACATAACTAGCATGAGAAAAATTAGCGACGTAATTAAGTACCACCGCCGCAGCGGTCCAACAAAATTCTCGCCAAGGTCTAACATCTAAAAGGCTATAAAATTCATCATCGATCTTTGATAGGTTTAAGATATGCCAGTTCGGTTTACTTATACCACTTAGTATTTTGTATGCTGGATCTGTTAAAGCAAGAATAAACCATGTTATCTCTATTGACGAATTCTCTTCCACGCTCCCTATCATCGCAATTGCTTGATTAGCGAACTTTTCGTCACAGACAGTAGATAGTGCCAAGCTTGGTTTTTCCCCCAGTAAGGAAGTCATGGTGCAAGAATACTTGGTCTATAGTCATTCCAGTGATAGAAAAATATTCACCGGTCTTGGTAGTCGGGTATAATCGCCCTGCCCATCTCGGGCGGTGCCTCAAATCTCTCTCATTCAACTCAAATTTTTCCAAGCATCCAGTTTTCATATACTTAGATGGCCCGTCGAATAATCAATTTCTAAGTGTATGTGAAGAAGCACTTACTGTCGCGCAGGATTTTGCAAAGCAAAATGATAATGTGAAAGTTTTTTCGAATTCAAATAATTTTGGACTTGGAAAATTTGTGTTATTTTCAATAGATAACATTTTTTCCTTCAATGACACGATTATCGTTGTTGAAGATGACTTAGTTCTCAGTCCTTACTTTCTTGAGTTTTGCTCATGGGGCTTAAAGGAGTATGCAAATGATTCATCAGTTGGCTCAATTTCAGGCTTTTCTCTACCAATTGGCTTTTGTAAATCAAGTTATTTCTTACGCGGTGCCGAATGTTGGGGTTGGGCAACATGGAAGGATAGATGGAGTGATTTTGAAAGAGATGGCGCAATACTCCTTCAGCGTTTAGAGGAAAGAAAACTTCAAAGAGTTTTTGACTTGGATTATTCGTATCAGTATATGCATATGCTCGATCGGCAGGTCCACGGGTCAACGAATTCATGGGCAATAAGGTGGCATGCTCACAATTTTTTACGCGGTCGATTAGCTCTGTACCCAAATGATTCTTTGGTGATAAATATTGGAAATGATGGTTCTGGAACAAATATGGGCCTGACAAACTCCTATGTTTCTAGCTTGGCGGAGCAACGTCCAAGAATGGAGAGAATCATTGTTAATGAAGATATAATTGCTAGACAAAAATTGATAGAACATTATAAAAAACAGTTTCGTCAGAAATTAAGAGATAGGTTTATTTCTGGAGTTAGAAGAAAATTTTACTCCGATACTTTCAGTTTGTGAAAAATTTCTTTGTCTCGCACGTAGTCATCTTCGTTATAAGAATGACTAGCAAGAACAATGACTGAAGACTCCGGAGATGTAAAGGTTAGACTTAACCAGTTCAGCGGTGGAATCAATAATCCAAAACCGGGATTCAGCTCAAAACTGTATTTGTTTGGTGGAGAGTCAATCTCCGCCATAACTCCAGAGTCCAACGGTAAAAGAAATTGCCAGCACTCTCTATGAGCATGCCCCCCTCGAGAAAACTCCTTCCTTCTTACATTTATGGTAAATAGCCTCTTTGAATCGAAGGGAAACCCTGTTAAGTCAAGTGAGCGAAGAACTCCTCGAGTATCCGAGTATTCCTCAAGTTTTACAACGGAAGGCTTCACTTTGCAAGGATCCCAGACTTGCAAAGATGATTTAGACCTGTCAAAACAATTTCTATTTCATCTGAGGTCAAGGTTTCGAAAAGTGGGATTGATAAGACTGAATTACATAGGCTCTCTGTTTCGCTGAGATGACTACTTTCGGCGAAACTAAAGGTTGGCTGAAGATAGTCAGGAACTGGGTAATGAATATCAGTAGATATTCCGTATTTGGCTAATAGAGCCACTACTTCCCTCCGTAAGTTTGTCTTAATCACACACAGATGTGCCACGAAAGATGGATTGTCCGCTCCCAGCAGTTTTGTTTCAAGTCCAAAGCTCTTTAAGCAATCGTAATATTGCTTCCAAATACTCCTCCTCACGGAATTGTACCTATCCAGCTTCTCTAACTCTCTTCTCAGAACCAAGGCCTGAACTTCGTCCATTCTAAGATTAGAACCTCTTTCAATCGATACATACCTAGTTTCCCATCCGTATTGTCTTCTTCTTTTAAGTCTTTCTGCAAGTACTTGATCGTTGGTGCAAATAGCACCAGCGTCTCCAATAGCACCTAAATTTTTTGTCGGATAAAAAGAAAAAGTAGAGAGAATGCCAAAAGAGCCTACTTTTGAGTCTTTTAATATCGCGCCAGCTGCTTGCGCACAGTCTTCTATTATTTGAATGTTGTGTGCTTTGGCCCAATTAGTAATGCTATTCATCTCGGCGGACTGCCCATAGAGGTGAGTTATCACGACTGCAAGAGTTGATGGATTCCGAACTGTTTCGAGAAGTTCTACACTAGGCAAACCATTGCCATCCACGTCGTAGTATGCACAACCAAAGCCATTTCTCTGAATAGCAACAGACGCATATCCTCCAGCATTAGCTGGAGCAAGCACGAAGGAACCAACAGGTAGATCCAGAACAGAGATAGCTAATTCAAGCGCACTTGTACCAGAGGAAACGCCTACGCAGAAGTTTGTGCCGACATATGAAGCAAACTCAACTTCGAATTTAGGTACATGTAGCCCATTAAGATAGGGGCCCTCCTTGACGAATTCATTAATCTCGGCGAGCAGATTCTTGTCCTGAAACCTACGTTGTGGCGCACTTAAGGGGACTTTTCTAACTGCTGAATTTAACAAAGTTGCCTCCTTAATTAGTAAGTTATAAATGTAGTTTGGCCAAGAAGCGGAGTGATTATTCTGATATCACCCAGTAATTCTTCCGGTACCAACACAATTCTGTCAATGTTCAAGATAATTCCGAAAATTATCGCCCACACAGATAATTTGCTCGAAGAAGCTATTAAGACTCTCGATGAAGCGAGTAATTTAAGTGTTTCCCAAGGAGAACCTTCAAATTTCTTAGTTTTTCTAGAATCCATGACTCCGGCTAACAACTTCAACGCTTCGCTGGGTGAGTCTGAAGCTACTTTCCATTTCAAATTTGGATGAATACGACTTGCTTTAGTAACCGCAGACCTCATGCGATTTTGTTCTAAGGGGTTCTTGCTCTTGAGAGTTAGTAGATCTCCTAATCGATAATGAACTACTGCTAAATTTAGAGCGCTATCGTTAAGGAGATTGCAATCGAGCAATCGGGCGGTCAAATATCTCAATACTATTTCTGGGATTAACCTTTTATAGTAATGAGATCTAACTTGACAAGTCCATGACTTTATCTTGCCATCTGGAGGCTCTGTGTCAACAAGAAAGCCAACTTTAGAAAGAAGGAACTTAGCCAATTTTCTGTAACTTGATTTCCAATTAGTAATTGATTCAATTTTTACCAAATCTTCAATAGGAGGCAAATCTTTGAAATCATCAATTTCAACTATACGAAGGTTTGCCGATTCAATGAAGCTCAATTCAGGACTTCTACGCGTTACGCCTCCAGAATGTAAAACAAAATCAATATCTCGCTTGATTCCTTCCTGCTGTAACTCCAAAACAAAGGCAAGCGCAAAGAGCTGCGACCCTAACCCTCCCCAAGAATGCACCTCGAGATGTGACATACACTTCACTGAGTAAGAATATAGAGGGAATATGAATAAAACTTGAAGAAGGTGGAAGTCACAAGGCATCCCTTTCTTTTTGATAGCAGTCTCTGATCCGCATTGCTTGTATTGCGGGATTGAAGTACTTCAAGCGGTCCGCAGTAAACGTAGAGTTCTGTTCATAAACAGTAGGAATCACTAACTTGTTCATCAATGAAGCCAGTTTATTTCGGTCACCAATTTGAAATAGTCCCGGGTGAGAAGCTGACAATACCTCCAGAATGACTTCGTGAGATGTTGCAAGAATAGGGAGTCCAAACTGCATCGCCTCAAGAAGCACTAAACCGAAACCCTCATACAAGCTAGACAAAACCAGGCAATCATGACTCTCATAGAATCCCTCGATTCTTGAGGTCTTTCCAACCCAATTTACAGAATCAAATATTCCTAGATCACCCGAGTAGTTTTTCAGTTGAGTGCGCAATTCTCCATCACCCACTATTGTAAGTAGGGAATGCGAGTTCTCCTCTAAATGTAATGCAAATGCATCTAAGAGTGTTGGAATGTCTTTTTGCCGCGTTAATCTTGAAACTGATAGAAAATTTAAATTAGTTGAAACCTTAATGGTCTTTGGTTCTTGAACACGACTTAATTCGTTATATCCGTAGTAAACCACTTCTATTTTTGACTTTTCACAGATTTCGTCTTTTTCTACTATGAAACGTTTAACGCCATTTGAAATTGCAATAATACGCCTTGCCTTCACAGTCACTAACTTAGAAGTAAGCTTTGAAAGCCAGCTTGGAACTTTAGGCCAAAAGGATTCCGAGTTGTGCCTTGAAATTACAAACGGCGTCCTAGTCCAAATAGAAGCAAGGGCAACTGCAATTTCTGCTTGCGGAAGGTGTGCATGGGTAATCTCTGGACTAAATTCTTTAATTTCGCGACGTATAGCAATTATCGAACGCCAAAAACCTGGTGCATGTTTCACTTCACAGCCTGAAGCCTCTAGTTCAAGCGTAAGTTCGTTCCATCCCTTGAGGTATAAGACTTTTACAGAGTCACCGTTGCTAATTTGAGACCTAACTAGCACGACCAGTTGCTTTTCGGCACCTCCCGCCTCAATGGTAGTTATAACGTGTAAGACTTTCATCATCAAGCTTTTAGAATTCTAAGAAGTCTCTGGAGCCACATCTTCCGACTGTGCATCAAAACTGCATGCTGGGATCTAGCTTTGCACGTCTCTTCTAGGGCTCCAGGCTCGAGATTATAAAGGGCCAAATATTCATCAATCAGTGTAGTTCTATGAGCAGGCGTATATGAACCCTGCCAGCTTCCGAATTCTCTCAGATAGGGCGGATTCACGGTTACCACTGGCAATCCGATAAGAGTTGCTTCCACCAGTGATTTATCTAATGACCCCGAAAAAGAATTGATAAAAAAATCAAATTGTTTAAGCAGAGGTGGTAAGTGATTATTTGGTACTCTTGCTGAAATTTCCAAAGTCCCAGCTCTTAATAAATCTCTATTGGAATCAATAAGACTCTTAATGTATTGCTCATTACCCATGGTGGCTTCTCCAACGAGACTAATTTTGGATGCGAGTCCAATTTGGGAGGTTTCTCTTAAAAAGTTGATAATTGATTCTAAGTTTTTAGACCTATCGAAACGCCCGACATAAATACCTTTATAAAATCTATACTTCGCTCTACCAGAGTATTTAAAGCGATCAGAATCAATAGCTTGTCCAATGACACTAACTTTCGAACTCTCATATGGACAGGAATCTTTAGTGGACGTCAAGATTCCAGTTACCCAAAAGTGGCACCATCTCAGAAAAAGGGATTTACTCGTGTGCGCATACCAAAGGAAGTGTCTAATCCCTAAGACTCTCGATATTGGAGCAATTAAAGCCGATTGCACCTCGGTCATGTATGAAAAAATGACAAGATTCTTTTGTGACTTACGGGAGCGAAGGATAATTGGAAGGGCTAAGAGCAGGAATCTATACGAACTCCAAAGTTTCTTTCCAGGTTTCCAAGCTGAGCTTGAAACGAAGACTCCGTCGAGCATCGGACCAGTCGTTGGGTCGGACGTAATCACCTGAATTGAATCAAAATGTCCAATCAGATCGCGCACGACCTCTCGTTGATGTCCAAAAACCAGGCTATTCGGGTTCATCGAGTAATTTAAAACAAGGAGATTCATGTAGGTTAATATTATTCATTATTTTCATGAATTAGGAGCAAAGTGAAAAGTCGCAACGACCATTTGAAAAAGGTTTCAGCCAAATTGGGTGTTTTAAGCTCCGCCATAAGGCTCTTAAATCGCAAAGATCGGGCCAGGTGTCTTTATGTGATTGCTATTTATATATTTCTTGGCCTTTTTGACATTTTGGCCGTATTCACATTGGGAATTGTTGGTTCACTATCGGTAACTGGAGTCTCTGGTAATCGCCCAGGAGACAGAACCTTTGCCCTTCTATCGGCCCTCAATTTAGAGAGTAAATCTATACAGACTCAAGTCGCGATTTTAGGAGGTAGTGCCGCGCTAATTCTTGTTCTTAAATCTCTTGTGAGCTTATATTTATCAAAACGCACCCTACTATTTTTGGCGCGCAGATCTGCAATAATTTCACAACGACTAATTTCTAATCTATTGAGTAGACCAATTTTGGGAATAAAGAATCGTAGTATTCAAAATACCATATATTCGCTTACAACTGGCGTGGAAGCATTAATGGTAGTCACAATTGGCGGCTCGCTTCTATTAATGGCAGACATATTCCTAATCATATCTTTTAGTGCGAGTTTATTTTTTGTGGACATCGCCGTTGCAATGTCAAGTCTAATATTATTCTCCTCAGTAGGGGTGGCACTTTTTGCATTTCAGCAAAGTAAAGCGAGAAAATTAGGAGAAAAAGCGACACTACTCCAAGTTTCTAGTGCAGGAAAAATTTCCGATGTAGTTTCGTGCTACAGGGAACTATTGGTAAAGAATAGGCGAGAATACTACGCAGACAAAATTGGGCAACTTAGATTTGAAGCAGCTGAAGCAGGCGCAAGAATGGGAGTTATGGCCCTACTCAGTAAATACATTATTGAAATTACCATGGTTGTCGGCGGTCTGGCGATTGGAACAATTCAATTCATGACGCAATCCTCAAGTCGAGCGGTCGCCGTAATTTCTATCTTTCTTGTTTCAAGTACTCGAATCGCGCCCGCGGTACTTCGGATTCAGACCGGACTGATCAATATACGCAATAGTTTTGCAAGTTCTAGAACTACTATTTCGCTAGTTCAAGAAGGCAACTGGGATAAGGAGGCTAGATTTAATCAAGCGCAAACAATTATCGATTCTAACTTAGCTTTTGACCACGAGGGTTTCTATCCCAGAATTCAAGTGAAAGACATTAAATTCAACTATCCCGGAAAGAAGAGTGAAGCGATTGACCGTCTTTCACTCGAAATTAACGAAGGAGATTTTGTAGCAATTGTTGGGCGATCTGGTTCAGGTAAGACAACATTGGTAGATTTACTCCTGGGTGTACATTTACCTAGCAGTGGTAGCGTGCTAATTTCCGGAGTGTCACCTCAGGACGCATATACAAAGTGGCCCGGAGCGGTGGCTTACGTCCCACAAGATGCAAACATGATCGATGGAACTATAAAGGAGAACGTGTGCTTAGGATTCAATCAAGAAGTAGTACCTGATGAAACAATTGAAAAGCTGCTTTCAGAAGTCGAATTAAGCGAGCTATTGAAATTGCCTCTAGGAATCCATTCACAGGTAGGTGATAAAGGCTCTAAACTTAGCGGTGGGCAAAGACAACGTTTAGGAATAGCGAGGGCCCTTTTCACCAATCCTAGATTGATGATTTTAGATGAGGCAACCAGTTCATTAGACGCGGCAACTGAGATAAAAATTACATCTCTACTAAGTCGTAAAAAGGGTTCACTCACTATGGTCGTGATTGCGCATCGTCTATCAACAGTTAAAGATGCTGACGAACTCATTTACTTAGATTCAGGTAAAGTACTTGGTAGAGGTAGTTTTCATGATTTGAGAGCCAAACTTGCAGATTTTGATGAACAAGCTAGTCTGATGGGGCTTTAGAAGAAATCTAGTTCTTGTTGCACTTTAACCGCAACTTGCAAAAGTATGCTACGTAGAATGGCCAGTCTAAAGGTAGAAATGAGCGTTCGAATTAAGATCAAAGTTACATTTCTAAGTGAGTTGATTTATAACCACTTATTATCACCTCGAGTTTTCTGAGACGATTATCTTGTGGATACAGGAAATTCTCGGCAAAGCTATCTTCGTGCGATGCGTGATAAACCATCGTTAGGAGTTACAAGCGGGCTTAGGCCTGAACCCACTCTTGATGAAGCGAGAGCCGAATTGTCTGAAGCGATTAGCAGGATCGCCACCTACCTATTTAAAGATAAATACGGTCCCTTATTGGGCGTAGTTTCACAACCGGCAGTCAATGAATTCCTTAGGGGGTTTGAAGCAAACCTATCTCGCACGAAGGGCGATCTGACCATAGTTCTTGAAGAAGTTCTAGATCGAGTAGTTCCCAAGAATCTTCGAAAGAAAAGTTAGGCGGGTAGCCTTTAATCATGACGATCTCAAAAGTTGCGATTGTAGGTACCGGCGTTATGGGCGAAGGAATGCTTAATTCACTTCTGACTGCTGGTATCGAATCAGGCGCGATCTCGATTAGAGATAAGCGCACCGAAAGAGTGGATGAGTTGGTAATAAAGTACGGGGTGACTTCGGGTCATATCCACGAAGCTGACGCAGTAATCCTGGCAGTCAAACCACAGGATTTTGAGAGCTGTATTGCAGAGTTAAGAGCTGAGGTTGAGCATGAATTTCTATTGGTCTCCCTTCTTGC
>Ga0172372_10012916_pt1 | contig 10426 bp, 9 predicted proteins | sample LakKiv5m_2_FD_114544 | JGI IMG/M metagenome (GOLD analysis project Ga0172372, IMG submission 114544) | Freshwater microbial communities from Kabuno Bay, South-Kivu, Congo - kab_092012_9.5m | ecosystem: Environmental > Aquatic > Freshwater > Lake | place: Democratic Republic of the Congo... | reverse complement strand
TAAAGTACGCTCCATCATGTCGTACCAGCCACCTCTTTGATTATCACAGCCTGCTGATGGAATGATATTAGCAATCTTGTGAGCAAAGTCACGGTAGGTATCTTTAGGCTTGAGGCTTTGCATTCGAGTCAAGTTCCAGGCCACCTTCAGGTTGTGTCCAACTACACATCTAGCCTGGTGAATACCCCAACTAAGGTCACGGCTCCAATCGTCGTGGAATTTTTCGTTCATAAAGGGGCTGTAGTCGTAATCAGGGAAATACTTACAGATCAAATCAAAGCAGTATTCCAGAAATTGAGCGTGTTCGGGCTTTTCCGTTGCCAACCAGAGATTAATTAAGTAGGCAGGGGCATGGTCTCCAACGGAGTTCCAGTTCTTGCGGGCCTGGTTTATGCCAAGGGATGGGGCATGGGGAGAAAAGGTGACTGGGTCGACATGGGAGTAATAACCGCCCTGGGGACTATGGTCTTTAAAATAACGATTGAGGAAACTAATCGTGTCCTCAATATCCCGCAAAATTTCTCGATTACCAGTGAGACGAAAGGTTTGGGTCAGGCCTGCTAGGGCATAAATTTGTTCATAACAAGGCATCGCGTTACCGCCTTCGTCCCCCCCCGCTTGGGAACCGATGAATTTGCGAATAGTGCCATTGGATTGAAGGTTAATTTGGCTATACCAGTAACAGATGCCCTCCGTTGAGTTGCGGAAGCGGAAGTGCCGTTGCATGTACTCTGTACCCTTCACAGCTGCTTCTAACGCCCGTTCGTCACCAGTGAGCATGTAGGCACTGGCAAAACCATAGACTAGTCGGGAGATGGTATCCAAATTTTGCTGCCCATCTAGTTTTTTCCCCTCAGCGCTTAGATCAGTGCGAAAGTTACGAAAGTCAATAGTTTCACCCTCATCAAGATTAAACTGGGCTTCCAGATAGAAATTTAGCAATTGCTTAATTTGTGTGATCCACCAGTCCTGCTCTTCAAAGCGAAGATGATCTGGGGTGCGACCAAATAACAAAATATGCTTGGCTTCAAACTTAATGCCGCTGCTTTCTGGATAGAATAAACCATAGGCATGTATAAATCGTCCCTCTACCAAAATGTTTTGAAGGCTGGGTGCAACCTGAAATGGTTCTCCTAGATTGCGTACCAACTCTGCATAACAGGCTTTAGTGACCTTGATATCATATTCTCGTTTATCAGAGGTGCGCAGACCCACTATAGCCTGGCAATCAAACAGATCAGGAAACTCAACCTTGGTGATGTAACCAGCAATCAGATCGGAAAAAGCGAAATTAATAGCGTTGGCCATGATAGGTATTTCCTTTGGGTAAAAAAGACGAAAGCCCCTAAAGAGGCTTGGCATCCAAAATGACAATGCTTCGACCAGTGACACTGTAGGTATTACCAGTTACCGCCACCTCTTGCCCAATTTCCACTACATCATGGGGGGAGGGCAGGGACGTATCTAGCGATCGCCACCAGCAATGACCTGAAATTTGAGGCAACTCGAAAGTAAGGGTTTCCCAGTACATATTAAGCATGATATGTACATCCGGATCTCCGTTAAATCCTCCTACAGTAAAGGACAGACTGCGGGCGTTCCGATCATCCCAACCTGGAGCATGGAGACAGGTACCATGCCAGGTTAGATCGGCCACTCCCCGCTCATTGATGGCCCCTGTAAAGTAGCGAGGGGCTAGGAACTCCTTAAAGTGCTTGCGACGTCGGATCAAGATCTGCCAGAACCTTAGGAGATCGGCATTCTTCTCGGTTAAAGTCCAGTCAAACCAGCTGATCGGGTTATTCTGGCAGTAAGCGTTATTATTACCCTGCTGAGTACGTCCAACTTCATCTCCCATGACTAGCATGGGTACTCCCTGGGAGATCAGCAATAGGGTAGCGAAGTTTTTAATTTGTCGTTGTCGTAATTCATTCACCCATTGATCAGTGGTATTTCCTTCGTCCCCACAATTCCAACTCAGGTTATCGTTAATACCATCCTGGTTATGCTCACCATTGGCTTCATTGTGCTTACTATTATAAGCGACTAAATCATACAAGGTGAAGCCATCGTGAGCTGTGATGAAATTAACACTGTTCACTGGTAGATGTCCCCGCCATTGGTAGAGGTCAGCACTTCCAGTTAGACGTGAGGCTACCGCCCCGATTACTGCTGGATCACCTTTGACAAATCGGCGCATGTCATCGCGATAACGACCATTCCACTCCGCCCAGCGGTAACCAGGAAAATAGCCAATTTGGTATAACCCAGCAGCATCCCAGGCTTCAGCAATGGTTTTAGTATCCTTGAGAACTTCATCCAGTTCGATGGCCCAGACTACCGGAGGATGTTCCATAGGTTGCCCATCCTCTCCTCGGGACAAAACTGATCCTTCGTCAAAGCGAAAACCGTCAACGTGCATATCCTTAACCCAATAGCGTAGACAGTCAAGGATAAATTTTTCTCCCACCGGGTGATTGCAATTAAATGTATTACCGCAACCGGTATAATCGTAGTAGTATTGGCGGTCGTCTCCTACTAGGTAATAGTAAATTCGGTTGTCCAATCCCTTAAAGGAAAACATGGGTCCTTGATGGTTGCCTTCATCTGTGTGGTTAAAGACCACATCTAGGATCACCTCAATACCAGCTTTATGAAGTGCTTTCACCATATCGCGAAATTCTCGCACATGGTCTCCTGCCTCTGGGTTAACACAGTAGCTAGGATGGGGGGCAAAATAGCTCATGGTGCTATACCCCCAGTAGTTATACAGAGGACTGTTGTTTACGGTGCGCAGTACTTCCGTATCATCGAACTCAAATATTGGTAAGAGTTCTACTGCCGTTACCCCGAGAGATTGTAGGTAAGGAATTTTTTCCACCAGGCCAGTAAAGGTACCCGGATGCTGAACCCCGGCGCTTGGGGATAGAGTAAATCCTCCCACATGCATTTCGTAGATAATACTTTCGGACATTGGTCTTCCCAGGGGGCGATCGCCCTCCCAGTCATAATTATTAGTATCAATAACAACGCAGCGGATGGAACTTTCGAGATTACTGCCGGGAGTACAGGCTTTGCCCCGATTCCATAGAGTTTTATTATTACCCTTTGAGTAGGGGTCAATTAATACCTTCTTGGCATCAAAGCGGTGGCCTTCTTGCGGGCGGTCAGGACCGTTAACCCGGTAGGCATAATGGGTACCAGTGGGCAAGCCCAGTACTAACACATGCCAGAAGTGAAATGTCTTATTAATGATCGGGTCAAATGGAATGATTTGAAAGGGGTGAATATCATCGTGTTGATCAAACAGCAGTAGTTCGACCCCAGTAGCGGCCTCAGAAAATAGGGAGAAGTTGACCCCCTGGGGTGTTACTGTGGCCCCCAAGGGTTGGGAAAAACCCGGAGCTAGAGTATAGGTTGGAGTTGCAGACTGGATAGCCATGGTCATGGAAAAATCCTTACTAGGAAATGGATAACCGATCAATAATGGTACGGGCAAACAGATGGGCATGGGCACCGGTGCGTCCGGTAATTAAATCGCCATCAATCACCACATCTTCATCACGGTAGATAGCACCGTAGGCGATCGCATCGCCATGGAGATTGTTGTGACAAGTTAGGGGTCGTCCCTTAACCAATTCTGGAGCAGGAGCCACCAGCCACAGACCATGGCAGATAATGCCTTTGACAATACTGGGCTGGGCAAAGGCTCGCTTTAGGAACTCGGTGGCAGGGGGTATTTGGGTGACGTCTTCGGTGTAGCGCAGGCGATCGGACACCATGGCTGAAGGTACGATAATGGCAGCAAAGCTTTTTAAGGTTTCATCATCCATACCCTCAAAAGATTCGTTACACTCAAAGGGAGCATGGTATTCATGTCCCTTGAAGGTAATCGAAGGTTGCCCCCATAAACGAGTCATGAAGTGCAGTTCTGCGCCCTCTTCTAGAAAACGGTAGTGATAATACCAGATTTCATGTTCGTAAAAATCGCTCTCGATTAAGATGCCGATTTTTTTATCTTTTAGTTTCATAGTTTTTTCGCGTAAGGGAAGATGTATTAGGGAGTTCATGTATGTCACGAGGGTGGATCGATCTCGTCTTGAAAACCCTGACTGATCTCGACTATGCGACCATCAGGATCTGCTATCCAGACGGTACGCCAACCGGGAATATAGTCGTCAAAGTTGATTGGTCCCAAGGTGATCACCGCTTCAGATCCCATTTCCGCGAGCTTAACATCCACGTTGTCCACCTTGAAGGCGAGATGGCGGAGACCCGGATACTGAGGGCCATCTAGAGTGGGATGGGGAACGGGCAGCTCTTCTTTGGCTTTGAATAGCTCGAAATAGAACGCACTATCTGCCATTTTGATGAAGACAATCTGATCCCCATCCGGCAATTTTGCTACCCGAGCTCGACGAAAGCCAAAGTTTTTGGCGTAGAACCTTTCTGTAACAAGGGGATCCTGACAGGTGAGGGCCACTTGCGAAAAAATTTGTAGCGTCATTTGAATTCCTTTTTTAGTAAGTTCTTCAAGGTTTGACCTCATTGCGGTTACCGCTATTCCCTCCTAATTTTCTTCTCCTTGAGAATCAGAGGTAATCAACTAAGCTATCGTGATAGGTTCACAAAATTTTGTAGACACAAAACAAAAAACCTAAGCCAATGTTCCATCGGAATGTTGAACCATACCGGCAAAGTGAATGGCAATTTTCCCATCCCGTAATACCCAGCTATCAGCAAAGCGCATAGTCAATTTTTCATCACCAACTTTCATATGAATGATTTCCGTAATCATTAAGGTTTGAGGGTTTTCAGTTTCTGCCCAAAAATGAATCTCTGTCTCTAGGTCTACAATGCCTAGAATTCCTTGCATATGTTCTCTAAGTTGATCTCGACCTTGATAATATTTAGGGGTTTTCATGAAGCTGCTGATGAGAAGAGCATCGTCTGTATATTGATCTAGAAGTGCTTCAATATCTTTCTTTATAATCAATTCGATGTGATCTCGATACAGCTTGCCTAATGGGGAATCAGGAATATTTTTCACGCTAAACTCCAAACAATTAATTAGGGTATTCAAGTCAAGACATTCTGTAACAGTCCCTCCCCTTACAATTGGGAAAAACCTGGGGCGTAAGCAAAGCGATCCACGTAATATTTGATAATGACTAGACCATAGGGATTTTGATCAGATGTTTCAATAACCCATCGCTGATAAGCATCCATTGATGTACGTTTGGATTTAGCACTAGGAGGAGTAAACCAAGAAGCTTGCCAACCTACAACAACCTCTAGATTAGCGGTGGTGTTAGTTGTGGACTGAATTACTACGCTTTGAATATTGTGATTTTCATCGAAGAATGTCTGGTAAATTACGGAAAGCCATTCATTAAAATCTGCATAAGAGTGTAAGGTTTTTTCAGGAAATGTCATCTCCAGACCCGTACTGGCCAGATAGGTCTGACATTCTCCCACGGCAGCATGAATATCTAAGGCATAAAACCAGGCTGCCACAAATTTCTCGATATTAGGTGCTGTTAATGCATTCATAATTTCCTCAATATGTAACAATATGTAAGTTATCTTTTCGATCTGTGCTTGCTACTGTCCACACCGCACCCCAACTAGTTCAGGATGAACATCACCCTCAAGCACCAAATCAATTAAGAAAGGACCAGAATGTTCGAGGGCTTTTTGAATAGCTGGTTCAATTTGATTGGGATCTTCCACTCGAATAGCTTCTACCCCCATTGCTTGGGCTAATTGGGCAAATTGAATAGTGGGCTTAGACAAATCAAAACTAAGAGGAAAGTCATGCAGTGGAATGTTGCGTTCATTCCAGTAGGCCTGAATATTTAGTTGGAGAAGTCGGTAGGAACTGTTGTTACAGATCACAAATTTAGCATCCACATTATGACGAGCAGCAGTCCATAATGCCTGAATGGTATACATAGCACCTCCATCCCCCGTAAACCCCCACACTGGTCGCTCAGGATAGGCTAACTTGACACCAATTGCCCCTGGAATGCCTACTCCCAGAGATCCCCCTCGGGTCAAGAAATAGGATCCCGGTTTATTTACCCTCAGATAGCGACTGAGGGGTGGTGAATTAGTCAGGGCTTCATCAAAGACCACCACATTATCTGGTAAAAGACGACCCAAAGCTTCTGCAAATTGAACCATATGCAATGGTCTATGATCCCAGTCCTCGCGATCCTTTACCCGTTGATCCCTTATGGTATTCTGTTTAGCATTTTTCAGCATTTTTACTCGAAGCTCTGCAGCCTCTTGTTGAGCTGGAGTCATGGACTCCCGTAGAATCTCGGCCATGCGAGCCAGTGTTAGTTTTGGATCTGCCACTAACCCAATATCCACAGGATGGTTTTTGCCAATCTCATAGGCATTCAGGTCAATATGAATGTTTTGAGCACCAGCAGCAAAGATGTCGCCTATCTCGGGAAATACCTCCGGCAAAAGATAAGTGCCGCAAATTAAATTTACATCTCCTCTGTGCAGGGTAGAAAGGCTCTGGTAGCCGAACATATGTCCCGTAGATCCCATATAGAGAGGGTGATCCAAAGGAATATTAATTTCTCCTGCATCGGCTGACCATACTTCAGCCCCCAACAGCTCTGCTACCTGAGCTACTTCTGCTTGAGCTCCAGAATAGGCCACACCATCTCCCACATAAAGCATGGGATGGGCTGCGGCCGCCAGCATCATTGCTCCTGTGTGAAGTAAACCATCTTCTGGTACCACTCGAGTGTTTGGCACTTTGGTGGCATGCACTGGCTCCACGGCCACCGCATCCAAAATATCTTGGGGAAGACATACGTATACGGGCCCCATGGGTGGGGTGGCAGCGATCTTTATCGCCCGTCGCAGAACCCGCAGCAGTGACCTAGGATCTTGCACCATGGTGGCCCACTTAGTGACCGGTTCTGCCATAGCTACCAAATCCCCCGCCATTTGGGCATCCATACTTTGGTATTTAATACCCGCATCACCCCCAATCACCACCAAAGGAGAGTGTCCCCGTTTGGCTTGATACATGGCACCAATGGCATTCCCTAAACCAGGTGTGCTATGAATTTGCACCACTGTTGGTTTTTGAGTAGCTCTGGCATAACCATCAGCAATCAAAACTGCAATGGTTTCCTGTAGGGCAAGAATATATTTGAGGTCAGGATATTGCCACAGTGCATCCAAAAAACCTTGCTCTACCGTTCCAGGATTACCAAATATATGGGTAATATCATCAGCCAATAGTTGTTCAAGAATGGTAAAGTGTCCAGTTTTTGGGATCCTAGGGGAGCTACCAACCATAGCGTTTTAGTCCTCTCTCTAAAACTTCAACCATGAGTTCACCTACTAGTTGAGAATCCTGGGTTGACCTACCAGTTAAAAATGGATAATCTAAAATTGTTGATAGGGTTCTTCCCACACCCCCGTGGTACTGGCCCTCGGGACCAACCGCATCTCGCAAAATGTATTCTAAAGGATAAAAAGGCGGACCAAAATTGGCAGAGTTATTCATAGGTTGGTCATCATACCCATACATTTGCGCAAAACCTGTGCCGTCTTTATAGTCATATTCCCTAGCATGTCCAGTAACATGCTTACCCCAAATAATGCTTTTACGATCAGTCCAGTCTCTGGCAAAGGCTAAACAGGTAACGCAGTAACACTCTGCCGCAATGAGCTTGTTTTGAGCTAAAAATCCTAAAATCAGAGCATGGAGACGCTCATTGTTGACCATATCCACCATGGGGCCAGAACCCCCCGGCAATAAAAGGGCATCATACTTCTCCAAATCCTTCCAGGACTGGTCTCGGCGATGGTAGTAAGCCTCTAATTCGTGTCCAAAGTTGAGAGCATTAAAGTAGGGCATTGCCGGAAACCACTCGGCTAGGTTAATCGGTTTAGTAAGCAGGTCAGAACCATTTACTTCCCTGGTTCGTTGCGCATAGTGGCTACTAGTTACTCCTTTTCCTAGAGGAGGGTCAACATAGGTTTCATCCATACTGGGGGGCAAGGCCGGTGGCTTTCTTCCCTTCGGAGTTGCAAAATCGATACTATAAGCTGCCTTCAGCAAAACGTCGTAGGGGCCAACCAGCTCCTCCCCCCAATAGCCCCATTCTGAAAGCACACATAGAATTCGCTTCATATAAAACCGACATCCATTCTAATTTTGGACATGCTCAAGTTATACTTAATATTGGAAAATCCGTCAAATTACTGTTCATAAATCTTAACAGATGGTTATAGCCCCAAGGAGGTGGAGGTAAGCCAGAACGCCTATCCAGAATATTAGATTTCCTTGCGCCCACTTGGGTCTAACTCGTAAACTTTTAAACGTCCAAGTATTTTTCTAGTAGCAGACCCAACTTCTGTTTTGTTACCGTAGGGACATCGGCCAAATTGGTGAGAATGGCGTATTTTAGTGCGGAATGGGCCTCACTTGGGGGGAGGTTTTCATTTAATCTTTTGACAGTTTCTATGATTACTTGTTGAGCATTTATGCCATTATGTTGTAAATTAGCGATTACCATATCTACCGTCACATGATCATGATCCGGATGCCAACAATCATAGTCAGTAACTAAAGCTAGGGTTGCATAGGCAATTTCCGCTTCTCTAGCCAACTTGGCTTCGGTTAAATTGGTCATGCCAATTATCGTTGCTCCCCAACTGCGATACATATTAGATTCCGCTTTGGTAGAAAAGGCGGGTCCTTCCATACATAAATAAGTACCTTCACGATGAAGAGTTACATCAGGTAAATTCAAAGATGCGATCGCATCTGCTAGAACTGCTGCCAAATTTTGGCAAATAGGATTGCCAAAGGCGATATGAGCCACAATTCCCTCTCCAAAAAAGGTAGAAACACGATTTTTGGTCCGGTCAATAAACTGATCAGGAATCACCATATCCAATGGTTTTACCTCTGCTCTGAGGGAACCAACAGCACTAGCTGAAAGTAGGTATTTGACCCCTAGCTGCTTCATAGCATAAATATTAGCACGGAATGGTAATTCACTAGGTAAGAGACCATGATTGCGATCATGTCTAGCTAAAAATGCCACTCTTGCTCCTGCTAAATTACCGATAATAATCCTATCAGATGGGGAACCAAAGGGCGTTTTAATATCCAGTTCTTCCACATCTTGTAATGCCGACATTTTGTATAAACCACTGCCACCAATAATTCCAATATCTACGGAGTTCATTTTGATATACCTATTAAACCTGTTTAGAGTCATTTTACTGGAGTTTATACTAAAATGAGGAGCGATTGCCAGTTAGATTCATCAAAAGGATTTCAGGAATTATACCGTAAAATTCCTCAAAGCTAGACTGCATCAGGATTTCTGCCGTTTTAATTAGTATTTCCCAACAGGTCTAATCGGTGAGCTATCAGTTATGTTCATTGGATGGAAGATATAAAGTTTTGTAACGACATTCAACATTTCTGGATTCCGACAAATAAAATGTTATCAACTCACCGAAAATTAAACAGTCAACTAGTCAACTAATAACTATTAATAAGAGGAAATTGAAAATGAAAGTTAGAGGCATAAAACGGGGACAGAATATAGAAATATTAGAACAACTTAACAATATTCCAGATGGAACAGAAATCATAGTAGACTTAGAATTTATTGAAAACCAAATCAGAAAACCAAAACAACCATTAACAGAACAGGAGAGACTAGCTAAACTAAATAAATTATTCGGTACTTGGAAAAATCAACCTGAATTAACCCAAATATTTGCAGAAATTGACCAAGAACGCCATACTTATCAAGGTAGAATTATAGACTCAATTGATAATCAGGATAACGACTAAGGAGTTTATTGTTCTCAACAGGTAGCCAAAAATCTAGAAACATTAACTGAGTTCATATAACTACTACCAGTAGAACCATTTGAAATAGAAGCAGCTATCGAATTTGGCAAGATTCAAAGCGAACTCAGAAAAATTGGTAAACCAACAGGAGAATTTGATGCTTTAATTGCTGCTGTAGCCCGTTCTCGTAACGATATTCTCGTTACTAATAATATCAAAGATTTTATCAATATTCCCAATTTAAAACTAGATAATTGGTTAGAAAATTGAAAACTCTACGCCATATCTCTTGGAAAATTAGCTACTCCAGCAACACCAGTGATTAGCGTTAAATTTTGTTAAAATGCTGATTGTATTGTAATCCTTATAAAACTCTAACTTGATTGAGAATTTTTGTCAACTAGTTTGAGAAAAATTAGCAATTACAGCTGTAGATAGGAGAGATCACCAACCTAACCTCTCAATGATTTACAATTTGTAAATATCCCTCGGTAGATAAAAGGTGGCATTAATGGCTGATATTGTTGATATTGCAGTTGGGAATGATTCATTCAAAACCTTAGTAGCGGCCGT
>Ga0172372_10012914_pt1 | contig 10427 bp, 10 predicted proteins | sample LakKiv5m_2_FD_114544 | JGI IMG/M metagenome (GOLD analysis project Ga0172372, IMG submission 114544) | Freshwater microbial communities from Kabuno Bay, South-Kivu, Congo - kab_092012_9.5m | ecosystem: Environmental > Aquatic > Freshwater > Lake | place: Democratic Republic of the Congo... | reverse complement strand
GTAATAATTCCAGAGTCTTTAAGCAAAGAACAAAAAGACTTGCTCCTAAAATTTAAATCTTTAGAAGAATTAGATAATAACTCTGAAATAAAAAATTTTTTTAATAAAGCTAAAAAGTTTTGGGAAAATATTAACTAATACTAAAGTTTATAAGTTAGTTGTTTAATGAGTAATTTTGAAGAGGCAATATTATGTTACAAATCTCGTAAATTTCTTGAAACGCAAAAAATTTGCGAAAATTTACTTAAAAAAGATCCAAAAAATTTCGAATTACTAAACTTAATAGGAGCTACATTTTTACAATTAAAACTATATTCGGAAGCAGAAATTTCAATAAAAAAAAGTATACAAATAAATCCTAATCACCATGCACTTTATAATAACTTAGGTGTAATTTATAAAGAAAAAAAAAAATTTAAAGATGCAATAGAAAATTTTAATAAAGCAATAAAACTTAAACCAAACTATTTAGGGGCTTACAATAATCTTGGAATTGTTTTAACTAAAGTCAGAAATTACAAAGAGGCATTTATTATTTATAATAAATGTTTAGAATTAGATCGGCGTTACCTAGACACTTATAATAATTTAGGTATTCTTAACTTAGAAATTAAAAATTTTGATGAAGCGTTAATAAATTTTAATAAAGCAATTGAGATTAATTATAAATATTTAGAAGCGCATGAAAATATTGCTAATACTTATGCTTTACGTAAAAAATATTCTTTAGCAATTAATTACTTCGAAAAATTAAAAAAAATAAACAATAGTAAAAAATTTTATTATGAAATTAATATATTATTTAACCAAATTAGAATTTGCGACTGGAAAAATTTTGAAAAAATTATAAAAAAAATAAAAAAAAATATTTTAAATGAAACAATAACTATTCCGCCATTAAAATTACTATACTTAATTGATGAACCTAAAATAATAAAAGATTACATTCAAAATTTAGATATAGAAACTAAATTTCAAAAAAAAAATACATTCAGAATAAATAAAAAACCCAATAAAAAAATAATTTTAGGGTATTATTCTTCTGATTTTAGAGAGCATGCAGTTTCTCATTTACTTACAAAAATTTTAGAAAGTCACAATAAAGAGGAATTTCAAATTATTGGTTTTAATTTTAGTAAAAACCCTAATGATAGTTATACAAAAGAAATAAAAAAAAATTGCGATAAATTCTTAGATGTAAGAACATTGTCTGACGAAGATATAGTTATTTTAACAAAACAATTAAAAGTTGATTTAGCAATAGACCTTAACGGACATACATTAAATAATCGACCAGATATTTTTAGACATCGGGCCGCTCCAATCCAAATAAATTATTTAGGATATCCTGGAACTATTGGAAATTATATGGATTATATAATTGCTGACAAAACAATAATTCCAGAAGAAGATAAAAAATTTTATTTTGAAAAAATTATATATCTACCAGATACTTATCAACCTTATAACCCAAACCAAACTATAAAATTTAAGAACTTTAATAGAGAGAAATTTAATCTTCCTAATTCTAAATTTATTTACTGTTGCCTAAATAAAATGGAAAAAATTAATCCAAAAATATTTAATTCTTGGCTAAAAATTTTAAAAAAAACAGAAAATACTTTACTTCTTCTGCTAGACGAAAATCTAGAGGCCAAAAATAATCTCTTAAAGATAATTTCTGAAAATAAAATTGATTCTAGCAGAATTATATTCTATGCCTTTACTTCTTACAGGGAGCATCTTGAGAGATTTCATCATTGTGATATTTTTTTAGATACATACCCTTATTCAGGACATACTACAGCAAGTGAAGCATTATCAAACGGCTTGCCATTATTAACAATAAAAGGGAAGTCATTTCAAAGCAGAGTTTCCTCGAGTCTTCTACATAATTTAGGACTTGATGAACTTATAATGGAAAATATGGCTGATTATGAAAAATTTGCAATAGAAATTGCTCAATCTTCTGAAAAAATTACAAAAATTAAAAAAAAATTAATATTATCAATACAAAATTCTAATATATTTAATGCCAAAATATATACTAAAAATTTAGAAAAAGCTTACAAGCAAGTTTATGAAAGGCATAAAAATAGTTTAATCCCTGAGGATACTTATATAAATTAATGTACAATTTTTTTATTATTAATAATGCAGAAAATTAATATAACAATTATAGGCGCACTGGGGCGTATGGGTAAAATTCTCATTAAACGATTAGCTAATAATAAAAAACTTAAAATTTACAGTCTAACTGATGTAAATATTAAAAAAAAAATTAGAGGATATAAAATACAGAAAAATAGTATAGAGGCATTTAAGAAAACTAATGTCATTATCGATTTTTCAAAACCTAAATCTACAATAGAAATATTAAATTTTGCAAAAAAATTAAAAAAAAAAGTTATCATTGGAACGACAGGTTTTACAAAAAAAGAGGAAAGATTAATAAAAAATTATTCTAAAGAAATAGCAATATTTAAGTCTGGAAATATGAGTTTAGGAATAAATCTACTAGTATATATTACAAAAATTTTATCAAATAAAATTCCAAATAATTTTCAAATTGGTATTTCAGATAATCACCATAAAGCTAAAATAGATTATCCATCAGGAACAGCTCTTATGCTAGCAAATGCTGTTGCTAAAGGTAGGAGTAAAAATTTAGATAAGTTGAAGGGTAAATTTTTTTTAAATAAAAAAGGAAATCTTCAAAATAATAAAGTAAATTTTTTTATAACTAGAAAAGGCAAAACTGTAGGTCAACACTCGGTGATTTATAGTAATAAAATTGAAAATATTGAATTAAAACATACTGCTTTTTCAAGAGAATTATTCGCTGATGGGGCATTAAATGCCGCGATATGGATAAGTAAAAAAAATAAAGGCTTATTTAATATGCAAGATATGTTCGGTCTTGATAAATAAATTTTATATTTTTTTTAATGGTATTAAATAAATTACAGGCCCTAAAACTCATTCAATTATTAGATAGATCTATCAAAAATCCTGAAACTTCACTTAAATATAGAAATCAATTTACACTCTTAGCTTCGGTTGTTCTTTCTGCTCAATGTACAGATACAAATGTTAATAAGGTTACAAAAAATATTTATAAAAAATATTATACACCCAAACATTTTGCTGATCTTGGTATTACAAAAATAAAAAGAATGATTAAAAGTATTGGGCTTTTTAATATGAAAGCTAAAAATTTATATAATCTTTCAAAAATTTTAGTTGAAGAATACAAAAGTAAAGTTCCAAATAATTTTGAAGATTTAATAAATCTTCCAGGTGTTGGTAGAAAAACTGCAAACGTTGTATTAAACGCTGCTTTCGATAAACCAACTATAGCAGTTGACACCCATGTATTTAGGGTGAGTAATAGAACTGGTTTAACAAAAGGTAAAAACCCAAATCAAGTAGAAGAACAACTTTTAAAAATTTTACCTAATAAATACTTAAAGAAAGTCCACCATTTAATCCTTTTGCATGGAAGATATATTTGTAAATCTAGAAAACCGCTTTGTGCAAAATGTGTAATTAATAAAATTTGTCTATATAAAGATAAAAATGTCTAAAAAAATTCTTGGCATTGGTAATGCCATTGTTGATGTATTTGTAAAAGTGGATGATAATTTTTTATTAAAAAATAATCTTACCAAAGGTTCGATGAAACTCATTGAAAGACAAGAATTTGATAGTTTAAAAAACACTATTAAGATTGAAAAAATTGAAGCAGGCGGTTCTGTTGCAAACACTATGGCAGGCATCGCTTATCTTAAAGGACATCCATCATTTATAGGTAAAATTAATTCTGATGAATTTGGTAAGATTTATAAAAAAAGTCTTGAAAAAATAGACGTAAGTTTTCTTTACTCGGAAAAAAAAGAAAATTTATCAACGGGAGCATCAATTATTTTTATAACACCAGACTCTGAAAGAACCATGTGTACTTACCTGGGTATTTCATCTCAACTTTCAAAGGAAGATATTAATGAGGATTATATTAAAGATTATGAGATTATTTTCTTAGAAGGATATCTTTGGGATAAAGGAATAAGTGAAGAAATGTTTAAACATGTCATCAATTTTGCAAAAAAAAATAACATTAAAGTTGCAATGAGTTTGTCTGATATTTTTTGTGTCTCTAGACATCGAGAGGATTTTCTTAAATTACTAAAAAATGATTTAAATATTTTATTTGGAAATGAAAATGAAATAAATACATTAGTGCAAAAAAATAATTTACTAAATAGTATGAACGAACTTAAAAGAATTGATAAACTTATTATCATTACAAGAAGTGAGAATGGTAGTGTGGCTGTTTTAAATAATGAAATTACATATTGCGAAAGTGTCAGAGTTGAAAAAATTTTAGATTTAACAGGAGCGGGTGACTTATTTGCAGCTGGGTTTCTAAAAGAATATTTAGATAAATCTAGTATTAAAGAAAGTCTTCAAACAGGATCAAATCTTGCAGCACAGGTTATTCAAAAAATTGGCGCAAGACTTAATTAATGCGTTAGATAATACTGCGAGTTTCTTTCAACTATAAAATTTTTATCTTTAAAATACTTGTTAATTTTTTTTCTTAAACGATGAAGATGTGTTTCAAAAGCGTGAGTTTCTAAATCAAGGTTGTGTTTCCAAATACTTTTAAGTAAATACGATTTATTTAATCCGTTATTATTATTAAGAGCCAAAATTAATTCTAGTTCTTTTTCGGTGAGCTTAATCTTTATTTTTTGCTTAGCAATAGAGCGTTCATTAGAATCAATTTCATAATCTTTAATTATAATTTTAGATTTTTTGAAAAAATTATATTTAGTAATTAAAATATTTAAGATTTCTTTAAATGATAAAATTTCAATAGGCAACTCTAAACCCACATGAAAATCTAGTAAATTTAAATTATTCTTTTTTATATGATTTTTGTTATTTAAAAGTAAAATAATAGGCTCATTTATTAAAATATAATTCTTAACCTCACTTATTTTAAAATTATCAACAAAAATAATTTTAACTAATATTTTGCTGCCACTATATTTTGAGTGATTATTGGAATTTAAAATATTATTAAATTGAAGCTCATTTAATAATTCTGAAAATGTGGAAGATCCTAAAATGTTTAGATGAATATTATTCATAAAAGAATATATAATATATAAATCATGATTTATATAAATAAATCTAGCTACTTAAGGTACGAAAATCTTAAATTTAAATGCGCTATAGGTAAGGCTGGAATTGGAAAAAAAAAGATAGAAGGCGACAATATAACTCCAAAGGGAACCTATAAAATCATTAAGATTTATTACAGAAAAGATCGAATAAAAGAACTAGTTTCACAAATAAAACTTATCAAAATTGAAAAAAATATGGGTTGGTGTGACGACCCAAAAAGTAAAAAATATAACCAATTAATACATTTACCAACAAAATACAGTCATGAAAAATTATATAGAAGAGATAATATTTATGACTTAATTCTAGTTCTCAACTACAATATTAAACCAATAATTAAAAATAAAGGAAGCGCAATATTTATTCATATTGCTAGAAAAAATTATCAAAAAACAGCAGGATGTATAGCTTTAGAAAAAAATAACTTAATAAAATTAGTTTTAAAAATACAAAAAAATACAAAAATTAAAATTTCTTAGACTTTTATTTAATTAAATATGGCTGAACCAATTCTTATGTACGTTGAGCCTATTTTCAAAGCAGTTTTATAATCATTTGACATCCCCATACTCAAATCATTTAAACCAGCAGTTTTATTAAATTCTTTAAGCATTAAAAAAAAGGGCTCTGCGGAAGTACCTACGGGAGGTATACACATTAAGCCCTTGATATTTAATTTAAGATCTAGAATACAATAATTCACAAAGTCAGATACCTGTTTTTTTTCAATCCCTCCTTTTTGTTTCTCTTGACCAATATTTACTTGCACAAAATAATTTATTTTTTTGTTAGAACTTAATTCTAAGTCTGAGAAAATTTTAGCTAATTTCTCACTATCAAGAGTATGAATAAAATTAAATAATTCAAATGCATCTTTGGCTTTATTAGATTGTAATCGTCCAATTAAATGTAGATTAATTGCTCTTTCAGTTTTAATTAGTTCTAACCACTTGCTGTGGGCTTCTTGAACTCGATTTTCACCAAAATCTCGATGGCCAAGTTCTAATATTGATTTAATTTTGTTGATATCTTGACCTTTAGTAACGACAATTAAATTTGAATGTTTGTTATAATTATATATTTCTTTTTTAATTGCTAAAAAATTACTTTTAATATTTGACATATGAGAATAAGAATAAAATCTTATTTATTTATAGAAAAACTTAATAATAATTTATTAAATAATATAAGAATATTTGAAAATATATCACTTATTTTAAAACCTTTCGATAAGAATAAATCATATAGAGACCTGAAAACACTGGTTCATTTTTGCAAGAAAAATCAAATTAAATATTATTTATACGATAACATTCAACTTGCGATAAAATATAAAGCTAAAGGAATTTTTCTATCTTATAAGAATAATAAATTTTATAATCATTTTAATTGTAAAAGACTTACAATAATTGGCCAAGCACACAATCAATTAGAGTATTTTATGAAAAAAAAACAAGGTTGCAAAACAATTATGCTTTCACCTTTATTTTTTAATCCAAAGTATAAACCTAAAGATATATTAGGAATTATAAAATTCAATCTCAAAACTCTAAACTGGAGATCTAACATTTGCGCCTTAGGCGGGATTAACAACAATACTTTAAAAAAAATAAAAACTACAAGAGTTAACTCAATTGCTTTTAAAAGTTTTTTAACAAAAAAAAACCCACCTACTAATTAAAGTAAGTGGGTTTTTAATAAAAATTTTAATATTAAACTTAATTAATTAAAATTTTGTTCCAAATTTTACTGCAATTGTCTCACCGTCTAACCCTCGTACGTTAGAATGGTTATCAACTGATTTATATTGTATCTGAGCAACAACTGGTCCTAAATTATAACCAATTGCAACTAAATGATTTTTTTCATCAGGTTTTCCAGCTTCACTTGTTTCAGTTTCTCCATAAGCGTAACCTATAGATACTTGTTGATTTATGGCGTAACCTACACCAATAGATTTTGCTTTATGCTCATCTATACCTGCAGTCATGGCACCTGTTGTACCTGTTCCAGTGTCAACACCTTCCATTTTTGAATAATCCGCAGCAATAGTGAATTGACCAAAGTTATAAGAACCATCAATCTTAGATCCTTTTCGATCTTTAACTGTAGTTAGTCCTACTTCATTTTTATCACCTTTGTTGTAAAATATTCCTACATCAAGACCTTTAACTCCTAAATCACCTTTGAAACCAAATTCAACTTGTGATTCTCCACCGTCATTAGCAGACTGGACTCCGTTAAAAACATCATTTGAAACGGTTGCGCCTGATCTATCAGGTACATATAGAGCTGAAACTTTTCCTAATCCAGGAATAGTTTGAACTAAACCAACACCAAATGAACCATAAGGTGAGTTAATATTTTTTGGGTAAGATGAAATTCTGTCATTTATACCATCTATACCAATGTAACCGAATCCTACTAGGTTAACAATCTGACGGTCTGGGTTTTGGATATGATCTGCACCAAGCGTAATTGTTGTATTTCCTGAAATTAAATCAATATATGTATTTTCAGCAAACATACCAGTTCCACTTGTATCTGGACCATCTAACTCAATTGAAAAACCAGCGGCATAGTCCATGCCATTAGACATTTTTCCTTTGTTAGCAAAGTTTACTTGAGACTCTTTACCAAATCCTCTTTGGCTAGATTGTGCTTTAGTTGTTCCTGGTGTTCCACCTTTTGCAGAGGTACCAAAGTATGATAAATCAATGTTACCAGTGATAGTCGTTTGAGCAACTGCAGAAGTTACGCCAATGCTTAGCATTGAAGTTACCAAAGCTGTTGTCATTAGTTTATTTTTCATATTATTATTACTTTGTTGTTAGTTATATATAAATTTAGTATACGCTAAATTTACGAATAGAATATTATGTTTTAAAAGACTTTTTTAAAGTTTTAATGATTTTTTTACTTATTTTTAATTAAATATGTTGCAAATTTACAACAATAAAATTAACTTTAGTTCATTGGTTTTATTGGTTTTTTTATTAATTTTGACTAATTGTTCAAAAAAAGAGGGTGCTTTAGATGAAAAAGTGCTCATAGAAACCAATCCTGATAAAAAAGCAAGAGAGTTTGCGGATAAAGGGGGGGGGATATTTGGGGATATTGGCAAAAGATCAGGCTCTACAACTTTTGAATTTGCAAGCTCAAATGTTTTATGGCGTGCCACACTTAAATCTTTGGATTTTTTGCCCTTACTAAATGCTGACTATAGTGGAGGAATTATAATTTATGATTGGTATTCACAAACTAATAATCCAAAAGAGCAGATAAAAATTTCAGTTCAGTTTTTGAATAACGAGTTAAGATCAGATTCAATAAAAATAATAGCCCATAAAAAAATTTGCGAAACAGCGGTGAGTTGTTCTAATTCTACTCTTGATCAAAATTTTGCAAATTCTATTAAAGAAAGCATTATCACCTCTGCTCGTACTTTAAAAATTGAAGAAGCTAAAAAAGAGAAAAAGTAGTTTTTAAAGGATGGAAAATTATAATCCTTTAGTCGTTGAAAATAAGTGGCAATCTTTTTTTGAAAAAAAACAAATATTTAAAACTAAAAAAAATATAGGTAAAAAATTTTACTGTCTTGAAATGTTTCCTTATCCTTCTGGAAATATTCACATGGGACATGTTAGAAATTATACCTTAGGTGATGTCATAGCTAATTATAAAAGACTAAATGGTTATAATGTTCTTCATCCCATGGGTTGGGATGCTTTTGGTCTTCCTGCTGAAAATGCGGCCATTCAAAATAAATTACATCCTGGAGTTTGGACTAAAAAAAATATTAAAGTTATGAAAAGTCAGTTACAACGCCTTGGTCTTTCTATTGACTGGGATAAAGAAGTTTCAACGTGTGATGAAAATTATTACAAACAGCAACAAACCCTTTTTTCTTTCTTCTTTAAAAAAGGTCTAGTTTATAAAAAAGAAAGCTATGTCAACTGGGACCCCATTGATCAAACAGTTCTTGCAAATGAGCAAGTTATTGATGGCAAAGGTTGGAGATCAGGAGCAATCGTTGAGAAAAAAAAATTAAGTCAGTGGTTTTTAAATATAACAAAATATTCAGATGAACTTTTGGAATCTCTTGAAAATTTAAAGGGCTGGCCTGAGAAAGTTAAATTAATGCAAAAAAACTGGATAGGAAAGTCCATTGGATGTGAGATAGATTTTTTAACAAATAATAAAGTAACAATTAAAATTTTTACAACTCGACCAGATACAATTTTTGGAGCATCCTTTATTGCAATTGCCCCCGATCATCCTTTCACACAATTTTTTGAAAATGATGAAAATTTTTTAAAGTTTAAAAATGAAGCACTTAAAAATATCGCAATAGAATCTTCCTTATCAAAGAATGAAAAATTAGGATTTAAAACCCCTTACTTTGTTCATCATCCATTTATTAAAGATAAAAAGCTGCCAATTTATGTGAGTAATTTCATACTTATGGATTACGGCACAGGTGCAATTTATGGCTGTCCAGCCCATGATCAAAGAGATCTAGAATTTGCCTTAAAATATAAATTAGAGGTATTGCCTGTTGTATCACCTGTTAAATCACAAGGTTTAGAAATTAAAGATGAAGCTTATGTAGACGATGGTTTTATAATCAACTCTGATTTTTTAAATGATTTAAGCGTCAGTGAAGCAAAGAGAAAAATAATAAAAATTATTGAAGATAAAAAAATTGGAAATTCTAAAACAATTTACAGATTAAAAGATTGGGGAATATCAAGACAAAGATATTGGGGTTGCCCTATTCCAATTCTTTATAGAGAGGACGGTAAAATTATTCCTGTTCCCGAAAAGGATTTACCTGTTACTCTTCCTGAAGACATTGATTTTAGTAAACCTGGAAATCCTTTAGAAAACCATCCAACATGGAAATATACAAAGTGTCCAGAAACTGGCATGAAGGCCATTCGTGAGACGGATACCCTTGATACCTTTGTTGACTCCTCTTGGTACTTTTTAAGATTTTGCTCTCCTCTTGAACAAAACCATCCCTTTAATGAAGAGGATGTTAATTATTGGATGCCCGTTGATCAATATATTGGTGGAGTTGAACATGCAATTTTGCATCTTTTATATTCAAGATTTTTTACCCTTGCTTTAAAAGATGAATTTAAATTTAAATTTTCAGAACCATTTCAAAATCTTTTTACTCAAGGCATGGTTTGTCATCCAACCTTTAAAACTGAAAAAGGAGACTGGGT
>Ga0172372_10012912_pt1 | contig 10427 bp, 9 predicted proteins | sample LakKiv5m_2_FD_114544 | JGI IMG/M metagenome (GOLD analysis project Ga0172372, IMG submission 114544) | Freshwater microbial communities from Kabuno Bay, South-Kivu, Congo - kab_092012_9.5m | ecosystem: Environmental > Aquatic > Freshwater > Lake | place: Democratic Republic of the Congo... | reverse complement strand
GGGCAAGGATTTTAAGTCCTTTGTGTCTACCAATTCCACCACGAGGGCATTATCGTGTTGTAAATCAATACTTTTTTAACCTACAAAAGTCAAAAACTATTTAAGTGAACCACTACACTACTATTACTACACTACTTTTTAAACTTAAAGGTTCACGTAAGTATGTAAAAAAGTAGTGTAGTAAAATCTTTTTTCGTGTTCAGTCAATAGAACTTTTTTATTTTTCCAAAAATTTTTATTTAACATTTTTTATCAGCAGCAATCATGATATTTCCAACATCAAGTCCTAATTTGAAGTTTTGTAATCGAAAAAAATTAAGAATTTTAATAATTATTTTTTTTATTATTAAAGGCAATGGTAACAAGCTAACCCAGTATTTTAAATTATATTTATTTTTTAAATTAAATATTTCTATATTGGTAAAATTATTAATGTCGAGTATATGAAAAATACTCTTTGACGAAAATAATTGTAAATGTTCAATATCAATTATAGGAGATTTTTTTCCAAGAAACTTATGTAATAAATGTTCGCAATCATGCGTAACAAGAATTATCTTGCCGTCATTTTTCAAAATTTCAAAAGATTTTTTTATTGTATACAATGGGTCATGAACGTGTTCCATTGTCATAAAGCAGCACACCAAATCATAAGCATTTTTTTCAATTTGTGCAGTTTCAAATACATCGTTAATTAAATTTTCCTTTATTTCATTTTTTGCAAATTTTATTGAACTAATAGATGGTTCTATTCCGATAATTTTTTTAAAACCTAGTTTTTTTAATTTAGATATAAATGAACCGGATCCAGCGCCAATTTCCAATGCACTCTCAAAGTTCTTAATATCAATTTTTTCTTTTATTTTATTATAATAAGTTTGAGCCGCATCATCTGCATCATCAGTAGAAACAAACGTTGAATTTTCATAATCGTTTTTTACTCTTTCTAAATCCGGGATATTTATAGCATAAATAAATGTACATACATCACACTTTAATAATTCATAGTTCATAAACTCAGGAACTTTTCTTGAAGAATATGAAAACTCTCCAATGTTTTGGCAGTTTATATTTTTTTTTAAAAAAGTTTTAGTCTCGTTTTGGTTATTTATACATAATGGACAAATGTTTGATCTTTTCATTGAAAAATATTTTATATATCAGTTAATGTTGAGTTTATTAGTATTTTTGTAAGTTGAATAATCTTTTAAGTCCTTTGTGTCTACCAATCCCACTACGAGGGCTTTAGGATAACTTAATATTGATATACTTGTTAAATTTAACATTCTCAAGTTTTTAATTTCTATGGTTCTTATATAATTAAACAATAAATAATCTTTAAGAAATATGATTCATAAATATAAAGTTTTGATTTTGTTATCATTAATAGTCTTTCTGATTAAATGGATACCGTCGTTTTATTTTTATAAAGAGGATATTTCTATTAAAGTAATATTTGATGCTGTTAGCGATGGATATTATCATTTACCATCTGCTAAATATCTGGCAACACTAGAATTTAATAACTCTTACGACCCATATGTTAAAGATCTAAAAGTATTACCCATAGTATTTGGTTCTATATTTTTTCATTCAATATTTTTTAAAATTTTTGGTTTAAAAGGATTTATTATTATTGAGTTGTTTGGAATATTTATATTCTTACTAATATTTTTTAAAATTTTTAATAAATTCTACAATAAAAAAATATCTATCGTATTTTCAGTTTTTTTATTTTTGTTGCCAAATATAATATTATTAACAAATCTTAATAGCTTAACTTATGTGAATGCAATATTAGACTTATTTTCATTAAGAATTCACAGACCATTTCCATCAATATTGTATTTTTTTATTTTTATTTACTATGTAATAAAAATAGACAAAAAAGGAATTAATAACTCTACTAGTTTAAAGCTGGGTATATTTCAAGGATTGTCTTTCTTAAGTTTTTACTATTATGCGATAATTGAAATATGTTTTTTTTTAACATACTTATTATTCACGCATAAAAAAAAAATTTTTAAAGAAATTTTTGATAACCTAAAATATTATATTAGATACGGGTTATCTTTTATAATTATATCTTTTTTAGCTATAATTAATTTATTTTATCATGAACCAGATGTTAGTGAAAAGGAAGGTTTGTTTAACTTAAATTTAGAAAAAAAGGCAAAACTGTTACAGTATTTTTTAGATCAATTTACAAACATTAAATTTTTACTAATAATCATAATATTAACTTCTATATATTACTTTTATAATAAAAATAAAATTACAAACTACAAATTATTGAATATTTTTTTTTATTTAATTTTAGGCTCAATAATTTCTCCATTTTTATTTTTAATAGTTTCATCTAAATATTCAATATTATATCATTTTAATAATTCTATTATTTTATGTTTATGGTTATTTATTTTAATATTTTTTTTTAATTGTGTAATTTCTATTTTAGAAAAAAAAAATTTTATTATAATATATATTACTTTCTCACTATTGATTATAATTATTACTAATATAAAAATATTTAATAATAATAAAATTAACGATATCCCCAGAATTGAGTTTCAAAATATAACAGAACAAATAATAAAAATTAATAATCAAAAAATTTCTATACTTACTTTCGATGAAAAATTTATGATTTGGTCAATATTAAATAATGTCAAATACTTAAATGTAATAAATATTATGTGGTCCCCTAAAAATTTTAATATAGTAGAAAATGATTTAATAAAAAATTTTAAATTTTTAAATCTAAATAGTAAAAATTTTATTACTTTTTTTAAAAATGAAAAAAAAAACTGGAGATATATGAATTATAATACAGCATTATTTTTTAATGCAAGATATTCTGCTAATTCACTTCACACATACAAAAATTCATTAAACTTTGATGAAACAACAAAAAAAGCAATATTAAATACATCGCCATTCATTAGTCAGCAGCTAGTTATACCAAATGAAGAGTTTGAAAGATTTAAAAAGAAATTTGAAGTAATAAAGTTAGAAAATTTTAAGGAACCAGACGCTATAATATTTAATACTAACAGTTATCTAGAAAGAAATTCTAAAATTAATACTGAAAAATATACAAAAGCTTTTTCTGGTAAAGCATATATTCTTTATTTAAAAAATAACAATTATTTGAAATAACAGTGTATAAAAAATTATATAGAACAAATATACAGTAATAATATTTTTGCACAAATGCGTTTAAATTTGAATGATATAGCTAAGCCTATTTTAATTACTGGAGCTTCAGGATTTATAGGATCTAATTTATTAAGATTTTTTTTTAATAAAAAAATTTTTGTTAATATAGTAGTTAAAAAAAAAACTAATAAGTGGAGAATTAAAAATTTAAATAACAAAATTAATATATATTATTCTAATCTTAATGATAAAAAAAAATTAGAATCTATAATAAAAAAAATTAAACCCAAAACAATATTTCATCTTGCTGCTCATGGAGCTTATTCTCATCAAAACAATCCAAGTGAAATTAAAAATTCAATTTTAGATGGAACTATTAATTTAATTAATGCATGTAAAAAATTTAAATTTAAATGTTTTATTAATACCGGATCAAATTCAGAGTATGGCTTCAAAAATAAAAAAATGAAAGAAACTGACTTATTAGAGCCAAATAGTTATTATTCTGTATTCAAGTCATCGGCAACTTTATACTGTCAATATATGTCAAAATTAGAAAATCTTAACATCATTACCGTCAGACCATTTCATGTATATGGAGAATACGAAGATAAAAATAGACTCATACCGACAATAATTAGAAATTTAAAAAATAACCAAACTACTAAACTTGTAGAAAAAAAAATTACAAGAGACCTAATATATATCGATGACGTTGTTAATTTTTACTTACTCTTAGCAACCAAAAAAAATATTAAAAAAGGGTCTGTGTATAATTTGGGATCAGGAAAAAAAACATCAATAAATACTATCTACAATACTATAAAAAAAATAATGAAGAAAAATATAAAACCACTATGGAAATCAATGAAAAATAGAACCTGGGATCAAAAAATATGGTACTCAGATAATTCCTTAATAAAAAAAGAATTAAAATGGAAATCTAAATTCTCTTTAAAAAAAGGTTTAACAAAAACAATAAGTGAATTTGATAACTGCTATATTAAAAATTAATACTTAATGTCAAATAAAAAGGAAATTAAAAAACTAAAAGATATTTCTTTTTTTTTAAAAAAAAAAATAATTGATTTATACTATTTAAAAAAAACACATCATATTGGCTCTGCAGTTTCTTGTTTGGAAATATTAGTTTCGCTTTATTTCAAAATAATGAATGTCAATAAAAGGAATTTAAGATCTATAAATAGAGACTTTTTTATATTAAGCAAAGGACATGCTGCTATATCTTTATATGTAAATTTAATGAAAAAAGGTTTTTTTAATGAAAGCTTTTTGAAAAAAAATTTTTTAACGAATAATGGATTCTTAGGAGGCCATCCTGATATGAATAAGAAAATTGGCATAGATTTTAACTCTGGATCTCTTGGTCATGGACTTTCAGTTGGCGCAGGTATTGCTTTGGCCGCTAAGAAGTCAAAAGAAAAAAATAACGTATTTGTTTTATTGGGAGATGGCGAATGTAATGAAGGCATGATTTGGGAAGCACTATTATTTGCCTCTCATCAAAAATTAGATAATTTAATTGCAATTGTTGATTACAATAAGCTTCAAGGGCTTGGAACAACAACAGAAGTTTTGGATCTTGAGCCATTTTTAGAAAAATTTAAAAGTTTTGGGTGGTATGTAAAAGAAACAAACGGCCATGATATTAAATCAATTATAAAGAGTTTCGACATTTTGCTAAAAAAAAAAAATAAACCAAAATTGCTTATTGCAAAAACTATAAAGGGAAATGGAATTCCTACTATGATAAATAAATTAGAATCTCATTATGAAGTTCTCAGCAAAAAAAAATATAAAAGTATTATTAATTATATAAAATAAAATGAGAAACTTTTTTATTGAATATTTGTTAAAGGAGTCGAAAAAAAAACATTTTTATTTACTAACTTCTGATTTAGGTTTTAATTCTTTTGAAAAATTTAGAGACGCTTATCCTCAAAGATTTATCAATGTTGGTATTTCTGAAAACAATATGGTCGGAGTCGCAGCTGGTTTAGCTTTAAAAAAAAATAAAGTATTTATTTATTCTATCCTACCATTCTTAATATTTAGATCTTTAGAGCAGATTAGAAACAACTTATGTCACAATAAGTTAGATGTGACCTTGGTTTGTGGGGGCGGAGGTTTCAGTTACGGGTATCAAGGCATATCGCACAATACTACCGAAGACATCTCTATTATTCGCTCTCTTCCTGATATTAATGTTTTCAATCCAGGCTCTTTATATGAACTAAATGCTTCGCTAAAAAAAATTTTTAAAAATAATAAAACAAATTTTATAAGACTTGGAAAAAATTACGAATGCAATCCTATAGTAATTTTAAAAAAAAATTTAGTCAAATATACTGAAGGTAGCAATGTTACAATATTTTCAACGGGTAATATACTATCTACAGTGATTGAAGCGGTTAATGAATTAAAAAAATACAATGTTAATTGTAAAGTAATAAGTATTTTTTGTTTAAAACCGATAGACAAAAATTATATTATTAAAAATATAAAAACTAAACTAGTTATAACAATTGAAGAAAATATTAACACAGGCGGTTTGGGCTCAATTATATCGAACGTTATATCTGAAAAAAACATCAAGAATATAAATTTTAAACAAATATCGTTAAAAGATAAATCTCATAAAAAAATAGGATCACAAGATTACTTAAGAAAAATTAATGGTTTAGACAAAAATTCTTTGATAAAAAAGATTAAAGAAATTTATAAAAATGCTTAATAATAAAAAAATATCAGCAATTATTGCCTGTTATAATGATGCGCAAGCAATTCCTATGATGCACGAAAGATTAACTAATACTTTCAATAAGATTGGTTGTGATTATGAAATAATATTTGTCAATGATGGTGCCATGGACAATTCTGAGAATGTTCTTGAAGAAATATGTAAAAAAGACAAAAAAACAATTGCTATTTTTCATTCTAGAAATTTCAGTTCACAGAATTCTTTTTTTTCTGGAATGCAAGAAGCTTCGGGCGATGCTGTAGTTTTGATGGATGGAGATTTGCAAGATCCTCCTGAGATAATTTCAGATTTTGCAAATAAATGGTTGGAAGGTTTTGATGTTGTATACGGGGTAAGAGTTAAAAGAGAAGCTAATTTTTTGATGAATTTTTTTTATAAAACTTTTTATAGAATATTTAAAAAAATATCCGATATAGACATACCTTTAGACGCTGGTGATTTTTCGTTGATTGATAAAAAAGTAGTAGATATTATAAAAAAAAGCGAAGAAAGAGATTTGTTTATTAGAGGATTAAGAGCTTGGGTTGGATTTAAACAAACAGGCGTATCATATATTCGACCAGAAAGACGATTTGGAAAAACTACTAATAGTTTTATAAAAAATATAAGATGGGCAAAAAAAGCAATGTTTTCTTTTTCGTTTATTCCTTTAGAAATTCTTTCGTATATTTCATATTTTATAGTTTTTTTATCATTTTTTGGTTTTATTTTTTATTTCATTTCATATTTAATTTATCCAGCAGCACCCAAAGGTATAACTACTTTAATATTACTAATTATTTTTTTAGGTGGAGTCCAAATGCTATCAATAAGTATATTATCTGAATACATTGCAAAAATTTTGGAAGAAACAAAACAAAGGCCTCGTTATGTGATCAAAAAAATTTTAAATAAAGAGTAATACAACTTTGATTTTAAATAAAATCAGAAAAAAATGTCCCTTATGTAATTATTTAAATATTAAAAATAAAATTTTTTTAAAAAAAAAAAATAAATAAATTAAATATTGAATCTTTTTCTTCAAGAAAAATTCCCGAATTTTATAATTTTAAGTTTGTAGTATGCAAAGATTGCTCGCTAGTTTATTCTGTGGAATTTATAAATGCAAAACAACTTAAAAAATTTTATGAACAATCAGTTTACAAAAGCTTAGAAGATGAGATTGATGCAGCAAATTCTTACTTTAAAAAAATATTGATATAAATTCTAATAACAAAAAAGAAGAAAAACCAAATAATTTATAAAAAATAGCATGATAAATAATCGAACCGTAAGGAATGGGCAAAAAGTAATTTTCGTTATAACTACCATCAAAATTATTTGTAAAATCGAGATTTGCTAATAACTTAATAAATGGGTAATAAAAATGACCATCACTTACACCAATACTTAAAATTTTTAGAAAAAAATCTTCATTAATAAAAAAAAATATAGAATAAGCCCATTTAAAAAAAAATAATAAAAATGAAATGCAAGTTAGCAAAGAAATATCAAAGTATTTTTTATGTATCATAATTAATTATAACTTTATTATTTAATAACTTTAATTTAATTTGAATTTATTCATAAAAAAATTTTTAATTAATATCTTAATGAACAGCATTGACAAAAAGTAGCTAAAACATTTAATTTAGGAATAATAATTATTATGTAATGTCCTAATAAATATTACAAACTTAATTTTAAATTTTTTTAAAAAAAAAAGTTTTAATTTGGGATAAATCTGTATTCAATAAATTTTCTGTTATTATTGAAGAAATAAAGTTCAAAGGATGATTATAGCGTGGAATTTTTTTTAAAAAATTTTTTGCATATAACGCATAAATTATTCTAGAAATAAAATAAAAATTTGATGAAAAATTATCTATTTTTACAAGCTTAATATTTTTAAATTTATTTTTTTTTATTTTATTGTCGTCCAAAAAAAGATTATGAAATGGTGGAGTGATTTTAGAAAGTTTATAATTTTTTCTTAAGTAATTTATATTCTTTTGAGCAACAGATGAACTTTCTACTAGTATCATTACTCCATTTTTTTTTAAAAAATATCCTGCATTTTCGATAACTTTTAATTGTAGTTTGTGACTCAATATATTCTGGATTGATCTTTTAGTAATAATAAAATCAAATTTCTCTGAGAACGTAGATTTGTTAATTAGGGTCATGTCTAAAGTTTTAAATTTTATATTTTTAGAACTAAATTTAGAATTACAATTATCAACTAACTCACTTACAAAATCTGTTCCAAGATAACTTTTAATTTTTTTTTTTTTGATAATTTTATTTACAATAACTCCATTACCACACCCTAATTCAAGTATAGAGCTATTATTTTTTATATTCTTGATAATCTGATCTTCCTCCAATCGATCTAAAATTACATCTTTTGTACAAACTAAATCTTCTTTGTAATTTTTTAACCTGTTTACCCAGAAATTATAGTTATCTATTTTATATTTATAATTTTTAATTAACATTAAAGTTGTAGTTTAAAAAATATATATACTTCGACTAATATTATACCTTTAAAAAATAAAAAACAAAAATAAAAATCTTTAATTTGTTTCTTATTTAAAAAAAAACACTATACTTTAATAATAAATTTTATTTTAACAATAAACTTTTATGAAGAATAAAATTTTTGATTGTATTACTTTTTTTAAATCTAACTTGTTATTTGAGATCAGATTTCACACTTTAAAAAACTATGTTGATTATTTTGTTATATGTGAAGGAACAAAAACACATAATGGAAATTTAAAAAAATTAAATTTTGATTTTAATAAGTGGAATAAATATAAAGATAGAATAATTTATATTATAGACGATAATATGCCAAATTTTGTAATTTCAAATAAAAAAAAAACAACACTATTTAAGCCTAAAAGATTTGATGATGATAGATGGCTTTTAGTAAAGCATCAAATGGAAAAACTGCATGATGGTATTAAATTAGCTAATAAAAACGACTTTATAATATTTTCTGATGAAGATGAAATTCCAAATCCTCATAAAATTAATAATTTTAATTTTGATAAATATAAGTATGGAATATTTATGCAAAATTTATATTACTATAAACTAAATTTACAAAATACTACTGAATGGAATGGATTTTGGCCTGGTTCAAGAATCTGTCAAAAAAAAAATTTAAAATCTTTTTTTGACTTTAGAATTCTAGATCCCTCTAATGCTAAAAAAAAATTCTGGAGATCTGTATTTAAAGAAAAAAGTATAGAAACTATTTATAATGGCGGATGGCATTTTACTTACTTAATGAACGAAAATGAAATTTCTGAAAAAATAAAAAGTTCTGCTCATATAGAATTTAACACAGAAAAATACCATAACGAAGACAATATAAAGAAAAGAATTGAAAACTTTTTAGACCCCTTTGAAAGAGATAATAACAATCCATTAAAAAAAGTGGAAATAGATGAAAATTATCCTGAATATATTAAAGATAATATATTAAAATATAAAGAGTGGATTTTATAACATGATACCAACTACTAGACCTTTTTTAGATTCAAGTGACCTGAGGATACTGAAAAATGTTATATCTTCAAAAATTTTAGTTGATGGAATCTATCAAGAAAAAGTAGAAAAAATAATCAAAAAAAAAATTAATTCAAAATTCATAGCAGTTACACAAAGTTGTACGGATGCATTAGAAATAACGGCTATTTTATTAAATTTAAAAAAAGATGATGAAGTGATTATGCCTTCCTATAATTTTGTTTCGATGGCTAATGCAATCTTCTTAAGGGGAGCAAAGCCGGTATTTGTTGATATTGAATCAGATACACTAAATATAAAAGTAGATGAAATTGAAAAAGCAATTACAAAAAAAACAAAGGCTATATTTGTAGTTCATTATGCTGGAAATGCTTGCAACATGAGCAAGATAATTAAAATAAAAAATAAATACAAATTAACACTTGTAGAAGACTGCGCGCATTCACTATTTGCAAAATATAAAAACAAATACTTGGGAACTATTGGGGATATTGGTGTTTTTAGTTTTCATGAAACAAAAAATTTTGTGAGTGGGCAAGGTGGTGCTATATCAATAAATAATGAAAAATTAATAAAAAGAACTAACTTTATTCTTGATAAAGGAACTGACAGAAAGGACGTGATTAATAATAATAAAAAAATAGTCGATGAAAAAAATAATAAAAAATTTTATTCTTGGATTGATATAGGTTCAGAATACAGATTAGACGAACTAAGATGTGCTATTCTATATAATCAATTAAATAAGACAGATTATATAAAAAAAAAAAGAAAAAAATTATACTCAAATTATTGTGAAATTTTGCAAGAATATATAAATAAAGATTTTTTTGATATTATTAAAGTTCCTGAAAATTCCGAAATCTCGTATCATTTAATGATCTTAATTTTTAAAAAAGAAATTATCGCAAGAAAATTTAGAAAATTTTTGCAGTCAAAAAATATTGCAGCAACATTTCATTACATT
>Ga0172372_10012909_pt1 | contig 10428 bp, 12 predicted proteins | sample LakKiv5m_2_FD_114544 | JGI IMG/M metagenome (GOLD analysis project Ga0172372, IMG submission 114544) | Freshwater microbial communities from Kabuno Bay, South-Kivu, Congo - kab_092012_9.5m | ecosystem: Environmental > Aquatic > Freshwater > Lake | place: Democratic Republic of the Congo... | reverse complement strand
TTCGGTAGATTCATCTCTAATATTACCGATAAGCGGTAACTTTTTATCCCTAAGTAGGTTGGCAATATGCTCGATTAATTTTGACTTTTGAGTTTGATAAGGAATTTCCTTTATAACAATTTGATATAAACCATGGCTAAAATTTTCTTTTTCCCAACGAGCTCTAACTCTAAAACTTCCTCTGCCAGTTTTATAGGCTTGCATTATGGTATCTAAAGAATCAATAATCACACCCCCAGTTGGGAAATCCGGTCCCTTAATAAACTTCATTATTTCTTCAGTTTCATTAACACTAGGATTATCAATTAAATAAATAAGCGCATCGCACAGCTCATGTAAATTATGCGGGGGAATACTAGTTGCCATTCCAACCGCTATACCTTCAGAACCATTAGCAAGTAAATTGGGAAAAGCCGCAGGCATTAGCTCCGGCTCAGTATCAGAATCATCATAGGTAGGACGAAAGTTAACTGTGTCCTTGTCTATGTCTTCCATCAGCATAGTGCAGATTTCAGTCATGCGTGATTCGGTATATCGCATTGCGGCCGCATTATCTCCATCAATCGATCCGAAATTACCTTGGCCGTCTATAAGTGGATATCTTAAAGAAAAATTTTGTGCTAAACGAACAAGCGTATCGTAAATTGCCGTATCCCCATGAGGGTGGTACTTACCGATTACATCACCAACTACCCTTGCACATTTTTTATAACCAGAAGCTGGATCAAGTCTTAATTTCAGCATTGCATAAAGTAACCTGCGATGAACCGGCTTTAATCCATCCCTAACATCCGGTAATGATCTAGACATAATAGTCGATAACGCATATGAAAGATAACGCTCGGAAATCGCAGCCCCAAAATCAATATTTTCAATATTAGTAGCTTTTTTATCCATTCTGAATTTCTCTGACTATCGTAACTCTTTTTTATAAAAATTACATCTTCACTTTTACGTCGTTCTGTTCAGCAAGATATCCGATTAGTTCCTGCATAATACCTTCTCTAATTGTATTTTGGATTTGCATTAAAGATTCATTCCTGATTTTCTTTGCTTTATTTGCATCTATTCTATTGTCTTTAATAAAAGCAAAATAGGCTTTTTTATCATCTTTAACTACCCCGGTTGTCTGTCCTTTTTCAGTTTTGAAAATTAAATACGTTAATTCAGGATTTATCTTTTCTTTCTTGTCAAAATCAGCTCGAGTCATGAATTTATTACTTTCCACTAGTACACCTTTGTTTTTTAATAATCCTAAATCTACTTTTTTCTCTTGATAGTCTTTTTGTATTTGCTCAAGAATCTTAATATTTTCATCTGCAATAGCTTTTGCTTGTAGTATAGAAGAAATTTGATCCTTTACTTCTTCGAATTGTTGCTTCCTAGAAGGGGTTATCTTAACTAGTTCTACCAGAACAATTTTATTTTGATTTGATAACTCCAGCGGATAAGAAACTTCTCCTTCCATCATTTCAAAAACTGAATCAGCAATTTCTGAAATATTTATATTACTATCTTCACCTAAAGCATCCTTACTAATAGGCTTCATATTAGAAATTTTTATACCGTGTTTTACTGCAATATCTTTTAAAGTCAAACCTGCTGCTACTTCCTCTTCAAGAGATTTAGAAAACTGTGCTATTAGGTCTTCCAACTTTGTATTTTGTAATATTTCTCGTATCTCTTCTTTAACCGCAGAGTAAGGCTTATTATTAAATTCATTTTCGTTGGATTCATAATAAGCTTGTATTTCTCTTTCTCCTAAATCGATTTTTTTATCAAAAAAATCTTTATTAATTGTTATGTAATCAAAGCTTCTAAGTTCCGGTAATACAAAATCATTTTCATTATTTTTATAAAAATCTTCGAGCTCTTTATTGTCTGGTTTCACAACTAAGGCAACATTTTTTTTATTAGTTAGGTCTATACTAACAATATCAAAATATTTAGTTTCAGACATATAATTAACCATATTATTGATCATTACCTTAGGAGGCTGGAAAGTTTGCATAAATATATCAAGCAAAGAATTTTTTATTAAACTTTTCTTTAGATTTTCTAAATATTCATCTTCCATTCTCTGGGAATTATGAAAAGCTGCCTTGAATAATTTTAAATCAAAATTACCATTTTTATTCTTAAAATAAGGTATAGTTTTAACAAAACCTATAACAGTTTCATCACTAATGTCCAGATCATATATTTTAGCAAGATAGCTGATCATTGATTCGTTTATTAGACTTGTTATTATGTGGTTATCAAGGTTCAAAGCTTTGATCTGTTCTTCAGTAAGGTTTATGTTGTTCTCCCGCTGTAAGATTTCTATTTCTTTCGCTTTTATAGCTAAAAAGGTTTCAACAGGAATAGATTCCGTCTTACTGAAAGTAACTATATCTCCGCTCTTATTACCGCTTAAGAAACTAGAAGCACCGATTCCAACGAAACTCAGAGCAATTAAACCCAGTAATATCTTAACAAAAATATTATCAGCGCTTTTTCGAAATTTAATTAACATAAAAATTATAATTTACTTCTTATTTATTTAATTTATAAAATAGATAGCAAATCAAATAACTGCAAGGAATTTTTCCTATGACCTCTCTGATTATAGCAAACTGGAAAATGAATTTGACTTTTGAGGAAGCGTCAAATCTTACAACATTATTGTGTGAGCATCCTCATTTCCATAAATTAATTATCGCACCTCCTACCCCTTATATCGCTTATCTTGCTCAAAACTACCAGCAATTAAGATTTTGCGCCCAAGACATCAGCCTCAAAAACGCTTTTGGTTCTTACACGGGAGAAAGCTCAGCTAAATTCTTTAAAAGCTGCGGTGTTAATTACTCTTTAATAGGCCATAGTGAGAGAAGAACTTTATTCGGAGAAACTAACGAAATAGTAAGAAAAAAAGTAGAATCATGCCTTGACAATCAAATAATTCCTATCGTTTGCATAGGAGAATCTAAGGAACTTCGTAATAGCGGTAATTATAAAGAATTTTTATTAACTCAGCTAGAAGAATCCTTACCTAAAACGGATAAACATATAATCATTGCTTATGAACCTGTTTGGGCTATCGGAACCAAAGTTACCCCAACAACTCAGCAAATAACTGAAGTAGCCGAATTAATAAAAAGTAGATACCAGAGTATTCTTGCAAAAACCATGCAGCTAGTGTATGGTGGATCGGTAAACTCTGAAAACTGCAAAGATATAATCAATATAAAGGATGTTGCCGGTGTATTAGTAGGAGGAGCTTCTTTAAATAAAGAGGAATTGTTTAAAATTTTAAGTTCGTAAATAACAAATATTTTTTAAAGAATATGTTAAATACTCTTCTATTCATTCATTTAATCGTTGCTTTATTACTTGTTGCCGTGATTCTACTACAAAAAACTAGTACCGATGGTTTAAGCGGCATTGGGGGCGGTGGCAATAATATGGGAATAATGAGTGGACGTTCAGCCGCCAATTTCCTAACTAGAACCACAATAATATTAGCAATAGTATTTTTTGTGAATGCTATTATACTTGCCAATTTATCCACGCAAAAACATAACGATTTTGCCACAAAATTAGAAAAAATTGAACAAAAGGAAAATAACCAAAAAGTAGAAGAAGAAACTATACCTATAGCTAAATAAATGTTTTTACACGGGCTATTTTATAAAACTTAATCTGGAATGATGAATTTATGGCAAACCTAATAGAAATAGGAAACGTTAAAATTGCAAATAACCTACCTTTTGCTTTAGCTGCCGGCCCCTGTCAGATAGAAACTCTTGACCATGCTTTATTCATGGCAAGCAGCATAAAAAAAATAACCGATAAGCTGAATATTCCTTTTATTTATAAATCTTCTTACGATAAAGCAAATAGAACTTCTGTAAACAGTCCAAGGGGTACAGGAATAGAAAAAGGTCTTAAGATATTACAAAAAGTAAAATCTGAAATTGGCTGCCCTATTTTAACAGATGTACATAATGAAGCCCAATGTTCTATAGCGGCAGAGGTTGCAGATATTTTACAAATTCCTGCTTTTTTATGTAGGCAGACAGATTTGTTAATGGCGGCTGCCAAAACCGGTAAAACAATAAAGGTTAAGAAAGGGCAATTTCTTGCGCCATGGGACATGAAAAATGTTTATGAAAAATTAAAAGCTTTTAATGCTGCCGGCATTATTTTAACTGAAAGAGGAACGTGCTTTGGCTACAATAGCTTAATATCAGACATGAGGGCTTTACCGATCATGGCAGAAACAGGAGCTCCTGTCTTTTTTGACGCTACCCATTCAGTACAACAACCCGGCGGTATCGGTTCTAGCAGCGGTGGGCAAAAGCAATATATTGAGCTATTAGCAAAATGTGCTGTAACCGCAGGAGTTGCAGGAATATTTATAGAAACTCACCAAGACCCTGATAATGCGCCAAGTGATGGACCGTGCATGCTTGAATTAAGTAATTTAGAAAAAGTACTTATAAATCTTAAATCCTATGATGAACTTACAAAAGGATTACAAAATCTCACTTTAGAATAGGCAGAGTTTTATATCTGAGGCTCCGTTACTTTTTCAAAATGAATTTTCATAAATCTTTCTCAAATATAATTTCATACCTTCGTGGCTTGCCTCAAAGCCAAGTTTTTAATAAAAATGTTTTGCTCGGGCCCTCTTTTTATTTGTTGTAAGCCCAATAATAGAAACGCCCATATCTTTGGCATAGCTAATTTCTTGATCAAACATCCAGTTTCCTATTTTCTGACCTCTATATTTACCTGAGACTCGCACAGCTTCTATTTGCATACGGGTACTGCCGATAAAAGTGAGTGAGGGCATAATAGTAAGGTGGGAAGTGCCGATAATTTCATCGCCGTTTTCTACCACCATTAAATATTGATTTGGGTCGCTACCAATTTTTTGAAATGCTTTTATGTAATTTTTATCAAGTTCAGCTGATTTTGATTCTCTTGCCCCACCAAAGCTCAGCTTCTAAGAGAAGTTCTATAATTTGATGCAAATCAGCAATTCGTGCTTTCCTGTGTGTAAGATTGCTAATATTTTCATGCTCTACGTTCATGATTTTTTTTTAATTCTTGATATAGCATTTTCTACCTTAGGACAAGAAAAAACTATATTCCCAAAACTAATTATTAGTATCAATCAAATTCAGTCGCAAGTTGAATATGGTTTTTATGATTAAAAACCATTTTTATTTGCTCCAATACTACACGATCTAAAGATAAAGGTGGTAATTTATCTAACTCAAAGAAGTCTACATCTTCAATTTCTAATCCTGGCTGGCACTTACCAGATATTCTTTCACATAAGAAAAATGCTTTATAAGTATGAGGAATCTGATAAGGATGACTATGTTTTAACTTATCAAGAAATGCTACAAGTTTTATTACCTTAGCTTTTATACCAGATTCTTCCAATATTTCTTTACAAACACATTCAGCTGGCGAAAAATTAACATCTGCCCACCCTCCTGGCAAACTCCATAATTTATCAGATTTTTCCTTGACTAGTAATAATTTCCTTTAAATACTGCTCCTCTAACATCAATTTTAGGTGTTATATATCCTATTTCAGAACTAAAAAATTTTGATATATTTTCTTCATTATTTATACTTGATAAATTAGCTAACATTTCAGCTAAAATATTAATCATATTTCTATAGCGTTCAGCATCATACACATCTTTTGTATAATTTATACCAGTTTGTGCTAAAGATTGAAGAGAATTAATATATTTTAGTATACGAATCATTATTGTTTTATAATTTAAGAGAATTATTAATTAATAAAATTAATTAAAGGTATATACAAATCACATTTGTATATTTTAAAAAGTAAATTATATCTTTTTTAATAGCAGGCTAGCATTTGTACCGCCAAAACCAAAAGAGTTAGTTAAAGCGTGAGTAATTTTTCTTTCTTTTGCTTTTAAAGGGACTAAATCTATTTTAACACCTTCAATAGGGTTATTTAAGTTAATAGTAGGAGGAGCTATTTGATCTCTAATGGCAAGAGCAGTAAATATTGCCTCAACGCTACCTGCTGCTCCGAGTAAATGACCTATAGAAGATTTTGTTGAAGACATACTTAAGTTTTTGTTATTTCCAAACAAAGTTTGTACTGCATTCAGTTCAATACCGTCTCCAATTTTGGTAGATGTTCCATGGGCGTTAATATAGTCTATCTGGTCTGGCGTGACTTTTGCATCTTTCAAGGCATTTTCCATGGCCCGATAAGCCCCTCTACCATTTGGAGCAGTAATATGATAAGCGTCACTAGTTAATCCATAACCGACTATTTCAGCATAGATTTTTGCACCTCTGGCTTTTGCATGCTCATATTCCTCGAGAACTACAACTCCAGCCCCTTCACCCATAACAAAACCATCGTGCCCCTGATCCCAAGGTCTTGAGGCCTCAGTAGGATTATCATTAAAGCTTGTAGCAAGAGCCCTGGCTGCAACAAACCCAGCTACTCCTGTAGGGGTAATAGGAGCTTCTGCACCACCAGCTATCATCACATCAGCGTCACCATATTTAATCATTCTGGAAGCATCGCCAATTGCATGAGCTCCGGTAGAGCAAGCAGTAGCAACCGCACTATTTGGACCAGCAAAACCATATTTAATTGATACATGACCAGAAAGCAAGTTTACTAACGAAGCGGGAATAAAATATGGGCTAACTTTTCCTCTTGCTGAATTATGAAATTCAACAGAAGTTTTTTCAATAGTAGCAAGACCTCCTATACCAGAACCGATTATTACTCCAGTCCTATCCTTATCATAATCTGTTTGGGGTAAAATATTAGAATCCTCGACAGCTTCTATTGCAGCGGCTATTCCAAGGTGAATAAATCTATCCATCTTCCTTACATCACCTGGATTAATATAGTTTTCAGCATTAAAGCCAGAAATTTCTGAAGCAATTTTACAAGGGAGTTTTTCAGTATCAAAAGACGTAATCTTTTTCACTCCGCTTTTCCCGGCTAGAATGCTAGACCAACTGTCAGGTGCACCCATAGCTAAGGAGGTTATCATTCCAACACCGGTGATCACTACTCTTTTAGTGGACATAACTTCTATTTGTTCATTTTTTTTCGAATCATATATACATTTATAAAACTCTTAAATGTATAAACTACAATATATTGTAAGTGCTTAAATAAAAACTGTGATTAGTTAATAACGTTTTTAAAATTTAATAAAAAGCTTACATAAAAGCTTTAATTTTTAGGTATTGATATGTTTTTCAACATATTTTACTGCATCTGCTACAGTAGTAATCTTACTTGCCTTATCGTCTGGTATATCGCATTCAAAAGCAGCTTCTATTGCCATCATTAATTCAACTAAGTCTAGACTATCTGCTCCTAGATCATCAACAAACTTCGAATCTGGAGAAATAGTACTTTCATCTATCCTAAGGGTCTCAGCAACAGTTTTTATTACCTTCTGTTCGATATTCTCACTCATAAACAAACCTCATTATCGTTTTCATAATTTGTTATTCTGCGCTAAGGCAAAATCCTAGTTTCAATCTTTTAGCATAAAAAAAATCTTTTTGCTAGAATAAAAATAAATTTATGATGGTCAATTATTAGTTGTTTTTAAAACTTTCCAAAATATTAAATTATTCTAGGTTCTTCCAGTCCTCTTATATTTAAACCATAAGCATGCCACCGTTAACATGAATAGTTTGACCAGTAATATAGGAAGATTCAGGGGTAGCTAAGAAAGCGACAACATTGGCTACATCATCAGGAGTTCCAAGGGTTTTTGCTGGTATTTTTTGCATAATTACCTCTTTCTGGGCATCCGTTAAAGCATCAGTCATATTTGAAACAATGAAGCCGGGAGCAACAGCATTAACAGTAATCCCCCTACTTGCAACTTCATAAGCCAGAGATTTTGTCATACCTATTAATCCTGCTTTAGATGCGCAATAATTGGCCTGACCAGGATTACCCGAAACACCTACAACAGAAGAAATATTTATGATTCTACCATATCTATTTCTCATCATTTTTTTGATTGCTTCTCGATTTAAAATAAAATTAGTTTTTAAGTTAATATCAATTACCGTTCCGAAATCTTCTTCTGTCATTCTTATCGCTAAATTATCACGATTTATCCCGGCATTACAAACCAGTATGTCAATTTTTTCTATTTCAGCAATTAATTGTTCTGCTGCCTTAACATCCGACAAGTTACAAGTTTTTATTGTATAATTACTTTCTAGTTCTTTCCCTAGTTCTACTAATTTCTCCTCCTTACTCCCACTAATAAATACGTGAGCTCCAAGTCCGTGTAATTTTTTTGTTATTGCTCTGCCAATACTACCGCTAGCTCCTGTAATAAAGGCAGTTTTTCCACTTAAATTTGTCATAATCTTCCTACTAACTAATAATTATTCGTCATTATCACTTACCATATCATCGGTCAAAGCAAAACTTGCCGGAGAACTAAGTAACTGTGTTTTTATTTTTTCTGATAATTCTTCAGCAATTGCTGGGTTATCCTTCATGTATTGTTTAGCATTTTCACGGCCCTGCCCTATCCTCATATCACCGTAAGAAAACCACGATCCTGATTTTTCAATAAAATCGTATTTTACCCCAATATCAATAATTTCTCCTTCTTTTGAAATACCGGACCCATACATAATATCAAAATCTACCGTTCTAAATGGTGGTGCCACTTTATTCTTAACCACTTTTACCCTTGTTTGGTTACCAATAACTTCTTCTTTATCTTTTATTGATCCAATACGTCTAATATCCATTCTAATCGAGGCATAAAATTTAAGGGCATTACCTCCGGTAGTAGTTTCAGGGCTACCAAACATTACACCTATTTTCATCCTGATTTGATTGATAAAAATTACTACGCAATTTGTTCTGGATATAGAAGCTGTTAGCTTTCTAAGAGCTTGACTCATAAGTCTTGCTTGCAACCCCATATGAGAATCTCCCATCTCGCCGTCAATTTCGGCTTTTGGGACAAGAGCAGCTACACTATCAATAACCACTAGGTCAACCGCGCCGGAGCGAACTAAAGTATCAGTTATTTCCAAGGCTTGCTCCCCTGTATCTGGTTGGGAAATAATTAATTCATCGGTATTTACTCCCACTTTTTTAGCATAAACCGGATCAAGAGCATGCTCAGCATCAATAAATGCACAAGTTCCACCTTTTTTCTGAGCTTCTGCAATTATATGCAGCGTTAAAGTAGTTTTTCCCGAGCTTTCAGGGCCAAAAATCTCTATAATTCTTCCCTTCGGTATACCGCCAATACCTAATGCTACATCCAGCCCTAAAGAACCTGTTGGTATAGCTTCAATATTCATTTCCTGACGCTGGCCTAATTTCATTACCGAACCTTTGCCATAATTTTTTTCTATTTGGCTAAGTGCAGCTGCAAGTGCTCTTTCTTTATCCATAACGATCCCAATTTAAGTATTACCTTTAAACTTATATGATGATAGATAAATAAAATCCAGTAAAATCTTGAAAAATGTACAAGTTAATCTATTGTACTAAGAGCGCAACTTCTAAAGAAAAACTGCAAGGATTTAGAAAAATAATTTTTTTAACAATAATGAAAATAAACTTGTGTTACCAAAAAGAAGTGGTGATCCCTATGTTAATGCTCTTACTTGGGAAAGATCTAGATGTTTTTAAGAAACCACCACTATTAACTCTTATTATTGGCATATGCCAATAATAAGTTTAAGAAGAGGTATAATAGCATTCTCAACTAAAAAGTAGGTATATAGTTAATTTTTACACCTACAGTTGATTATAATAATACCAAAACAGCTTGTCCAGAAGAATTTTTACAATTTATGAAAATTCTTCTGACTTTTTTATAATTTTTAGCTAAACCATATCCGGCTAAATAGTATAATATCTGCCTTATAAAAAGAAGTATTAATCTATATTGATTAACTAACTTCTTATACTATAATCAAACCAAACATAGATTCAGAATGCTAAATAGCGATGATACAGCCTCACGATAAATTTATCCACTTTCATACACAAAGTTCTTATTCAATGCTCGAAAGTACAATAAAAGTAAAAGATCTCGTAACCCTTGCAAAAAAACATGAAATGAGTGCTGTTTGTTTATCTGATCGAGGTAATTTATTTGCCTCATTAGAGTTTTCTACAGAAGCAAGTAAATCTGGTATACAGCCTATATGTGGCGTTATTTTAAACATTTCTTTTCCCAGCAAAACCTTGCAGCAGGATTTTGCTGAAATATTACTAATTGCAAAGGACCAAATAGGTTATAAGAATTTACTAAGATTAGTAAGTTATAGTTTTATTAAAAATGATCGCAAAATTTGCAACCATATAAGCTTTGGTGATTTAAAAAAATATAATGAAGGGCTGATAGTTTTATC
>Ga0172372_10012908_pt1 | contig 10428 bp, 7 predicted proteins | sample LakKiv5m_2_FD_114544 | JGI IMG/M metagenome (GOLD analysis project Ga0172372, IMG submission 114544) | Freshwater microbial communities from Kabuno Bay, South-Kivu, Congo - kab_092012_9.5m | ecosystem: Environmental > Aquatic > Freshwater > Lake | place: Democratic Republic of the Congo... | reverse complement strand
GTGGTCTCCACAGGATTCGAACCAGTGACCTCTACGATGTCAACGTAGCGCTCTAACCAACTGAGCTAGGAGACCAAATGGACTGCAAAAATACATACTCTTTCTGAAAAGGAAAAGAACTGCAATAAAAAGCCATGAATGAGAAAAAAAACCAATGATATTATCAATCAAAAACCCTCGATAAGCAGTGCCTTTCGTATATTTGCAAGCCCTTTCTTTCAATATTCAATGAATTCAAATCAAAGGGAACATCATCATTAATTAGTACATACTTGTTCCATTATTAAGACATTTTGTATGACAGTTGGATTGATACTAGCTTTAGGAGCTTTAGCGCTCATCGTTGCTTTGTTTTATTCACGCCGAGTGAATGCCATTTCAATAGATTCAGGTGCTTCTTCACCGGAAGAAGTGGCCAAATTGACAGAGATATCCTCTGCGATTGCAGAAGGTGCCATGGCATTTCTCAAGAGAGAATATCGCATTCTTTCATTATTCATGGGTTTATTTGCAATCATCATTGTGTTTACAGTCAATGATGAACATGCGGGTATTCCGCTCGGATTATGGTCTGCAATCTGTTTCTTGATTGGAGCAGGAACCTCCGTTGCCTCCGGTTATATCGGAATGAAAATCGCAACCAAAGGTAATGTTCGAACAGCAGCTGCGGCAAGAATTTCCCTCGAAAAGTCATTCCGCATAGCATTCGAATCCGGTGCTGTGATGGGTTTTGGTTTGACCGGACTTGCAGTGGTTGGTTTGATTCTCGTCTATGTCGGGCTCATCAATATACACCCTTCAATTGATCAGCATATTATCATGGAAGTACTCTCAGGTTTTGCTTTGGGTGGATCTTCCGTTGCCTTATTTGGTCGTGTTGGTGGTGGTATTTATACCAAAGCCGCAGATGTAGGAGCAGATTTGGTTGGTAAAGTTGAAGCCGGTATTCCTGAAGATGATCCACGCAATCCTGCAGTTATTGCAGATAATGTCGGTGATAATGTTGGTGATATTGCCGGAATGGGTGCCGATCTTTTTGGCTCTGTTGCTGAATCAACATGCGCCGCGATGGTGATTGGAGCTGCTTCTTTTGCAATGCTTGAAGGCGAAGCAAAAACATCTGCTTTGTTGTTTCCGCTCTTCGTTAGCGGTGTAGGCATTGTCGCAAGCTTGGTTTCTCTCTTCTTTATCAATCCAAAATCCGAAGAAAAGGTTGAATCATCACTAAAGAATGCATTGATCATTTCAACCATTCTCATGCTCATCGCATTATATCCTTTCACAATGAATATGTTGCCTGGTGAATTCATGCTTGGTAATCGTATGCATACCAATATGGGCGTATTTATTACACTCGCAGCAGGTTTGATTTCAGGACTTGCTATTGGTTTGATCACAGAATACTATACATCTCACCGCTATGCTCCTGTTCGTGAAGTTGCTGATGCATCACAAACCGGTGCGGCTACCAATATCATATATGGTTTGTCTTTGGGGTATAATTCATCAGTGCTTCCAATGCTTATCATGGCGATTACCGTAGTGATTGGATTCTCATTTGCAGGAATGTATGGCATCGCCATGGCTGCTATCGGCATGCTTGGTACCATTGCAGTTGGTCTTACCATCGATGCATATGGTCCTGTCTCAGATAATGCAGGTGGTATTGCTGAAATGGCTGAAATGGGTAAAGATATCCGTAAGCGTACAGATGCTCTTGATGCAGCAGGAAATACAACAGCAGCCATCGGAAAAGGATTTGCGATAGGTTCCGCTGCTTTGACTTCACTCGCACTAACAGCAGCATTCTTGACCAGAGCTGAATTACCAAATATCAATATGCTTGATCCTATAGTAATGGCCGGTTTATTCGTTGGTGCATCTCTTCCATTTGCATTTTCTGCCATGACGATGCGTTCAGTTGGTAAAGCTGCATTCAGTATGATTGAAGAAGTGAGACGACAATTCCGTACGATTCCCGGTCTGCTCGAAGGCAAAGCAAGAGCAGATTATAGCACCTGCGTGGATATATCTACCAAAGCTTCATTGCGTGAAATGATTGCACCTGGCTTATTGGTGATTCTTACGCCGCTACTTTCAGGTTGGCTCTTTGGTGTGCATATGGTCGCCGGACTTTTGATTGGTGCATTGATCACCGGTGTCATGATGGCGATTTCAATGGCAAATTCCGGCGGTGCTTGGGATAATGCCAAGAAATATATTGAAACAGGGCAATTGGGTGGTAAAGGTTCGGATACCCACAAAGCAGCAGTAGTAGGCGATACTGTTGGTGATCCATTTAAAGATACTTCAGGCCCATCCTTGAATATTCTCATCAAATTGATGGCGATCATTTCATTGGTATTTGTACCGTTCTTTGTAGAAAAAGGTGGCATTTTGCTCAATATGTTTGGCTTGGGTCAACATTGATGCAATAATGTTTACTGAAAATCGTATATCGCCGCCCTCAAAGTTCAATGCTTTGTCGGCGGCTTTTTTATTCATGCATGTATTCCCCCATGTCATGAACATTATTGCATCAATCTTGGGACCGACGCAATTTCATCATTCGGGGATGTTTTATTCACAAACATAGAGAGAGTATTCTATGGATTTTACCCTTCTACTTTTAGTGCTTCTTTGTTTTATGGGAGCATATACCATTTGGTCTTCACAGAGAACTTCAAAAGATCAACAGTCAGGTGAAAGTACTGACAAACTCATCAAACTCGATGCGGATATTTCGCGAATGGACCCACTTATTCGTGAAGAATTTGGAAGAAATCGCGAAGAGAGTCAAAGAGCACTTCGTGAATCGAGAGAGGAACAACAAATGGTGCTCTTGAATTTTGAACGAAGACTGTCTGAGAGTATTCGAGAATTGAATGAACTACAAAGGCAGAAATTTGAAGACTTGATCCTCAAGCAAGAACATATCCGTAAGAATGCAGATGATAAGTTGTCTGAGATTCGTAGCACAATGGAAGACAAGTTGAAGAATTTGCAGGATGACAATGCCAAACAATTGGATGAAATGCGTAAAACGGTTGATGAAAAATTGCAGGAAGGACTCGAACAACGATTTAATCAATCATTCAAATTGATCAGTGACAGACTTGAACAAGTGCATAAAGGACTTGGCGAGATGCAGGGACTGGCCAATGGAGTCGGCGATTTGAAAAAGGTTCTCAGCAATGTGAAGACAAGAGGCATCGTTGGCGAAATTCAATTGCGAAATCTTTTAGAAGAATTTCTAACGAGAGATCAATATGAAGAAAATGTGATTGTCAAACAGGGTACACAAGAAAGAGTTGAATTCGTAGTGAAATTGCCGAATAAGCAACAAGGTGGTGAAGACATACTTGTGCCGATTGATTCCAAATTTCCCATTGAAGTCTATGAGCGCTTGATTGATGCATATAATGCTGTCGGCACAATTCCTCAAAAAGAAATTGAAGCTGCGAGAAAGGCATTTGCCGATGTCGTAAAGGAAAATGCAAAAACCATTGCATCGAAATATATCAATCCTCCTGTGACCACTGATTTTGCAGTGATGTTTGTTCCTACTGAAGGTTTATATGCTGAAATTCTACATTTGCCAGGACTATTTGAGTTCTTGAGAAAGGAGTATCAAATCATCATAGTAGGACCAACAAATCTTGTTGCTTATCTAAGTAGTTTGCAAATGGGATTCAGAACATTGGCGATTGAACAAAGATCAAGCGAAGTATGGAAATTGCTCGGTGCAGTGAAATCTGAATTTGGAAAATTCGGTACTGTTCTCGAAGCCACGAAACGCAAATTGGAATTGGCTGCTAGTGAGATTGACAAAGCCGGCGTTCGGACTAGGGCAATTGAAAAGAAATTGCGAGATGTACAGGAACTCCCTTCAGGTCAAAGTAAAGATCTCCTACATTTGCCTGCCTTTGGAGAATTGGATGAAATAGACAGCGACTCATCAGAAGAAGATTCGGAAGAGCAAGGATGATTGGCTATGAAATAGGATGGCGGGACATAGGTCTCGCCATTGTTTTTCAGCCTGATTATTCTATTAATCTGTGTAATTTGCCAACCCTAAAAAAAGTACAGAGTTCATGGAACAGCAACATATCATCATACAAAGAGCGAAAACGCTCGATATCTTGCATTCTTCAGCCGATAGATTGAAGAAGAAGCAGGGTTCTGTGATATTTCTTTCCGGTGAAACAGGATTTGGTAAAACCACCCTCTTGAGAGTCTTTGAACAAGCCTCTCAAAAGCAAGACAAAGCGCTTGTTTCCATGGCAGCTTGTCAGGCAACTGTTGGTACAATGCAGGTGGGTATGTTGCAACCTCTTGGACCATTTTTACGATTGATTGAAGAATTAAAGTCTTCTGAATCGGTAATGACTCCAAAAAAGAAATTGGCGATCAATATCGGAATGACATTGCTTACATCAGTGCCGTATTTTGGTGATTTGGTGGATGCGGTCAAAGAAATCAATCGTGATGTTCAACTGTATAAAAATGAGAAAGAGAAAACAGAAGGTAAAAAAGAGGAGCAAGAGAAAAAGGATTTATACCTGGAATTTTTCAAAACATTGACTGAATGGTCCGGCAAGAGTCCCCTCATTCTCATCCTTGATGATATGCACTGGTGTGATGCAGAATCGGCATTGCTTATTGAAAAACTTATTGAGAAGATCGATTCACTTCCCATTTTACTTGTTATTGCATATCGTAGAAGCATTGCCGAAGAAACACTGTCTCCTTTGCTCAGTGTATTACGAACAGTCAAAGATGATGGCAAATCATATCGTTATTGCGAAGTGGATGCATTTTCTAAATCAGAGGTTCATGAATTATGCGTGAGAATACTTCCTCAATATTCCGGTAATGCTGAATTTGAATCAACTTTATATGATAAAACATCAGGCATTCCGAGTGTGGTCACAGAGTATGTCAGATATTTTGCAAAAGTCACGCCTTTCAAAGAAGATGGATCAGTCAAAGAGGAGTTTACTCGTGGAGATCTTCTCCCATCTAGTGTTCATGCTGCCTTTTCTAAATTGATTGAAAATCTCAATGAAGAAGAAATCATGCTTCTTTCTTTATGCGCAGCGGAAGGTGTAGAGAGTAGTGCATTTATCATATCCAAATTACTCAACACGGATATTGTCACTGCAATTCGAAGAATAAAGAGAGTGCAAGCGAAGACAGGTGTCTTAAGAAGTCTTGGACCACATGAACGGTATGGAATAAAAACAACGCTTTTTGAATTTACTCAAACATTTTATCGTGAGTATTTTGAGAAATCGCTTGAGTTTGAAGAGAAAACTGCAATACATAGCCAGATGATGCATGTATTACAAGAACAAGCAGAAGGACTTGATGAAGTCCAAAGATCTAAAATCACACCATATATAGTTGCACATGCAAATGGTGCGGGTGAAAAAGAGGTGGTTCAACATGGACTGTTGGAGATTGCTCAAACTTCACAGCATATGTCATTGCCAAGTATGAGTGGATTTGCTCTTCAGCAGTATGATGCCAATATTCAGCAATTGAGTGTGATTGGCGAAGAAACGCCTATTGATATGAAATTGCAAAGAACACGAATTGGAGCTGAGCTCAGAGAAGATTTCGGTATGAGTGTGCTCACACCGGAACAAGCCGAATATCATGAGCAAAAAGGGGAGTCAGATTCTGAAGAACAATTGCATGAAACAGTGAAAGCGGATTCAGCTGCAATGGAAAGGGAAATGATTTCTCTTTGCGATGAAGGTTCCTATGAACAAGCACTGAATCAAGGAAATGAGTTTCTTGGTTTGCATGCCGGTTCAATCCCAAAAAGAGATGAAGCCATGATTTCATTATTGATGGCTAGAATTTCATTAATCGTTGGAGAGACAGAAAGGGCAGAAGTCTTTCTCAAGGAAACAGGCAATATTCAAGAAAAGATACAAGATCCAATTATTAATTGCCTTTTAGACAATGCATATGCGACCTATCATCTAGCCATGAAAGAAGATGTTCCGGCATGGAAATATCTACAAAAAGCAGCACAATCAAGCGTGGAATTAGGACGAGAATATCAATTATTGACAATTGCCAATATCGCAACATTGTTATCAGGGACACGGAAATCGGAAGCCAATAAGTATAAAAAAGCCGCTAAAACATTAGCAAAAGCACTGAATATGCCCTCTCTAAATTCAGTAATTTCTTCGCTCTGATCTCTTCATATCACAAAAAAAATTCCCCAATCAATCACATACCTTCATTTTTGCATGAAATTCATGGCAAATAATGAATTATTATGCCATTGTGTAAAAAGATCAAATTTTTTGATTGACATAATCTAATTATGATTGCACAGAAGCAAAAACTTTCGTTTTTTTGTAGCATCTTAGTGGGAGAAAGTGGGGGATGTTTGAAAAGTTCAGCAATTGCATTTGATCGTGGAGGGAAGCCATTATCAAATGTTTAGCCGGAATTCCTTGATATAAGGCATGCAGCAGCCATGAGGAAGTTCTTTGGGATTACAATTCTGGTCAACAAGAAGTCGAGATTTCGCTGAACAATAAGCATCCCCTTTCCCATAATCGCATCAAATCCCCATCCTTTGTTTTTTCTCTCCATTCTGTAAACTCTTGTAAATTGCTCTAATTCAATGACTTATTGAATTACTATATCTATGTCTTTATATTCATATTACTACGAATATGCAGTAAAGGAATAACGGCAGTAAAAATCAAGACTTTTGGTTTATACTGTCAATAGACTGTGATTTTATGGAAAAAATGGCAAAACTCGAAAAAACAATTGGTTAAGTCATCTTGATTTGTGAGTTTTGTGTGAAAATTGTGGGTGAAAGTGGGAAGTACATTACAGGATTTGCACACTGTGGGAGAAAATGGAGGGAATTCATTTTCTTTACAGACACAAAACAATTGAATTGGCATACAGCGAGTAGAGGGAGCCGGTTTTGATTAGTGTAGTGTTGATTCCTGTTAGTATTCCTGATAGCACTCGTTCATTATTTCCGTGGTGAGATGGCATTTTACAAAGGACAAGAAACATATTCTGTTGACTCGAAGGGTCGATTGAATATCCCTGCAAAGATGCGGAGGGCTTTGTCTCCTGAGGCACTGAATACATTCGTGCTTACTCGAGGCTCTGATCGCTGTGTCGCGGCATATCCTTTGGATGAGTGGCGTCGTTATGAGCTTGAATATGCCAAGCTCAATCAATATGATGAACAGAGTAGATTCTTTCTCCGGACAGTATTGGCATGGAGTGAGGAAGTTGAATTGGATGGTCAGCAGAGAATCATGGTGCCAAAAAAGTATTTGGATTTTGCGGGTATAGATGGAAAGGTTGTGATAGTCGGCATGATTGATCATATCGAATTGTGGCAACCCGAAGAATTTGAAATCTATCTCTCAAAATTTGAAGCAAGTTATGAGCAGGTTGCTTCACAGGTGATGCAGCGTCCGAATGGGCAGTAAAAAACAATACAAATCCAAGCGCAGACCAAGAGTCGCCGATAATCCCGAATTGCAAGAATATGACTATCACTTGCCGGTGATGTTGAAAGAATGTTTGGATGGACTCATGGTTCTCGGAAATCATGGTGTGTATATTGATGGAACATTGGGTGGTGGTGGTCATACATCCCATATACTCGCTCGATTGGAAAATGACGGTACATTGATTTCTTATGATGCTGATCCTGATGCGATAGCGCATTGCAAAGAGAAATTTCATGAGATTCTTGAGCAGACACCATCGAAGCTATCATTAAGGCAATCAAATTTTGTTTCAATGATTGAAGATGCAATTCCGAATGAATCCATTTCCGGTGTTTTATTGGATCTGGGAGTTTCATCGAGACAATTGGACAAGGGGCAAAGAGGAATCAGTTATAGATTCAATACGAAATTGGATATGCGATTCGGTCCGACCGGGCAAACGGCGGAAGAATTGCTGCAGACAGTTGAGGAGGGTCAACTCCACCATATTCTGCGAGGTTTCGGGGAAGAGCCTTTTGCAAGAATAATCGCACGGCGGATCATTGAGCGCCGCCGTGCGGCTCCTCTGCAATCAACATATGATTTGCGACTAATCATTGAAGAATGCGTACCACCGCATCTTGCATCAAAATCATTGGCAAGAGTTTTTCAAGCACTACGCATAGCGGTCAATGGTGAATTGGATGTCTTGGAAGCCACAATCAGAGGCATCATACCGAAACTTAAGAAGGGCGGTCGAATAGTAATTATGTCCTATCATTCGCTTGAAGATAGAATTGTAAAACATGTATATAAAGAATTGGCATCAAAACAGGATGATGCAATACCCACCATATATATTCTGACAAATAAGCCCATTGAAGCAAGTGAAGAAGAAATAGCACGAAATCCTCGTGCGAGAACCGCGAAGTTGCGAATCGCTGAAAAGTGCTGAGATATCCCTTCCGAGCCATGAGCTTTTGTTATATTGTCGAATAATTTCACCAATACGAAGTACCAATATGCAATTCAAAAATCTCCTTTTTGCTCTAGCAACAATATGCTTCATGCATACAATTGCTTACTCAATTGATACCAAATCCGTGCAAGACATTGCTGTATTATCCGCGGATTCTTTAGCAATTCCATCATATCTTTCACAGTATTATGGAGATACCGTCATTGTAAGAGGAAAAGCCCAGAATAATGTATTGATCAATGCAACAGGTGGTGATAGAAGACCTATCATGCTTGTTGGAAAAAGTTGGCTTACTTATCTATCCGGGGCGGATTCAAGTATTGAGCCGAAAGCAGGAATTCCGATTTTCCAAAGAGATACTAATATCAGAACAACTCAGTTTGATAAAATCAAAACGGGTGATATTGTTGAATGTACGGTTATGGTGACAACCCTGCCATATGAATTCGACGATTTCAATCAGCAAAGAAGAGCATTACCGGCACTTGAATTGATAACTGCAATACCTGTAAAAACAATTTCAAGAAATTCAGGAATGGATGCAATTCCTGCGCTGAAAGTGTCGGATTTTTACTCAGGCACTCGAGCAAGAAATCCCAAAACAACTGCAAGCATCTATGCCGGAAGAAAAGTGAGATTTGATTCAGTTGTCATTAGCTCCACAAATACTGTAATCATGTTTTCTGATGGAAAGGGAAATGAAATTCCAATGTCAGATCAATCCGGAAATTTCACCACAAAAAACCATTTCATCGAAGAATCACAATTTGCAAGTTATACTATAGGGCAAAAGATATTTAGCGTTGAAGGATTTATCACCACGACATTTACCGCCGGCGGTGGAGGTGGTGGTGGACAAGGTGGAGGTGGTTCTCAATTATACACATATTCCATTGCACCGGCATTGCAAAAGGATGTCAGTGCCGGACCAAAACCTGCTACCATTAGTTTGGTTGTACAAAGACCATCAAAATTGTTTCCATCTTCAAAGGACAAGATTGATATTATCTATGATGTATTAAGTGGTACACATCTTGTTACAATGGAAAATATAGCATTGAATGTCTCAATTGACGGTGGTGCTAACTATACGAAATATCCTGCCCAAGAAGATCTCACAGGAAGTTGGATTGGAACTATACCTGCTCAAGCAGCAGGAACAATTGTCCGATATCACATGTCAGCAATTGATGAAAAAGGCAATTTGTATCGCCTACCCGTATCAACAGATTATTTCTATAAAGTTGTTGATACATATCCATCCATCGCCGATGTGAAAATGCCTGATACAATTGACGCAGTTCGCAATATGAATGGCGCATCCGTGACAATCGAAGGAATTGTCATGTGTGATTCTGCTGATATTTTTGGTGATAGATTTCAGAATCAAGCAAGAGCAGTTGTTCAAGATGGAAATGGCGCATATTCAGGTGCAGCATTTTACAGACAAGGCAGTAATTCCAGAGCGATGAAATTAAAGCGTGGACAAAAAGTTCGTCTTACATCTAAATTGCAGGAATTCAGTGGAGTTGTGTTTTTTGGAAATATCGATTCCATAGAAGTTCTGGGTAATGAAATGCCATATGCACCGGTAAAGCTGAAAACTTCAGATTTCACAACGAATTCGGGTGGAGTTGAGGGATCGGACAAATGGCGAGACATGCTTGTTGAGTTTAACAATGTAGTGATTGGAACAATTGAGCCATCTGCACCTCAATCAACCGGAGAATTTATTATTGTAGATGAAGCATCACAGCAAGACATGACTCAAGGAATTCGACTTGAAACAGATGAAAGCAAATTGAAATATACTACCAGAGACAGCATAGTGTCCGCCACAAATAGAGTGAAGCCAACGATTGGTGAAAAAGTTGATTTTGTTCGTGGGATCATTGGTGCGGATTTTCGATCAAGACGCTATAAACTTGTTCCAAGATTCGACAGAGATTTCAGTAT
>Ga0172372_10012907_pt1 | contig 10429 bp, 7 predicted proteins | sample LakKiv5m_2_FD_114544 | JGI IMG/M metagenome (GOLD analysis project Ga0172372, IMG submission 114544) | Freshwater microbial communities from Kabuno Bay, South-Kivu, Congo - kab_092012_9.5m | ecosystem: Environmental > Aquatic > Freshwater > Lake | place: Democratic Republic of the Congo... | reverse complement strand
CTTGACCATCGTCGAGTCAGCAGAGGCGAAGCCCGCCGCCGTCGTGAAGGGGACGAGGACTGCCGAGTAGACGCCGGGGCCTGGTGAGCCACCGGGCGTCGGGTTGGTCTCAATCGCGTCGGCGATCTGGGGGTCGAGGCCGAGGAGCTTGCCGTCCGTGCCGGTCGCGTGGAGGACCTTGGAGTTTGCGAAGACGTTCGTGCCACCGAAGGCGCCGGACGCGAGGAGAGCCGTTGCACCAGTAAGAGCACCAGTCTGGCGGTGGACGCGGGAGAAGCCGGAGCCAACGAGGTCGTACTGGCCACCGACGCCGAGCGAGCCGGACCGGACGCCCTTGCCGACCGGGCTGTTGTAGATGGACTCACCGGCGACGTATGTTGGCGCCGTTGCATCGCCCACATCGCTACCATACGTGTAATCGAGGTAGAAGAGGAGGCCGGAGGGCAGGCTCATGGGCTGGACGGAGACGAGCTCGTTCGCCACGAGACCGCCGAAGACGCGGCGGACAATTGGGAAGGCGATGTTGGAGAAGCCGCGGAGGTCGCCTGAACCGAGGCCGGAGCCGCCGCCCTGGCCGACCGAGGAGGCCTCCTTAAGGACCTGCGCTGCCTGGTTCTCGAGGAGGCGGGCCATGTTCTCACGGCCGGTCTCATTGAGGCCGCGAAGGAGACCTGTGCGGGTCCACTTCTCGACGAGGCGCTTGTTCTGCGTCCCGAGGTGACGCTGACGGATGCCCTCTGTGAGCATCTCTAGTGTAAATGACTTAGACATTGTTCTATACTCCTTAGACGTTTGGTTTGGTTATCAATCTTTCTTGATGCCTGCAAGGAGCGCCCACCGGTCATTGCCTCCAGCCTCGTTGATCGGCTGGGCCGAACGGGCTGATTGTGAGGATGAACCAAGGACCCTTGTGCGACCCTCGGTCAGACCACCCCTATTGGTGGACTTGTTGAGGGACTCTGTCAGGCTCTTGTAAAGAAGCTTCGCCTCACGTAGCGTCTTGGCGCTGTCCAATGCCTCGACAATTGCACGTTGCTGCTTAGCTGAAAGGTCTCTGTTCTGCATGAGCTTGTTAGCATACAGAAGCTTGGCGTTGAAAAGGTTCATTTCAACGAGCTGGCCCTGGAGCTGCTGCGCGACCTTACGGTAGTCAGCAACCTGGCGCTTGAGCTGTAGTGACTCCTTGGCGAGCTCGGCGCCGCCAACCTTGGGCTTTGGAGCCGTGCCGAGCTCATCGGCGAGAGCGTTGAGGAGCGTCTCCTCGTCGACGTCGATGAACATCTCATCACCGGCCTCGCCTCCGCCGAAGGAAGACGCAGCGTCGACGGCAGCCTCGCCTAGGCGACGACCACGACGTGAGGAGCGCATCTGAATCAGAGCGCGCCGGAGGGCAGACTCATCGAGCTCGAAGACGGTCTCATTCATCTTCTTCTTGTCGGCTTCCTTCTTCGCCTTCTCCTTCTCGGCTTCCTTCTTCGCCTTGGCCTTCTCAGCCTCCTTGAGCTTCTTCGCAGCCTCGGCCTTCTTCTCAGCCTCGGTCTTGGGCTTCTTCTTGGCGGCCTCGCCGTACATTTCCTTCACGTCGTCGGCCTCATCGAGCTCATCCATTTCATCAAGCTCGTCCATCTCGTCGAGCTCATCCATCTCGTCGAGCTCATCCATTTCAGGCATATCGGTCTCAAGAGAGAGAACGTCTTCGCCGCCCTCCTTGTCCTCGTCGTCGCCTTCATCTTCGCCTTCCTCTTCGGAGACGCTCATTCCAAGGGCACCAGCGAGGTCCTCAACGGCACTGCGGATGGCGTCGACGTCGACATCAGCCTCTGGCTTGTCTCCGCCCTCATCTCCACCCTCAGCTCCGGCATCCTTCTCTTCCTCTTCAGCCTCGAACAGGAAGTCGAAAACATTCTTTCCATTTCTCCGTGACATATGCTTCATCTCCTTAATGATTGAATCGACAAGTTTTGTCTCAGGAGTTCGACCTCCCGTACTCTTCTCCGTAAGTATTACTTGCTTTCTCAAAGTGACTGCCTCATGGGCCAGCGACTCAAATATATTAGCAAGCCTACGCTTCTGTGATGTGGTACCAACCCGACGGGCCTCGGCGAGAGCCTTACGAAGAGTCTGGATGCGCTCCGAGAGCGACCTGAGCTTCTTGTTGAGCTGGCCTCGACCGGTCCGGCTCTGGGCGACCATGCGAGCGAGAGCCTCGGCGACAGGCTGATCGAGAAGTAGATCCTCGTCATCACCCTCATCACCCTCATCGGCCGGCTCAATCTCGATCTTGGTGCCACCAACAGTAATCTCTATCTCTCCGCCGTCCATCTTAAGGCTTGTCCCCGACTTGCCCTTTACAGGCTTCGAGGGAGCTGGGGCCGGCGAGACTGGCATTGAAGGCGCCGCGGCAGAAGGAGCGGCACCTGACGTCTCGGGATTCTCCATATCAGGAGAAACAGACATCGAGTCGAGATCAATCACAGCTGGATCCTCTGTATCCTCCTCATCACCGCCGAGCTCCTCAGCGTCCGCCATCTCAGAATCTGATCCTGCTTCGAGATCGTCGTCGAGGTCCTCTGGATCGCCCATTAGCTCCTGCTCGATGAGACGCTTGATCTGTGGAGTCACAGCGTCGATGATCTTATTCTTAGCATTCTGCTCCGCCATCTCTGTTAGACGACGGGCCTCAGCGATCGCTTCTTCGTATAGTGTCTGACTCATAGCTTTGTTTCCTGTTGGCCTAGACTACAACTAAATATTGTGAAAAAGTCAATTTTTCTTTGAGCGAGCAAAATGTGCACAATTTAGACAGCTTCTAGAGTCTCTTTTTACTCCTGCGGCTCAATTCTGAGTGCAGTGTTTATGAAATCTTCGAGACTGTATATGCGCTCATCATCCAGATCGTCATCGACATCATTAGGGCCTGGCTCATGACTCCATCCAGAGAGAGTCCCAGTCCGCTTGAAATTTCCAGGTGTAAGATATTGAGCGTGAAGATCTCCTGACATGCTAGGCCCTAGATTGACCCTAGGACCCCGGTGAAGTTGAGGCATAGGAGACATTGAAGTTCCCATTGCATCAACCTCTTGAAGGACTCTATCCGTTCTCCAGAAGCAGTCTGACAGCTTTAGGTTACCGGCTCCATAGTAGAATGGATTTGACTTGTTGACTGCGAAGGGATCGAGCTCTGTATAAGCCATTGTCTTTTTTGCGATGGCGTCGATCGTGTCTTCATCTTCGACAAAATCTTCAGGCTCGACCTCATTTGGATCTGGCTCTTTGTAAGGATAACTCGATCCCCTCTGCCTAGAAACATGAAAGCGAGGTTTGACCCGGCCGTAGCCAAGATCTCCCCTCGCATCCAGGTTGGGTTGACCATAATATGGCATAACCCTCGACTATCAGGTATCTGAGCTTGGACTCGACCTGCCGCTCAGATACTCGCCGAGCTTTGTGCCGGCAATTCTCTCTGCAGCTGCGTGAGGTGAAAGCTGGGATCCCACGCCGGTACCCCAGTTTTGAGTTGGTGTCGTGCCAAAACCCTCTGGAGGCGGGCCCTTGTCGGCGTCGTTCAGAGATCCAGGACCAGGAGAAACTGGATTTGGGACGTATGGGCTTGGGAGATTATTCGCACGAAGATCGACATCGGCCATATTGGGAGCACCGGCATACGAAGTGTTGAATGTGCCGAATGTGTGCCCGCCGTCGTTGATCGCAGTGTTATCAGTGACATTGTCCTGATAAAACTTCTTTCGCTCTTCTGGTGTCAAATCTCCACTGTGAATGGGACTTGCTGGAAAGAGCCTGGTCATTAGAGTAGTGTCGTGCGTGCTCAAGTTAGGAGCACTAAGGGCCCTACTCGTAGATCTAATATCAACTGTTCTTTGACGATGTGAAGGCATTTTAATCTCCTGCGCCGACGATCAGGCCGGAGCTATAGTAAATATTGATCAGCCGAGCTTTCGAACGATCCGACTGCGGATCTTGGACTTGGCTTCCTGGATCCTGCGAAGCTTCGCAGCCAGGCGCGCCTCATGAATCTTGAGAGCCTTCATGTAGTCGATATTCTGCTCGAGGGTGCCTGCGAGATCCGCAGCGTCAGTCTCCTCAGCCTCGACATCTGAAGGGTGGCCAGCGCCGCCGGCGACTGGATCCTGCGAAGCCTCTCTCATCATCTTGGCACGCTCCTGAAGCACAATTCTGCGAAGGAGCTCTGGCGTCAACCTCATTGATCTCGACATGTCTATTTCTCCTGTTAAACGATGCCTATTAGGCACGCATGACTATAGGTATATCACGACTTTAGATTTTGCCCTCGACCACCACTGTCATAGAACGCCAAAGTCGCCCAATTTTGGGCTCCATCGAATAAGTCCATAGGTGATCCCACAGACTCCTGCAGCGAGGGAGATCCAGGCCTTGAAGCCTCGGCGTCGATCTGCTCCTGCAGAGTCGTCGAAGCAGTGTCGGCCAAGATTTGCGACAGAATGGGGTCGCTTGTTATCTGTCCCACGCTGTCTGCTATCGCAGGTCGTCTTGGCTGTGGCGAAGACTGCGCGGTGCGCTTTGCATGCGCTGAATTGAACACTGTAGAATTTAGAGCAGGTGATTGTGAGCGAGGAGGCATAGGATTTCTGCGGGGCCCAGGAGCCACTCTCGATGCCTGTCGCTCTTCGACTAGGTGTGACATATCACCTGTGTGAGCCGTCCTGGCTGCAGGTGGTGCCAGACCCTCTGACAGAATCTCAACGAGGCATTCCTTGACCAGATCCTTGAGCTGATCTCTAGTGAACTTCGACATCGATCAGTCCTTCTTCCAATTCAGGATATCGTTGAAGATCCTATCAACTCGATCGCTGCGCTTAAAGTGCTTGCGTAGGTCTCGCTCGCTGATCTCCTTACCTTCACGCATCATGAAGGCGCCGGGTGTGGAGGGCTCCGAGACGTAGTCCCAGCAGATGAGCTGGAAGTCATCCTGCACCACGTCGTAGTCTCCGTCGCGGCGGGTCGATCCAACTCCACGGGAAGAGATTCCCAGCGTGACACCTGACTCAACGAGGCTCTGGAGGATCTTGCCGCTGGGCGTGTCAAGGAGCTCGACTGTCCCCATGCAGACATCACCTTCCATGTAGGCCTCACGGACGATGTGAGACGCGTTCTTCAGCTCGACGACAGAGGACTCGGGATGATCACAATTGTGAGTCCAGCATGTCTTACCGTTGTATTTCATTAGCCACGTTCCATTAGGAACAGTCACGCAGAAGACGTCACCGTCATAGTCAACTTTCTCGACCTGCAGAAACCTAAAATCCATGGAAGATCCTTTAGAAGAGCGCTGATAAACAATATTCATGTCAGCGCAATTTTCGCCAAGTATCATCCGTCCAGTCTCTGGACTCTGACGATCAGCCGATCGATCCCATACAGTGATAGTCGCACCGGTTCCTAACTTTAACATGATTTCTTCGACGTCCGTGGCGAGGCGCTTTGAAGTCGTACAGTATTCAGGAATTAGCGAGCCATCCCTGCCCGTGCGATGACGACCGTCACCGAGCAACATCCATTCAAGCATAATTCCCTGTAATTCTGCTGACCATTGCTTTGCATAATTTGGCACGAACTTATTGCGAGAATTTCCAAGTTGTAGCAAGTGAGAATGTAGAACTTCACACTTGATAAAATAATCATTTGTCAAGTCATCGGCTCTCGTCCTGATCTCGTAATCAAAAGGCAATTTCGAGAGAAGATTCTCTATTGCAGTCTTTACTTCAGAATTCGCTTGAGTTATCTGTACAATTCTGTTTCTTATCCTGTCAGGGTTGTTTACCCCACTTGAGCAACCCTCGGCTAAATAGATACCAAGAAAAGCTGCCCATAGTCGAGTATCAATTTCATACCTAGGGGATAGTAGAGTAAACTTTTCTGGATTCTCTCCAACCCATGCTGCGCCTGCTCTCTTAATTGATGAATGAGAGACATGCGAATCTTTTGATTCCCATTTATCATAGAATTCTTGAGCTGTGATTGTGTATGACTCGTTGTTTCTATTCCACAATAGCATCTTATGAGATGGCGTCAAGCACATATCAATTGAAGAAGAATTCTTAATTCTAATCATCTGCCCAGCAAAGGGCAAAACGACCTTTCGGGATATTCTTTGAAGCTCAAGCTCGTTTTTCTGAATATTAAGTGTATAGATCATCTCATCTTCTGAGATGCTTTCGATATTCTTCCACCCATCATGTGTATAAATCTGTGTTCCAGGAGGAACACACTCTCCGAGGGCCCGGTTCTCCTTGATGAACTTCTGGTAGTTCCTCACCTCACGCTCGAGGATGGGACGTGGATAGATGCGTCCATTTTGGTTGAGGGTGTCGGACTTCTGCAGGACTCCCCTCATGATGATCTTACCGTTATTAATACGCTTGGACTCTTCGATCATGTCCTTCGTGTACTCGAAGGGACGCCACTCTGTCAGGAGCTTCTTATCAGCCATTTTTCTTCTCCATGAGCTCGTCGCAGAGCTGTGAAACCGTCATAAACCTGGCGACATTTTGATCTGAGGTATCCTCTGGGTTGAGAGACTCAAGGATCTGCACGATGCCTGGGATCTTCTGCTCAACGATTCTGCTATCACACTGGGACCTGTAGGTCTGCAGAGACTTAATCGCCGAGGTCTTCTGGTCCTTCATCTCAGCGACCAGCACGGCGCTCTTTCCGCCAAAAGCGATGGCTTGCAGTAGTTTCCTCTGGCTCTCGTTGAGGGAGTCGCCAAACTTCTTATTGAAGGACTCCCGCATGATCTTCACGGTCAGGTCATTGACACCGGCAGTCTTCATTCCATCGACTCGAGGCTCGCTCTTCTCCTGTAGGAGCCAGCCATGGAGGACCGTCTCGTACTGGAGTCGGCGCGGAATATCTGGATTCTTCGAGCGCCAGTCCTCGAGGAGCGTGTGAATCGTCGCAAAGACCTTATAGTTCTTCACAGACGTCCTATAGAAAGACTCTTTCTGGAAGGTCCTATTGATATCGCCAATTAGCGCTGACTTTTCGCTCTGGAGCTTGTGGACGTCGTAGCCAATTGCGGCCCTCTTCGTCTCGTCGAGGATCCTCGAGGCCAGTGCATCCGATCCCACGTGCGTCTTCACCAGCGAATTGATGAGCCTGAACTCACGGTAGAGCTCGGTGCCCGGGGCAAAGTACTTCTTGATGATCCTTAGGGCATTATTCGCCTTCGCCTGGTTACCCTCTACCGTTGCCTGGGAGACAACTGCGACGAGCTGCTCGTAGACAATGCCAACATTTCTCTTTTTGTTGTGCTTACTCATCACCTAGCTCACTCCCTAAGGATTTTAGATCGACTTCCAGCATGGCGCTCTTATCACCAGTGCTCTGCTCGGCTTCCTTAAGTATCTCTGGTTTAGCCAATTTTCTTGAGGCACGAAGAGCATTCATCGTTCTCATGAGAGTTGACTCTGGAGAGTCGACACGGGCCGACTCACCAAACTTTACTGGACTTGCGAGCCAATCCTTCTGGTATGGATTTCGCAGAGTGCTCTGAGCAGACCCCAGACCGGTCATGCTCTTGAAATCGTGGAATCCAGTTGAGGCTGGACCTGTGGTATTCTTCCTAGACTTTGGGATCGGCTCGCCAAACATGTTGAGCTTCTTGCCGACTTTGTCAATGCGATTGCTAATTTTTACCGGTGCCTCGATGTCGTCGATCGAGGGTGTGATAAACTCTTCGTCAGACTCCCCAGCTTCGAAGTCTTCTTCATCTCCTGTGCCAGGAAGAGCCGTCAAAAGAGTGCCCTTGGGACGATCGCCGGAGAAGAGGCCTCCACCTTCCTCACCGCCTGCCTCCTCACCGCCCGTCTCAGTACCTCCGGTCTCAGCACCACCGGCTGCGTCACCTCCCTCTTCCTCTTTCCCAGCAGCCTCAACAGCGGCATCTTCCAGCTTGTCATCTGCCTTCTCCTCCTTGACCGCCTCGATCTCCTGATCTGTCATCTCGAGGATGTTCTTGCGAATCCAACGACGGCTGACCAGCCCTTCAGGGGCTGTTCCGGCGATCTCAAACTTCGACTTGACCAGCTCAAGCTTCTGTTGCTGGGCGATGGAGCTCGGATTCGAGAGCTTGAGGGTGAAGTCCATGAGGTCCTCGCCCTCGTACCCGTGTGAGTAGAGGTGGATCATGGCCATCTTGTTGAGCTCGGCCAGGATGGTCTTCTGAATGCGCTGGATCGAGCGAGAGAACCTGATGTCCTCCTGGGCCAACGTCGCCTTGGAGTTATGTACGACGACGCCGGCTGACAGGGAGAAGTTACTCCACTTTTCAATTTCGAGGTCATACACGGGAACGGGCTCTTCGAGGACGATGATACTAACAGACAAAACTTTGTGATTTTTAACCCCAATGTGACCGTCGTACCATTCGGTCGGATTTTTACCTTGCCTTCTCAAATAGTTCTCGAACCCACCCCTACTCATAAAGTTTTTCGAGTGAAATTCTTTTCTATTCGAAGATGAGGCTGCGATTGAAACAATTTCACGATAGTCGATCGTCGAATCGACCGTCTTTCTTCCTTTTTTTGTTCCAACTTGAGAGGTGATAAACGTATTCCAATCCGTTCCTTCCTTCTGCAAAGTATCGTTGATGCCTACCTCGGAGCAACCTAAGCGTTTGGCGATTTGGCTGCGAATATGTAGCTTATCTTCAAGCACGCACTTTATGATGCTCTCGTAGGATGGACGAGACTTCCACGTCGGTGAATTCACGCCTGACGTGTCATAAAGACCATTGGCACGCATTTCAGACAGAGTACGTTGCATCTTTTCGATTTTGTTGAAAGCGCGATTGGTCTTGGAGACCAGACTTCGCCGCGTTCCATCATCCTTTCGCCAGGCATCAAGCACAGCGAAACGGTGCTTCTTAACGTAACCTTCGGTCTTCATTGAAGAGCGAAGTCTGTCGCGACACCAATTTTCATTCAGAACATTAGCATGCTCCTGATGGTGCTTTACGTGCGACTTCTTTCCCATCAGAAGAAGCTGATCGGGATTATTGTTTCTCTTGTCGTATGATGCGTGATGTATTACAGAAGCGCGTTCTTCGAGAACAGAAGCATGCTGTCTTAGGGGGCACTCACTGGCGACTAGTCTATGCGTGTATATCCAGGACGTGTCCTGGTGATCGTATACTTTCTCATATCCCGTGGCGAAGTCTCCCTCTTTCTTGTCGGAAACGCTCCTATAGAGAGCCATACAAGACGCGCCCGGCGTGAGCTCATCGGCCCGAATATACGTGCCGTCCCTCATCATAAAGCGATGATTTCCAGTACATCTAATCTCTTCGCCGTTGTCGAGACTAACGACGTAAAGTTCATTCACCCTCTTCGTCTCCCAGGCATTCAAGACCTTGCCAACACGAGGCTTTCCACTAGCGTCGAACGAATATACCCAGTTTTGCTTTCCTGTCTTGTACTCCTCCACGAGACGCTCGATTTCGACCTCGCGCCCGTCGAAAAGCGACACCCTGGTGTCTCCAGTGAAACATCCAGTATCCTCGTCGTAACCGAGGTACGCCTTCGGAATCTTGAGCGCCGCAAAGAGCTTCTTCTGGATGTACTGCACGTCCTCGATCGCGGCTGTATTCTGACCACCTGCAAGGGTATCGATCTTCGTCCCGCTCTCACCACCACGGACCGGCAGGAAGTAGTCCTGGTCAACGGCCATGGGATTGAAACGCAGGTCCACCTTGCCGGTCATCTTGTCGACGATTGGATTGCGTTTGAGGGATGTCTGAGCCTGCTCCAGGTAGTTCGAGATCTCCTCCGGCGGCACGTTACCGACGTCGATGTAGAAGACCCTGCGCTCCGGGGCTCTGATGACCCGGTAGACCAACATTGCGTCCTCAATGAGGATCAATTGGCGCCAGATACGCCGGGCTCCCTCGAGGACGGAGGAGCCGTAGGGGAGGAAGGCGTCGTTGCCCAGCAACCTGAAGTGGGTCACCTGCCAGTTCTCTAGAACCCGGTTGCCCTGCGTGATCCACCGGTAGCGCACTGCCATGGGATCGGCAGGATCGAACCCCTCCTCACGTTCGATCTCGGAGATGGAGATCGGAATCACGTTGAGGACGCCGTACTCTGGAGAGATGTCGTTGAAGAGGAAGAAGTCGCCGTACTTGACGAGGTTCCTGACCCACATGACGAGGTTGAACTCGATGTTGATGGTGTCATAGAAGAGCGACTCGAGGAGCTCCTTGATCTTCCTATTATCGGAGTGTATGTGGAGGACCCGGCCGTCGGTGCCCTGGGAGACCGACTCCTCGGCGTAGATGTCGAGCGCAGACGCAATTTCGGGTGTCGACTCCATTTCCGAAAAATCTGAATAGCGAGACATACGGTCGAAGGCGCCGTAGGCAGAGAGCGTG
>Ga0172372_10012903_pt1 | contig 10434 bp, 10 predicted proteins | sample LakKiv5m_2_FD_114544 | JGI IMG/M metagenome (GOLD analysis project Ga0172372, IMG submission 114544) | Freshwater microbial communities from Kabuno Bay, South-Kivu, Congo - kab_092012_9.5m | ecosystem: Environmental > Aquatic > Freshwater > Lake | place: Democratic Republic of the Congo... | reverse complement strand
CTCGCTCAAGCCGACGGCAAGCCGCGTGGAGTTGCCGCTCATGAACGAGACGAAGAAGCCGCCCAGCTTCAGGAAGCCGATCGCGTCGACATAGCCGGCGACGCCCGACAGCGTGACCGCCAGCATGACCTCGCCTCGCCCGTAGGACTTCATCGCCAAGCCTCGCGACAAAAGAAAGCGGCCGGATCGTCACCGATCCGGCCGCTCTTCGTCATCCGAAAAGTCTAGCTGGGATCAGCCGACGATTTCGTCTTCGGTGAAGAACTGCTCGATCTCGATCTTGGCGTTGTCCAGGCTGTCCGAGCCGTGGACCGAGTTTTCGCCGATCGACAGGGCGAACTGCTTGCGGATCGTGCCTTCGGCGGCGTTTTCCGGGTTCGTGGCGCCCATGACTTCGCGGTACTTGGCCACGGCGTTGTCGCCTTGCAGGACTTGGACGACGACCGGCTCGGCGGTCATCTGGGCGACGAGTTCGCCGTAGAACGGACGCTCGGCGTGGACTTCGTAGAACTTCTTGGCTTGGGCTTCGGTCAGCTTCACGCGACGCTGAGCGACGATGCGCAGGCCGGCGGCCTCGATCACCGCGTTGATGGCGCCGGTCAGGTTGCGACGGGTGGCGTCCGGCTTGATGATCGAGAAGGTGCGTTCGGTCACGGTAGTGATCTCACAGAAAAGTTGTGAATTGGGAGGTTGCGGGCTTATAGCCGTGCGCCCCGCCCTCGCCAACCCCACCGCGTAACCTTCACAAAAATGCTTCAGATCAACGACCTGACCTTTGACGCCTGGGGGCGGCGTTTCTTCGACAAGGCCACCGTCAGTCTGCCGCCCGGCGCCAAGGTCGGCCTGGTGGGCCGCAACGGCGTGGGCAAGTCGACCTTGTTCAAGCTGATCCTCGGCCACCTGCACGCCGGCGACGACGAGATCAGCCTGCCCAAGACCGCCCGTGTCGGCTCGGTCGACCAGGAGCACCCGGCCACGCCCGTCTCTCTGTTGGACACCGTGCTGGAAGCCGATGAGGAGCGTCACGCCCTGATGACGCGGCTGGAAACGGCCGATCCCGAGCACATGGGCGAGATCTGGGCCCGGCTGATCGAGATCGACTCCGACTCCGCCCCGGCCCGCGCCTCGGAAATCCTGGCGGGCCTGGGCTTCTCGCAGGAAGACCTTTCCCGGCCGATGAGCGAATTCTCCGGCGGCTGGCGCATGCGCGTGGCCCTGGCCGCGGCGCTGTTCGCCGAGCCGGACATGCTGCTGCTGGATGAACCGACCAACTATCTCGACCTGGAAGGCGCGCTCTGGCTGGAGGCGCGGCTCCAGAAGTACCCGCACACCGCCCTGATCATCAGCCACGACCGCGAACTGCTGAACAACAGCTGCACCCACATCCTGCACTTGGCCAACGCCAAGCTGGAGCTCTACACGGGCGGCTACGACGAGTTCGAGAAGCGCCGCGCCGAGAAGGCTCGCCTGCAACTCTCCGCGAAAGCCAAGCAGGACGCCGAGCGCGCCCACCTGCAGGCCTTCGTCGACCGCTTCAAGGCCAAGGCCTCCAAGGCCGCCCAGGCCCAGTCGCGGATGAAGCGCCTGGCCAAGATGGAGCCGGTCTCGGTGACGATCGAGGAGCGCGTGGCGCCGTTCACCCTGCCCTCGCCCGAAAGGCCCCTGCCCCCGCCGCTGATCCGGCTGGAGAAGGCGTTCGTCGGCTATGAGCCGGGCCGCCCCATCCTGAAAAACCTCGGCCTGCGGATGGACCTGGACGATCGCATCGGCCTCCTGGGCGTCAACGGCGCGGGCAAGTCGACCTTCGCCAAGCTGGTGGCTGGCGCGCTGGGCGTGCAGAGCGGCGAATTCCACCGCGACAAGAAGATGAAGGTCGGCTGGTTCCACCAGCACCAGATCGAGGCGATGGATCCCAACGACACCGCTCTGGAGATCATCCGCCGAGCGATGCCCGAAGCCTCGGAGGCCTCGCGCCGCTCGCGCCTCGCGCAATTCGGCCTGCCGTTCGAGAAACAGGAGACCAAGGTCGAGTCGTTGTCAGGCGGCGAGCGGGCGCGCCTGCTGCTGAACCTGGTGGCGATGGACGCCCCGCACCTGCTGATCCTCGACGAGCCGACCAACCACCTCGACATCGACAGCCGCCGGGCCCTGCTGGACGCCTTGAACGACTACATGGGCGCGGTGATCCTGATCACCCACGACCGCTCGCTGATGGAGCTGGTCGCCGACCGCCTGTGGCTGGCGGCCGACGGCGCGATCAAGCCGTTTGACGGCGACATGGACGACTACGCCAAGTTCGTGCTGGAGCGCGCCAAGCAGGCCGTTAAGCCTACCCAGGTCGCCCGTGACGCCGCCAAGGCCGCCGCCCCCGCCGCGCCGCAGCCCAAGAAGGCGGCCATCGAGCCCTTGCGCCGCAAGGTCGACGCCGCCGAGCAGGTCATGAACCGCTGCACACGCAACCTGGCCGAGCTGGACGCCCAACTGGCCGACCCGGATCTTTATGTGAAGAACCCGGGCAAGGTGGCCGAGCTGACCAAGCGCCGGGAAAACGCCAAATCCAAGCTGGACGAGGCCGAGGAAGCCTGGATGACCCTGGCCGAGGAGCTGGCCGAAGCCGAGGCTTGACTACCCGCAAATCACCCTCTCGAAAAACGAGAGGGTAAATGGCCCTAAACCATGAAGTTTAGTGGTTAAGAGACATCTCGCGTTCATGGTGTGCGACATGACATCGCACCCCGCCCGCAACAACATCGTCGCCAACCCCGAGGGTCTTTCGGCCCAGGTGGTGCTGGAATCGTTCGGCCAATGGGTCAACGATCGTATCGGCGAAGCCATGCGGATCGAGATGGACCTGGCCTTCCGGGACCGTCCTTTCGACATCGAGATCGGCCGCTCGCCGGCCCTGGTCGGCTGGGAGCACAAGTTCATTCCGCCGGGTTCGCCCGCGCCGAAGGGCAAGATGTGGACCGTCTATCGCCTGCACGATCAGGAAGGCCGTCCGGCCCACCTGCCCCGCTCGGGCGACCTGGTCGAGGACCTGACGCCGCTGCTGGGCGAGCTGGGCTATCTCGGCGTGTTCGACGACGGCGTGGCGATGTTCCCGGGCGTTGGCAAGCGCTAGGGCGCGCCGCCTAACCCTTCAGTCCCGCCGGAAGCAGCGAGGCCGCGCAGTAGCGGAAGGTCTCGCCCCCCTGGCCGCGCTTTAGGGTGAAAGTCAGATTGTCCCGAATTTCGATCGTGGCCTCCTCGCTGGATCGCGGGGCCGAGCCCGAACCCGCATCGATACAGGACTGTTCGATCGCATAGGACGCGCCTTGCTTTTGCAGGACGTTGATCCTGCAGTCGCGCGTATGGGCGCCATTCAGGCCCTGTCCGTCATAGCGGCGGATGGCGGCGTTTGGCGGGTCCGAGCACGACACGTCGGCGGCGACGAAGATCCCGTGTTTCAGCGGCAGTGTTCCGCCAAGATCGCGGGATGGCTCGATGAGGCTTTCACGCGGCGCTGGCGCGGGCGGCGAGGATGCGGTCCGCACTGATGGCTTGGCGGGCTGTGTCGACGCCTGTCGCTCATGGCAGGCCGTGAGGGCCAGCACCGAGGCCAGCGCGACGCAGATCGTTCTCGGCGTCATCAGCATCCTCTTTGGCCAGCGCGCCAGGGTCGGGCGCTTGAGCAAGCTGCACCCGATCAAAGGCCAAAGATGGACGAAGTTCCGTCGCCCGGCTCGTCTTATGGCTTCAGAGACCGGATATAGGCGGTCACGTCCGCGATATCGGCCTTGCTCATCGCCTTGGCCGGCATGGAGTAATGGCCGACCTGGGTGATGGTCTCCAGCTCCCAGTCGAGGCGGTTGTCGGCGTAGCGCTTGGCGATGTCCTGGAAGGTCGGGGCGCCGGCCTTGGGGCTGACGGAGTCGCCGCGGACGGTATGGCATCCCGCGCACTCGCGTCGCGCGAAGTCGCCGCCGCGACCAGGCGATCCGGCGATGGTGTCCGCCTCGACCTTGTGGCGATCCTGCGCCCAGCCGACGCCGGCTAAGGCCGCCGCCAGAACGAGCGTTCCCATCAACGTCGCGTATCGCATGGTCTGCCTCCAACCCCGACCAGATCCTGGCCGCATGGACCGCGTCATGCCAGTCAGGACGTTTGCTTAAGGCCTACCGAAGGCGTCCTAGCCGCACTTCACCTGCTGGACGACGCCAGTGTCGGCGTTGAACAGGATGTTCAGGCGGTCGGGACGGTAGTCCATCGTCACGGGACAGGTCGTGCAGGCCACTCGCCAGCGCGAGGGATCGACCGGCGCCGGCAGGCTGGTGCGCGACTTGCCGATAAAGGCCTGGGCGTCCTTCAGACCGCACTGGTCCTTTTCGGGCTCGGAGGCCGGTGGCGTCGCCGGCAGGGCGATGGCCGGCGGAGCGGTCGGTGTGGTGGGCGGCGGCGGCGGCGCGGGCTCCGGCGCGCTTGAGCAGGAGGCCAGCAGCAAGGCCAATCCAAGACCCAGTCCCGCCACGACGCGCCTCATGCCTGCTTCTCCCAACCACGCTCGGCGCCCTGGCGCCAGTACGACACCGGATGCCCCGCCTTCTTGAACACCGACCAGCGCGCGCGGGCCTCCGCAAGCGCCTGATCGTCCCGGCCGTCGAACAGCAGGATGCAGCGGGAAACCCCTGAAAGGTCTCCAGGATCCGCGCCGTCGATCAGGAAAACGGCGTCGCCGTGGTTGGGGTTGCCCGCCTCGGCCGTCAGCAGCACCGGCTGGCGCTCGGCCATGGGTTCGCTGGCCAGGCCGTGCGGCAGGAAGCTGTCCTCGCGATAAGTCCAGAGGTGCTGGTCCAGCGCCTCGATCCGCCTGGGGTCGCCGCCGCGCACCAGCGCTTTCCAGCCTCTGCCCAGCGTCTTTTCCAGAAGCTCGGGCAGCACCGCCTCGAGCGGGCTGCGCTCAAGGTGATAGAACCAGACCTCGCAGGGCGCGGCGTCGGTCACGCTCAGCCTTCGTAGGCGTCGGCGACCAGGCGGTTCAGCAGGCGCACGCCGAAACCGGCGGCGCCGTCGGGCACGGTCGGATCGGTCGAGGGCTTCTTCCAGGCCACCGAGGCGATATCGAGGTGGGCCCACGGCACGCCGTTGACGAACTTCTGCAGGAACAGGCCCGCCGTGATCGAGCCGGCCGGGCGGCCGCCGATGTTCTTCATGTCGGCGATCGGGCTTTCGATCTGCTTTTCGTAAGACGCCGGCAGCGGCAGGCGCCACAGGGTCTCGCGCTCGGCCTTGCCGGCGGCCAGAAGTTTCTCCGACAAGCCATCGTTATTACTGAACAAACCGGCGTAGTCATGACCCAGCGAGATGATGATCGCGCCGGTCAGGGTGGCCAGGTCGATCATGAACTGCGGCTTGAAGCGCTCTTGCGTGTACCAGAGCGCGTCGGCCAGCACGAGGCGGCCCTCGGCGTCGGTGTTGATGACCTCGATCGTCTGGCCCGACATCGAGGTGACCACGTCGCCCGGACGCTGGGCGTTGCCGTCGGGCATGTTCTCCACCAGGCCCAGGACGCCGATGGCGTTGACCTTGGCCTTGCGCCCGGCCAGGGCGTGCATGACGCCGGCCACGGCGGCCGCGCCGCCCATGTCCCACTTCATGTCTTCCATGCCCTCGGCGGGCTTGATGGAGATGCCGCCGGTGTCGAAGCAGACGCCCTTGCCGACGAAGGCGATCGGCTGGGCGTTCTTATCGGCCGCGCCCATCCACTTCATGATGACCAGCTGGCTTTCGCGGACGCTGCCTTGGCCGACGCCCAGCAGGCTGCCCATGCCGAGCTTCTCCATCTCGGCCTCGCCCAGGATCTCGACCTCCAGGCCCAGGCTTTCCAGGCTCTTGGCGCGGGCGGCGAATTCTTCCGGATGCAGGATGTTGGCCGGCTCGGAGACGAGGTCGCGGCTGAACACGATCGCGTCGGCCAGAGCCGACAGCGGCTCGTAGGCCTTCTGGGCCTTGACCGGGTCCGCGGCGGCGACCTTGACCACCTGGACCGAGGGCTTCTTCTCGGCCTTCTCGGTCGTGCGGTACTTGTCGAAACGATAGGCGGCCAAGCGCGCGCCGAACGCGGCCCGAGCGGCGCTTTCGGCGTCGGCGCCCATCTTCAGGACGAGCTCGCTGACGCCGGAGGTCTTCACGGCCTGATAGGCGGCGGCGGCGGCGGTCTCGACCGCCTCGGGCTCGACCGCGCCCGAGCCGTCGACGCCGACCAGCACAACGCGAGCCGCTTCCAGGCCGTGCGGCGCGACGAGGTCCAGGGTCTGGCCCTTGGCGCCCGTGAAGCGTCCGCCGGCGATGGCGCGAGCGATGGCGCCGCCGCTGGCCTCGTTCGCCGCCTTAGCCTCGGGCGAGAGGGCCGCGCCCTCATGGGCCAGAACCGCGAGGGCGGCCGTGGCGCCGGCCTGGGTGTCGACGGGAACGAACTCGATACGCATTCCGCGCTCCTGCATCTGGGCGACTTTTCGCGGGCGTCGCGATGGCCGCGCGCCCCTGCTTCAACAAGCGGGCATAGTCCAATGCCGCGCCTTAGAAAAGGCTCCGTTCGGCCCCAGTCGGGACGGCCAAGTCAGGTCCCCGGATTGCGCCGATGCAAAGGCCCCGTGTAGAACGGCGCATCTTCGGGGTTCGTCCCACGAATCCATTCCCCCGAACCCGTCTTCATGCGCCTCATTGAACGCTATCTCTTCCGCCAGTTGCTGGGTCCGACGCTTCTGGCGACCGCGGCCCTGGTGGCGCTCGCCTTGCTGGCGCGCAGCCTGTCGGAGTTCGACGTGCTGGTGGAGCAGCGCCAGAGCGCGGTGGTGTTCCTGAAGATCATCCTCTTGGCCCTGCCCCAACTGCTGGCGATCATGATGCCGCTGGCCCTGTTCGTGGCCGCGCTGGTGGCGCTGAATCGTCTGCACACAGAGCAGGAGATCGTGGTGTGCTTCGCTGGCGGCATGAGCCGCTGGGCGGTGATCTCGCCCGCCATGCGCCTGGCGGTGCTGGCCGCCCTGATCGCGCTGATCTCGGGCCTCTGGCTGCAGCCGTGGAGCGCGCGGCAGATCCGGGAAACGGCTTTCGACATCAAGACCGACGTCGCCTCGACCCTCGTCCAGCCGGGCCAGTTCACCGAGCCGGGTCCGGGCCTGACCGTCTACGCCCAGTCGATCGACCGCGACAACAAAATCCAGAACCTGTTCATCCACCAGGAAATGCCGAACGGCGGGGCGTCGACCTATTCCTCGCGCGAGGCCGAGATCGCGACGCGCAAGGGTCAGCCGGTGCTGATCATGCGGCACGGATCGAACCAGCAGTTCTCGCGCCAGGGCGTGCTGCAGTACACCTCGTTCGACGAGTACACCTTCGATCTCTCCAGCCTGTTCCGCAGCGACGAGCTGCTGCACTACAAGATCGCCGATCGCTATCCGCACGAGCTGTTCTTCCCCGACCTGACCCAGGACTGGGAGCGCCAGAACAAGGACAAGATGCTGGCCGAGGGACACTCGCGTTTCGCCGGCCCGCTCTACAACCTGGCCCTGATGGCCATGGCCTTGGCGGCGGTGATCGGCGGCCCCTTCAGCCGCATGGGCTATGGCAAGCGCATCGCCGCCGTCGGCGCCGCCGCGGGCGTCGTCCGCATCATTGGCTTCGGCGTCCAGGCGGCCTGCGCCGACAGTCCCGAGCTCAACGTCCTGCAGTATGTCACGCCGTTGGCGGCGATGGGCTGGGGCTTCTCGCAGATCTTCCGCCAGAAGGTCTCGCGCCGTCGCGCCGCCAAGCTGGCCAAGCAGGCCCCCGCCTTTACGGGGGCGGCCGGATGATCACCATGGGCATGCTCGAACGCTACGTGCTCAAGCGCACCATGAGCGCCCTGGTCGGCGCGCTGGCCGTGCTGGGCGCGATGGTGATGCTGATCGCCTTCGTGGATATCGCGCGCAATGTCGGCACGCGCGCCGACGCCAGCTTCTTCCAACTGCTGTACCTGACGGTGCTGCAGGCCCCGGCGACCATCCTGGTGCTGGCGCCGTTCGTCTTCCTGTTCGGCACCATGTGGGCGTTCGTCGAGCTCAATCGGCGCAGCGAGCTGATCGCCATGCGCGCCGCCGGCGTTTCGGCCTGGCGGTTCATCATGCCGGCGGCGTCCGCCTCGTTCGTGATCGGCCTTCTGACCATCATCCTGCTGAATCCGCTGACCACGGCGATGACCGCGCGCTTCGAGACCGAGCGCGATCACATGATGAACGGCTATCTGAAAGACACGCCGAAAGGCACCTGGCTGCGCCAGGGCGACGACACGACCCAGATCGTCATCCGAGCCCGCGGTCGCGACATCGTCGACGGCTCCGTGCGCCTACGCAGCGTGTCGCTGTTCGTCTACACGCTGAACAAGAAGGGCGTGATGGACTTCACGCGCCGGATCGAGGCCAATGAAGCGCGGCTGGAGCCGGGTTTCTGGCGCCTGACCGGCGTGCGCGAGGCCACGCCCGGCGCTGGCGCGATCCGCTCGGACAGCCTGTCGATCCCGTCCAACCTCGACGACCGCACCGCGTCCGAACGCTTCAACACGCCTCAGGCCGTGGCGCTGTGGCGGCTGCCGGCGACGATCAAGCGGGCCGAGGACGCCGGCTTCTCGGCCGCGCCGTTCAAGCTGCGCCTGCAGCAGGATCTGGCGACGCCCCTGCTCTTTTCGGCGATGTCGGTGCTGGCGGCGGCGTTCTCGCTGCGGCTGATGCGCCTCGGCGGCCTGGCGGCGCTCGCCGGTTCGGGCGTCGCGCTGGGCTTCGGGTTCTTTTTCTTCAACGAGCTGTGCAGCACCTTGGGCAAGGCCGACGTTCTGGCCCCGTCCATCGCCGCCTGGACGCCGCCGATCGTGGCGCTTTTGGCGGGCTTCACTTTGCTTTGCTATACGGAAGATGGGTGAGTCATTGCTTCCAGGGTCATTCATGACTGAACAGCGTCCCAGCACGTCGTCGGCCGGCCGCGCCCTGCTTCTGGGCGGCGGCGCCTGGCTGGCGCTCGCCTGCGCGGGCGCGGCTCACGCCCAGACCAGCCTGGCGTCGATTCCGCAGGTTCCGACCGTCCCCGCGGCCCCGTCCGACGGCCTGGGCGATGACGGCTACTACCTGGAATCGGACCTGCTGATCCGCGACGACCAGGCGCAGAAGATGACCGCGCGCGGCTCGGTCGAGGCGCGCTATCAAGGCCGCACCCTGCGCGCCGACGAAGTGGTCTATGACACCAAGACCGGAACGGTGGTCGCCAACGGCCACGTCCAGCTGATCAACACCGACGGCACCGCTGAATTCGCCGACCACCTCGAGGTCGACGAGGACATGAAGGCCGGCTTCGCGCGCAACTTCTCGGCGCGCCTAGGCGACAACGTGAAGGTCGCCGCCGCCACGGCGGTGCGGCGCAACGCCAATATCCAAGAACTGAACAGCGCCATCTACACCCCTTGCGAGGTGTGCGCCGAAAAGCCGACGCCGACCTGGTCGGTGCAGGCCGACCGCATCGTTCAGGACAAGAAGCGGCAGCTGATCTACTACAAGAACGCGGTCATCCGGGTCTGGGGCGCCCCCATCCTGTACATGCCGCTGTTCTGGCACCCTGATCCCCAGGCCAAGCGCAGCTCGGGCTTCCTGGCCCCCAAGATCACCCCCTACTCCAAGAGCCGAGGCCTCTCCTACGAGCAGCCCTATCTCTATGTGATCTCGCCCTCGTCCGACGTGGTGATCACGCCTCAGATCAACACCAAGGTGAACCCGTTCCTGAACGTGGATTACCGCAAGCGCTTCTATTCGGGCATGCTCGAGGCGCGCGGCGGCGTCACCTACGACAAGGACTTCGACATCCACGGCGATCGCTTCGGCAAGGCCAGCGCGCGCAGCTACATCCTGGCCAGCGGCAAGTTCGATATCGACCAGAACTGGAAGTGGGGCTTCTCGGCCGAACGCGCCTCCGACGCCCTGATCTTCGATCGCTACAAGATCAACGACGTCTACCAGCAGCGCGGCTTGTTCACGAGCGACGACCACCGACTGGTCTCGCAGGTTTACGCGACCCGTCAGGCCCAGCGATCCTGGTTCTCGGTCTCGGCCGCCTCGGTCCAGGGGCTGCGGGTCGTCGGTCTCAACCCGAACGGGACGGCCAACGCGTTCGAGAACAGCGGCGCCTTTCCGCTGATCGGCCCTCTGGTCGAGGCGCGCTGGGAGCCGGACTCGCCGGTGTTGGGCGGCCGCCTGCGCCTGCAAGGCGCCGGCGTCATGCTGAACCGGTCGGAATCGCAATTCGGCGAAGCCCCGTATTATCTCGGCGCCTACAAGGGCCAGGACGGCGTCGATTCCAGCCGCGCCAGCCTCAAGGCCGACTGGCGGACCAGCACGATCGTCGGCAACGGCCTGAAGGTCTCGCCCTTCGCCCAGG
>Ga0172372_10012902_pt1 | contig 10434 bp, 10 predicted proteins | sample LakKiv5m_2_FD_114544 | JGI IMG/M metagenome (GOLD analysis project Ga0172372, IMG submission 114544) | Freshwater microbial communities from Kabuno Bay, South-Kivu, Congo - kab_092012_9.5m | ecosystem: Environmental > Aquatic > Freshwater > Lake | place: Democratic Republic of the Congo... | reverse complement strand
GGCAAGTTCCTCTGGCCGGGCTTCGGCGACAACCTGCGCGTGCTCGAGTGGATTCTCGATCGTTGCGCCGGCAAAGCCGAGGCCACCCTGACGCCGATCGGCAATCTGCCGCGGGCGAGCGATCTTGATCTCAACGGTCTCACGATCGACCCGAAAGCGCTCAATGAATTGCTCTCCGTCAACAATGACGAATGGCGCGCCGAGGCTGCCGACATGGACAAGTACCTCGACGAGTTCGGCACGCGCACGCCCGCCGCGCTGCGCGAAGAGGTCAAGGCGCTCAAGCAGCGGCTGGGTTGAGCCCGTGATCGTGCGTCGTGCTGCCCTGGCACTTCTGGGGCTCGCGCTCGCGAGCCTCTTGGGCAACCCCTCCTTCGCGCAAAGCGCGGCCCGTAAAGCAGCGACGGAGGCTGCGGCACGCACCGCAGCGGCCGCCCCGACGGCAGCGACTGCCGAGCAAGGCCCACCGCCCGTACTCCTCTCGCGCGAGGCGCTTGCGGCGGCCATCGGTGTGCGCGAAATGGGTCTGCGCTCCGAGGAGAGTTATCAACTCCTCGAGGAGCTCACCACCGAAGTGGGTCAGCGCTTCGCGGGCACGGCAGGCGATCGCGCAGGGGTCGCTTGGGCGGTCAAAAAATTGCAGGATCTCGGCTTTGCGAATGTGCGCACGCAAGAAGTGATCGTGCCGCGCTGGATTCGTGGCGAGGCGAGTTTTGATGTGCTTGCGCCCTACCCGACCTCGATGGTCACGCTCGCGATCGGCGGCAGTATCGGCACAGCGGATGAAGGCCTCGAAGCGCCCATCGTCATGGTGCAGGACATTGCCGCCCTGCAAGCGCTCCCCGAGGGGACGGTGCGCGGCAAGATCGTGTTCTTCAATGGCCGCACCGAACGCACGCGCGACGGCAGCGGCTATGGCAAAGCGGTACGCAGTCGCACCGAGGGACCGAGCGTCGCCGGTTCGCTCGGCGCCGTGGGCGTGGTGATCCGCTCGATCGGCACCAGCAAAAATCGTATCGCGCACACCGGCACGCTTTCGTACAACGTGTCGGCGCCGCGTATTCCCGCGGTCGCGATCTCCAATCCCGATGCCGATGCGCTCGAACGACAAATTGCGCAGACGCGCCCCGAGGGCAAGGCGGCCGGGCAACAGGTGACGGTACGCATGCGTGTGACCTCGCGTGATTTGCCGCAGGTGCGCTCGGCCAATGTGATCGGCGATATCCCGGGCACCGATCTCGCCGACGAGATCGTGCTCATTGGCGCACACCTCGATACTTGGGATGTGGGTCACGGCGTGCAGGACGATGGCGCGGGCGTCGCGATCGCGATCGCTGCAGCGCGTGCGGCAGCGAGCGTGAACCCGAAGCCGCGGCGCACGCTGCGCGTGGTGCTCTTTGCGAACGAAGAATTCGGGCTCTCGGGAGCGGCGCGCTATCCGGCCGACGAAGGCGACGAGTCCGTCGCGAAGCACGCCTTCGCCATGGAAGCGGATCTTGGCGATGGACCGGTGTGGAAGCTCGGCGGACGCGTACCCGAGCAGTACTGGCCGGCGATCGATCAAATGCAGAAGGTGGTCCGCTCACTCGATGTCGAACTCGGCGACAACACCGCGGGCGGCGGCGCCGATCTTGGCCCCCTGCGCCGCCTCGGCGTGCCGGTCATCGCGCCTCAGCTCGACGCGACCACTTATTTTGATATCCATCACACCGTCAACGACACGCTCGACCAGATCGATCTTGCGCATCTGCGTCAATCGACAGCGGTGTTCGCGGTCGCAGCGTACGCGGCGGCCATGCTCGATGGGCCGGTACCGCGGCTCTCGCCAGAACAAGCGCGCTGAATATGGCCGAGTTCGACGCCGATGCCATCATCGTCGGCGCCGGGGCGGTGGGCCTCGCCTGTGGCCATGCGCTCGCGCAACGCGGGCTGGATGTCATCGTGCTGGAGTCGGGCCCGCGGATCGGCGAAGGCGTCTCCTCACGCAACTCCGAAGTGATTCATGCCGGGTTCTATTACCCCACCGGCTCGCTGCGCGCTCGCCTCTGCGTCGAGGGTCGCCGTCGACTCTATCCGTTTCTCGATGCGCATGGCGTCGCCTACCAAAAATGCGGCAAGTTGATCGTCGCCACCGAGGCGAGCGAACTTCCGGCCATCGAGAAGCTGTTGGCCCAAGGCGCGCTGAATGATGTCGAAGGGATGCGGCTGATCGACGCCGACGAGGCGCGTGCCCTCGAACCCGCGGTGCACTGTGTCGCTGCGATGCTGTCCGAAGAATCAGGCGTCTTTGACTCGCATGGCTATCTGCTCGCGCTGCGCGGCGAGATTGAAAATCGCGGTGGCTTCGTGGTCTGCGGCGCGAAGTTCGTTGGCGCGCAGGCGCTCGGGGCCGGTGGTTGGCGCGTGCAGACGAGCGATGCCGCGGCCGCAGCGACGACCCTCATCGCGCGGCATCTCATCACCGCACCCGGCCTTGAATCGCAGTCGGTCGCAGCGGCCATCGAGGGATTTCCGAGCGTGCTGATCCCGCAGCGCTACCTAGGCAAAGGTGTTTACTTCAAATTGAACGGTCGAGCGCCCTTCGATCGACTCGTGTACCCGACGCCCATACCTGGAGCGCTCGGCACGCATTACCGCAAGACCCTCGACGGTCAGGCCGTGTTCGGCCCCGACCTCGAATATGTCGAGGACGTCGACTACTCAGTCGACCCCGCTCGCGCCCGCGAATTCTATGCGAGCGTGCGACGCTATTGGCCGAGCATGCCCGATCATTCTTTGACAGCAGACTACGCGGGCATACGACCCAAGATTCACGGACCGAATGAAAAGCAGCCCGACTTCCGTATTGACGATGAGCACGCTCACGGCTTGCCGGGTCTAATCAGCCTGTTCGGCATCGAGAGCCCGGGTCTCACGAGCTCGCTCGCCATTGGCGAAGAGGTCGCGGCGCGGCTCGACGTCGGCTGACACCGAGACTCGAAGACTCACGCGCCGGCTGATCGCTCAACGCGAGCGTCTACTCGCAAAAATACGCCCCGCGCGGGAAGGTATTGCCGTCCACATCCTGCGCCCGCGAGTGATAGCCCGTCGCGCGATACGTTCGCCAGCGCGTATTGAGGCTTGAGCACACCTCGTTCCCAGTGGCCTGAAGCTCCGCGGGTACCGGCCCGAAAGCGCCTGGGTTATCCCACCCCGCCCTGCCCTCGATGGTGATGAGTCGCGGGGGCGCGGCACCCTCGACGAGTCCTGGCCTGAAAGGCGTCGAGCACGCCGTCAGAAAAACCGGAATTGTCAGCATGCTGACAATTCGTGAAAAACGACCGCGCGTATTGCCTCGCTTCATCGAGAAATGCCTCTGGTCATCGGAAAGAGAGGACCAAAGTTATCGGGGCAATGTCGAGGACGCGATTGAAATTCGCGAGTTGTGTGTGGCGGCGTACGCCGCAGAAAAATCAAGCCGCAGCGAGTGGCATCGCCCGCAAAATCAGCTCCGGCCCCGCGCCGGGTTCGCGCGCCCCTTCCGACAGCATCCGCCGATACTCGCGCGCTCCGGGGGTATGACTTAATAATCCCAGTAAATGCCGGGTGATGGCATGCAACCTTTCGCCCTTCATCATCTCGCGTTCGGCGTACTCGGCCATGCGCGAAAGATGCTCGGCGACCGAGAGCGGGCGGTAGCGCTTGAGAGCCACCGTCGGCTCGAGGGCAAAGGCCTGTTGATCCAGCGCAGCGAAAATCTCGCCGAGTACCATCGGGCGGTGATACGCCTCGCGTCCAAGCATCACGCCATCGGCCCAGTCGAGCGCCTCGAGCGATTGGGCGACGGTCTTCAGGCCGCCGTTCAAAACCACCGGCATATCCGGAAAATCTTCTTTGAGGCGGCGCACGATGTCATAGCGCAACGGCGGAATTTCCCGATTATCGGCGGGCGACCAATTACCGAGCACGGCACGGCGCGCGTGCACGATCACGCAATCGGCGCCCGCCGCGCGCACGGCCACCAGAAAATCACAAAGCTTGTCGTAATCGGCCTCATCGAAGCGCTGCACCGCTTCATCCAGATCACGCCGATTCGAGCGCAGTGTGCCAATGCGCATCTTGACGGTGACCGGCAAATCCACGGCCTCGCACATGGCCGCGACACAATCTGCGACCAGATCTGGCTCGTTCATCAAACAGGCGCCAAAGGCACCCTTTTGCACTTTGTCTGACGGACAACCGCAATTAAGGTTGATCTCGTCATACCCCCACTCCTCGCCATAGCGCGCCGAGGCCGCAAGATAATCGGGCTCGCAGCCCCCCAGCTGCAGCGCCACCGGATGTTCCTCGCGGGAATACTCCAGCAGTTTTTCGCGATCACCGCGCAAAATCGCCGAGGCGGTCACCATCTCGGTATAGAGCAAGAGGTCCGGCGAAAACCCACGCAGAAAATAGCGGCAATGCCGATCCGTCCAATCGAGCATGGGCGCGACGGAGACGCTTCGATCCAAAAAATGCCCAGACATCAGAAGCCTTTCACGCACGAGTGATTCGGGCGTATTGGCACTCTAACCCGAACCAATACCGTGACGAAAGCCTGGGTTTTCTCAAGAGTTTTTGCGGCGCGAAAACCTCGCACCGATCGCACGTAACAAACCAACGCCATGGTATCGGAGCCCGCGACGCGATATCGCATCGACCTCGGCGAGCCGCCGAAAAGTTGGCAGAGGCAGACAGGGCATGTTGGCGAGTTCAGGCATCAACCCCGTAAAGCGGCGATGCAACCATGAGTCTTCTGGCGGCAAGACATTTTTCGGAATGGCGTGAATTGACAAGATCTCGTTCCACAGGTGAAGCGTGAAAGAGTCGAGGATTTCCGCCGAAATACTCTCGGTGGCCGCCGGATCAAGCAAGGATAGCGCCGAGGCATATCTCACGGGGAAAAAGGCCTGCGGAAGCAAGGCCGACTCCAAGTGACCATGTCGCTCAGCTAACCGAGTGAGTAACGTCGGGCCAACCTGTCCCCAGAAAAACTCGTTCGACTGACGCGCCGCCAGCTCATTCGCTTCGGCGAGCAAAAGACGGGCGAATTCCGCTTCCATCTTCAAAACGGCGTTATTGATGGTGTGTGGATCCTGAAGACCGAGGACAGTCGGCGGCAAGGAAGCGAAGGCTTGCTGATCTTTCAGGCAAATGACGTCCGCATCAAACCACCAACCTTCGTGCTTCTCGAGTAACGCATAGCGAAAAAAATTGGCAAAAGACGCCAATGATCCTTTGCGGCCACCCTGCGTGTACCGCTCTGTATCGCTGAATGGAAGGATCTCACGCGCATCGCAGCGGCTGACACCCGCAGGGACATCACCCGTCGAGTACAACCACAAACGGCAGTCGAATCCGGCTCTGACAAATGATCTGATGCACGCCTGCTCGTAGACAGACATCGGCTGTCCGTGCCAAAAAAAATTAGCGACTTGACGAGACATAAACACGACTTCGGCCGCCTCCCTGATTCACTTTCTCACCGAAGCTCTGTGCTACGTGACGCAACTACATTTTTTGTAGGCGGGAAAATCGCATACTCCATTCGGTAATAAATCTGACCCAACACTTCTCTGATGACAAGGTCCGTCTTCGCAAGGCCTGCCGCTGACGGAATTATCCTCGCCAGAAAACGTCGTGGCACAGGCGTGCGAAAATCGACCGGATACCCGCTCACGTCGAACCCGTGTGCCTCGAATATCAATCGCGCCCTTGGAAGATGGAATGCAGAAGTCACTAATATGATGTTCGGCGAGGTGTCACGCAGGACTCGCCGAACCTTCACCGCCTCACCCTCGGTGTTGCCCGAAGTTGGCGTGACAAGGATCCGCTCGGGCGGCACATTCAAGTCTATCAGCAGGGTTTTGAGCAGCTCGCCTTCGTTGGGTTGCGACGGATCAGTCATCCATAAACCACCGGAAACGATGATTATCGGGGCTTTATCCTTAAGCATCAGTTCCGCACCGCCGAATCCCCGATCAATGGCCTCGCCCCATTCGGCGAACGGTGCCTTTTCTCCGGGAACCAGGCTCATCGCCCCGCCCAGCACAACCACGGCGTCTGCAGTCGCAACGTTTACCGGATCGAGCCGCCGCGCACCCTCCTGAACCCAGCTGTGCAGGGCATCGGTCACGATCGGCAGACTCAGAATCAGCAGCATAAACGCAGCAGTCAGCGGCAACCGCCAGTCGCGAATAATCGCTCCCACCACAACCCCCCCTGCGATCCACAGGACTGGGGAAAAAAGCGTCTGCAAAATCTCACTGAACACCTCTGCACGCTACCGCAGCGCGGCTTGCCTGACAAACGGGTAAAATCCGGCCATGGATTTTTCTTCACCCGAATTCTGGATCGCCCTCGGGCAGATCATCATGATCGACATCCTTCTGGGTGGTGACAACGCGGTTGTCATCGCCCTCGCTTCACGCCGCTTGCCGGAAGCTCAGCGCAAACAGGCAATCTTCTGGGGGATGTTCGGCGCGGTCGCCCTGCGCGTGATATTGATTTTCTTCGCGCTGCAGCTTCTAAAGGTGCCTTTTCTCAAAATCGTCGGTGGAGTACTGCTGCTGTGGATCGGCATCAAACTGCTGCTACCCCAGCACGAGGAAGGCGGACATGATATTGACGCGAGCGCGAATCTCCTTGGCGCGATCAAAACGATCGTACTCGCCGATGCCGTGATGAGCCTCGATAACGTGATCGGTATCGCCGGCGCCGCCAAAGACAGCCTGTTCCTCGTCGTTTTCGGGTTGCTTTTCAGCATTCCAATCATCATTTGGGGCAGCAGGTTCGTGCTGACGCTCATGGATCGTTTCCCTTCCGTGATTCTCTTCGGCGCTGGACTGCTCGGCTGGATCGGTGGCGGAATGCTTGCCGATGATGTCGTCCTGAAGCCTTGGACGGCTGATCTTGGCAGCACCCTCCATTACGCGTCGGCAGCGGCATGCGCTTTGTTGGTCGTCGGCATTGGCAAACTTCTCGCTCGCCGCGCCAAAGAGCCGCAGGTCACCGGCGCTCTCCGAGATCTTGCCGGCAAAGATCCTTCGCGAACGAACAAGGAGGGATGAGGTAATGCAGATCTTGTTGATACCGGTTGACGGATCCGAATACTCGGATCGCGCCATCGATTACGCCGTGCGACGTGCGGAACGGATCTCCGAACCCACCCGTCTGCATCTGCTCAACGTCCAAACACCGATCGTGACCGTGAACGTGAAGCTTTTCGTCAGTCAAGAAAGCCTCGAGACCTACTACCGCGAAGAGGGAACCAAGGCTCTCGAGCCGGCGCTCGCGCGCCTCAAGTCAGAGAAACTCGAGGCGATACCGCATATCGGCGTAGGCGATCCCGGAAAGATCATCTGTGACTATGCGGTCGAAAAATCCGCCACCGAAATCATCATGGGTACCCACGGGCGCGGCGTGCTCGCAGGTGCACTGATCGGCTCGGTGGCACAAAAGGTCGTACACCTGTCAAAGATTCCCGTAGTGCTGGTCAAATAAGGAAAATACCCTTGTCAAATGTCAGCGAATTGCGCCGTCAGGCGATGTTCAACCACTCCCGCGGAAAACTAGACCAGGCCGCGGTCGCTTACGCAACGATCCTCGCGTCTGATCCAACGGATGTCGAAATCATCTATCTCAGCGGCATGCTCGAGGGTCAGCGTTCCAACTTTGAGCGTGCGGTCGAATTTCTGACACAGGCGGTTGATCTGAAGTCTGATCACATCGACGGTCGGATACACCTCGCGCTGGCTTTGCGCGAGTGTGGACGAACCGAAGAGGCGCTGTCGCAGTTCGACTATGCGCTGGCGCTGCACGGGACGAACACCGATGTGCTGATGGCAAAAGCCGACACGCTACGCATGCTCGGGCGCCTTGACGAAGCGGTCATGACCCTCGACGGCATCATCGCCAACCAGCCAAAATACGCTGCAGCTTGGCTGCAACGCGGAATCGTGTTGCAGTCGTCCGGTCGTCTCGACGAGGCCCTCGAATCCCTGCAAAAAGCGCGAGCAGCGAATCCGACCATCGCCGAGCACCACCTTCGCGAAGGACATGTGCTGTTGGCACTCCATCGGAATCAGGACGCACGAGCCGCCTACGACAAGGCAGTGCAAATCGATCAAAGTCTTGTTGCCGGCCATCTCGGTCGTGCTACCGCCATGCTGAGACTTCATAACGTGGTCGCCGCGACGTTGAGCGCAGACAAGGCGAGACAGCTTCAACCGAATTCTGCCCACGCGCACTTCATCATCGGTTGCGGCCAATCGGAGCTTGGGCATCTCGATGAAGCCTTGGTGCTTTTTGATGAGGCGCTCAGACTGGACGCCAAGCACACGGAGGCGCAATTCGCACGTGGCGAAATCCTGCAAAAACTCAACCGACACGCCGAAGCTGCGGAAGCCTTTGCCAAGGTCATAGAGTCACAGGCAAAACTTCCCATGGCGCTCGGGAACCTTTTGTATTCCCGGATGCACGACTGCAACTGGCAGGAGTTCTCATCGCTGACAACAACGATCATCGATCAGATCAACAACGGAGTTGCCGCGATAAACCCGGTGGGTCTACAGAGCTTCTGCAAAGACGAGGCGACGCTGCGGCGCTGCGCCGAAATAACCGCATCCGCATTTTTCCCGAAAGCGGAGAAACCGCTTGCACGGCCTCGTGCAAAAAAGGATGACGGTAAAATTCGCTTAGGCTATGTGGGCGGAGACTTTCGTGATTCGATTGCAGGAGGCTTGCTCCGAGCAGTACTCGAGCATCACGATCGCAATCGCTTTGAGCTCGTCGCAATCGACACGGGTCTAGCCGACAAGAGCGTCATGCGCGAAAAACTCGAGGCGTCGGTCGACAAGTTCGTGATCGTGACCGACATGTCCGATAACGAAGCGGCAAACCGCATCGCCGCCCTGCAACTCGATGCGCTTGTCAATTTGGGGGGATTCTTCAGCCACGCGCGGCCCGGCATCTTCGCTTTGCGCCCGTGTGGCGTGCAAATCAACTATGGCTTCCCCGGCACGCTGGGAGCCGATTACCTCGATTATCTTATTGCCGATCCTTCGATCGTCCCCGAGAGCAGCCAGAGCCATTACAACGAAAAAATCGCCTACCTTGATGACGGCGCCTATCTTGCCCATCCGGTCTACGACACCGACTCTGTCGAACTGTCGCGGGGCGCGCTCAATTTGCCGGATAAGGCATTCGTCTTTGCCTGTTTCGAACCTGGCGTCAAGATCACGCCAGAGATCTTCGCCGCCTGGATGCAGATCCTCTCCCGTGTGCCAGATTCAGTCCTTTGGCTTCTGGAACATTCGGCAGCGATGAAGAACAACCTGCTCGAGGCAGCGTCGGCGGCCGGCGTGAGCGCAGAGCGGCTGATTTTCTCGCCTGTCACTTCGCCACAGGAACATTTTTCAAGGCAACACTTGGCGGACCTCTTTCTCGACACATCGCCTTGGGGGTCACCAGAACCCTTGTTTGCGGGCGTACCGCTGCTCAGCATTGCCGGTCATACCATGCCGGGTCGAATCTCGACCGCGTTACTCGGACGTTTGGGAATGGACGAGCTCAAGGCGACCGATCTCGACGCCCTGATCAGCGTTGCCTGCAATTTTGCCCAAGATCGCGAGCAAATGGATTTAGTCGTCAGCAAGCTTCACTCGGCAATCAAAACATCTCCTGCTTTTGATCCGCAGAAAATCACCCGCGCAATCGAGGGGGCGGTGAGAGTCATGGCCGACCGAGCGATGAACGGTTTGCCCCCAGAAAATTTGCACATATAAATCCTTCGGTCACGGAGTTATGCCGTATTTTGTACAGATAAGCATGGCGTTTTAAAAAGATTATTGGGTATTATCTCTCCCCAAGATTAATTCGTTAGAGAACTCAAATGCCCAAGCTTTCCGCCATCGCCCTCAAGCAGCGAATCAATCAACTTCAAAAGCAGCTTGCAGCCGCCGAGGCCAACAAGGCGCCGGCCATCAAGAAAGTCCGCGCGCTCATGAAGAAATTGGGTGTGACGGTCGATGAGCTGCAAGCGAGCACCACTCCGAGTCGCCGCGGTCGCCCGACAAAGAGCGCAGCCGTCAATGGCACCGCAGCCAAACCGCGCAAGGTGCGCAGCAAGGTTGCGATCAAGTACCGCGACGACAAAGGCAACACCTGGACGGGTCGCGGCAAAACCCCACGTTGGCTCGCCGAAGCAGAAAAAGCCGGCAAACAGCGCGATACGTTCAAAATCAATTGATTATATACAACTGATCTTTGGTCCGAAGAAACCGCGGCATAAACAGTCGTTCCTGAACATTTCGTTTTCACGCTGCCCGCATCCCGATCTCTCGGTTCGGCAGACCAAAGATTCCTGTGAAGAGCCGCAAAATCGAGGCCCAAAAAACGGCGATCCAGCGCAGGAGC
>Ga0172372_10012901_pt1 | contig 10434 bp, 9 predicted proteins | sample LakKiv5m_2_FD_114544 | JGI IMG/M metagenome (GOLD analysis project Ga0172372, IMG submission 114544) | Freshwater microbial communities from Kabuno Bay, South-Kivu, Congo - kab_092012_9.5m | ecosystem: Environmental > Aquatic > Freshwater > Lake | place: Democratic Republic of the Congo... | reverse complement strand
TCGCCGCCGATGTAGGCGGTGACTTCCTTGCCGTTGCTCAGTCGCACGCGGCACACCTTGCGAAGCGCCGAGTTGGGCTTCTTGGGGGTGACGGTCTTGACCTGCAGGCACACGCCACGCCTTTGCGGGCAGCGGGCCAGATCGCGCACCTTGCTCTTGGCGGGCTTGTCGCGGCGGGGGTTGCGGACGAGCTGGTTGATGGTTGGCATTCGGAAGTCCTGCGGGTGAAGAATCCGGCTCCCAAAGGGCCGGATCGGCGAGTGTACCCGAAGCCAGGAGGCCGCCGCAAGCATGGGCGGACTGGAGTGGCCCGATCCGACTTGCCGCACCAACGGGCCGATTCAGGCCCGGACGGCCCCCGAACGCCGCAGCGACTCGATCGCGGCCACCGCCAGGGCGTCACAACGGGTGTTTTCGGGGTGCTCGTTGTGGCCACGGATCCACTCCGGCCGAAGCCTGTGGGTCGATCGCAACGCGTCCAGCCTTCTCCAGAGATCCTCGTTCTTGACCGCCTTCCTGGCGGCCGTGCGCCAGCCCCGGGCCTTCCAGCCGTCCAGCCACTCGTTCAGGCCCTTCACCACGTACTCGCTGTCGGAGACCAGCCGCACCGTGGCCCCGGCCGGGATGACCTCCAAGCCGCGAATCACCGCCAGCATCTCCATCCGATTGTTGGTCGTTCCAGGCTCCCCACCGCTCTGCTCCACAGTGCCCTCCACGCCCGGCCCTCGCAACAGAAAGGCCCAGCCTCCAGGACCGGGATTGCCGCTGCAGGCGCCGTCGGTGAACAGTTCGTAGGTGGACATGGTCGGCGATCAAGGTAAGCGATGCAGCAAGTCTTTACGGAGAAGGATCTTGAGGAGTGATTGAATCGGGTGATTCGGTTATCGGAATTCCGGCCGCCTTGACATGAATGGCCGTTTGGCTACCTTGCAGGACTCGCTGGAGCGAAACTCTCCCCCAGCGAGACATCGAGGACGCCATGCAACCATGTTTCCGCACGTCTCCAGGTCGCACCCGACGCCGTCGCTCCCATCACGCGATCAAGGCCGTGCACACCGTGCTCTGCCCCAACTGCGGCACGGCCAAGCGACCCCACGCCGCATGCTCGGGTTGCGGCTACGTCCGACCCGGCCTGCAGGTGAAGACCTCCCGCGCCGGAGCGTGATCCATGCGGCTCGGCGTGGATGTCATGGGCGGCGACAACGCCCCTGACGAAATCCTGAAGGGCTGCCTGCAGGCCCTCCCCAAGCTTCCTCCCGAAGACGAACTCGTCCTGTATGGCGATCGTCGCGTCATCGAGGAGACCCTGAGCGAGCGCGGCGTGAGCGATCGCCGCATCTCCGTGCACGGCACCTCCGAGGTGATCGGCATGGACGAACCGCCCGTGGACGCCATCCGCACCAAGAAGGACGCCAGCCTGGTGGTGATGGCCCGTCATGCGGGCCCCAAGGCGGAGAACCGCCTGGACGCCATCGTGAGCGCCGGCAACACGGGCGCCATGGTGGGCGCCGCCCAGATGTACATGCGGCGGCTGCCCAACGTGATCCGCCCGGGCATCGCCGTGACCGTTCCCACCTTCGCGGGGCCCGTGGTGCTGGTGGACGTGGGCGCCAACATCGAGCCCAAGCCGGTGCATCTGGCCCAGTACGGCGTGATGGGCGAGGCCTTCGCCAAGGCGCTTGGAGGCATCGAACATCCGCGCGTGGCCATCATGAACGTGGGTGGCGAGGAGCAGAAGGGCACCGACGACATGCGGCTGGCCCGAAACCTGCTGCGATCCGCCGAGGGACTCAACTTCACGGGCTTCGTGGAGGGTCGCGGGGTGTTCGACGGCGAGGCGGACGTGGTGATCACCGACGGCGTGGTGGGCAACGTCATGATCAAGCTGGCCGAGGGGCTCTCGAGCGGCATCTTCCGGGCCCTGGCCCGCGAGGTGCTGGAGATCGACCCGGAGCTGGCGGCACGCCTGGAGCCCGTGGTCAAGAGCCTCTACGCCAAGCACGACTATCACGAGTACGGCGGCGCTCCCCTGCTGGGCGTGAACGGCGTCTGCCTGATCAGCCACGGCAGCAGCCAGGCCCGCACCATCATGAACGCCATCCTGCGCATGCGGGCCTTCGTGCTCAGCGGCGTGAACGCCACCATCAGCCGGCGGCTGGGCGAACTCCGGGGCGTGGGGGCCGACGCCGAGGTGCCTGCGTGAGCCACGCCACCGGCGCCGTGGGCGTCCGGATCGCCGGAACGGGAAGTGCGGTTCCGGAACGACGCCTGACCAACGACGACCTGTCGCGCATGGTGGACACCAGCGACGCGTGGATCGTGCAGCGCACGGGGATCCGTGAGCGACGCGTGTGCGACCCCAGTCGCGAGGGCACGTTCACGCTCAATCGTGACGCGCTCCGCAACGCGCTCGCCGCCGCGGGCATGCGGGGCGACCAGCTGGATCTGGTGATCGTGGGCACCTGCACCCAGGAGATGAGCTGCCCCAGCGTGGCCTGCCGCGTGGCCGGCGAGGTGGGTGCCGTGCCCGCAGGGGCCTTCGACGTGGTGGCCGCCTGCAGCGGATTCGTCTACGCCATGAACGTGGCCGACTCGCTGATCCGCTCGGGCCGCTTCAAGTCCATCGGCGTCTGTGGCGGCGACGCCATGAGCAGCGTGATCGACTATCAGGAGCGTTCGGTCAGCATCCTGTTCGGCGACGCCGCGGGATCCGCGGTGCTGGTGGCCGATCCGGATCCACGGCTGGGTTGCATCCACCAGCAACTGGGCAGCGACGGCCGGGACTGGGGCGCGCTCTACATGCCGCGTCGCATGAAGGAGGTGCCCGAGGCGGATCTGGCCAACCCCATCCGTCTGGGCTACCTGCGCATGAACGGCCGCGAGGTCTTCAAGTTCGCCGTGGGCAAGTTCCGCCAGGTCATCGAGGACGCGCTGCAGGCCACGGGCCTCTCGCCCGCCGACCTGAGCCAGGTGATCTGCCACCAGAGCAACATCCGGATCATCGAGAGCGCCATCGAGAAGATCGGCCTTCCGCCGGACAAGGTCTACGTGAACATCGATCGCTTCGGGAACTCCAGCGCCGGCAGCGTGGGGCTGTGCCTGGACCAGCTGTGGCGCGCGGGCAAGGTGCCCGCGGGCCGGCCCATGATGATGGTCGCCTTTGGTGGCGGCATGACCTGGGCCAGCAGCGTCTGGAACGTCTGATCGCGGCATCCGCCCATGCCGGGCGGGCCGCAGGAAGGAGATCGCCATGACCCTCCAGCACATCCATCTCTGCCCCGGACAGGGGGCCCAGAACGTGGGCATGGGCCACTCGTGGCACCAGGCCAGCCCCTCGGCGGCGGCCATGTTCGCGCATGCCGATCAGGTGGTCGAACTCGAGGGCGGCGCACGGCTGAGCCAGATCTGCTTCGAGGGCCCCACCGAGACGCTCAACCGGACCGACGTGAGCCAGCCCGCGCTGTTCGTGTGCGGTCTGGCCTCGCACGCGGGACTGGCCGAGCACGGTGGCGCCGCGCCGATCGCCGCGGCGCTGGGCCTGTCGCTGGGCGAGTACACGGCGCTGGCGTTGGCCGGCGCGTTCTCCTTTCAGGAGGGCCTGCGGCTGGTGGCCACGCGCGGCCGCCTGATGCAGAGGGCCGCCGAAGCCAGCCGTGGTGGCATGGTGGCGATCATCGGCGCCGACGAGGCCAAGGCTGGCGAGGTCTGCGCGGCCGCCGCCGAGGGCCAGGTGCTGGTGCCGGCCAACTTCAATGCCCCGGGGCAGATCGTGCTCAGCGGCAACGTGGAGGCATGCGACCGCGCGGTGACCGTCGCGGGCGCCATGGGCCTGCGCGCCACCAAGCTGGCCGTGGCCGGCGCCTTCCACAGCCCGCTCATGCAGCCGGCCGCCGACGGCATGGCGCGTGCGCTGGAGCACGTGACCTTTCAGCCGCTGCAGTGCCCGGTGTGGAGCAACGTGACCGGACGGCCGCACGGGGCCGATCCCGCCACGCTCAAGCGGCTGCTGGTCGAGCAGATCGTGAAGCCTGTACGCTGGGACGCCTGCTGCCAGGACATGCTCGCCTGGCGGAAGGCCGAGGGCCTGGGCGAGACCGCCTCGCTCCACGAGCTGGCCCCCGGCAGCGTGCTTCGAGGACTGATGCGCCGCATCGACCGAGCGGCCGAGGTGACCACCCATGACGCGATCGACCAACCCCAGCGTGCCTGATCCCGCCCACCTGCTCCGCGTGGCCGCCGCGGCGGCGGTGCTGAGCCTGGCCGCCTGCAGCGGCGACTCGGAGGACCAGGCCGAGGCGCCACCGCCACCGCCGCCGGTGCAGGCGGTGGAAGTGGAGAGCGTGGCCGACGTGATGAAGCGGCTGGGCACCGACCGTCGCGTGCGCATGGACGAGAGCGAGCGCCCCAACACCGGCAATCCCGAGACGGATCAGCGCGCGCTGGAGGCCACGCTCACCTTCTTTGACGGCATGGTGCGCGGCAGCGCCGACAGGGTGCAGCCCATGCTGGGTGACGAGGACCGCAAGACGCTGGCCCTGATGCGTCAGGACGGGCAATGGGAGGCCGCCACCGCCGCCATCGACCGCGTGACCGTGGGTTGCGCCGCCGGCCAGGAGCCCGAGACCGTGATGGCGCTGGGCATCTACATGAACGGGGATCGCTTCGAGGCGCAGCTGTGGACCGCCCGCCTGGATGGCGAGACCGTCCGCTTTGAGGCCGTGCCGCAGCCGCCGGGCATCATCGACCAGCTCAAGGGCAACAAGGCCGAGCCGCGCGTGCAGCAGTGGATGAAGATCCTGAAGGAGCAGGTGGAGCGCTCCAAGCAGCCCGACGAGAAGGTGGAGATCCCGCAGCAGGACCGCTCGCTCGAGGGCGAGGGTGGTGACGATGCCGGATCCGAGGACAGCCCCTCCTCACCGGGGGGGCAGCCGTCCACCCCGCGCGGACCCGGCAAGCGAAAGCCCGGCGGAACGCCCGTGAATCCGCCATCGAGTCCCGGAGGGCCCGGCAGCCCGAGTGCCCCCGGCGGCTGAAACCCGACCCGCGAGGGGTCGTTTCCCTCGCCTCATCCCTGCAGGAGATCTGACATCGACACGCGCATCGCCATCGTGACGGGAGCAAGCCGAGGCATCGGCCGCGCCATCGCCGAACGCCTGGCCCGGGACGGCCGCCATGTGGTGGGCGTGGCCCGCTCCGTGGACAACCTCAAGGACACCGCCTTGGCCGTGTCGGCCGCGGGAGGGCGCTTCGAGGCCATGGCCTGCGACGCCGGTGACGCCGGCGCCCTGTCCGCCCTGGTGGAGGGCGTGGCCGAGCGGCATGGCCGTCTGGACATCCTGGTCAACAACGCGGGCATCACCAAGGACGGGCTGCTGCTGCGCATGAGCGACCAGGACTTCGACAGCGTGATCAACGTCAACCTGAGGAGCGCCTTCGTGGCCTGCCGCGCCGCGGCGCGCCCCATGATGAAGGGCCGCTTCGGCCGCATCGTGAACATCGGCAGCGTGAGCGGACTGATGGGCAACGCCGGTCAGGTGAACTACGCGGCCGCCAAGGCGGGACTGGTCGGGCTGACCAAGAGCATCGCCCGCGAACTGGGCTCCAAGGGGATCACCGCCAACGTGGTGGCCCCGGGCTTCATCGAGACCGACATGACCGCGGTGCTTCCGCCCCAGGTCAAGGAGCAGGCGCTGCCCGGCATTCCGCTCAAGCGATTCGGCACGCCATCCGACATCGCCGCCGCCGTGGGCTGGCTCACCGGCGAGGATGGTGGCTACGTGACCGGTCAGGTCATCGTGGTCGATGGCGGCATGGCCATGTGACGCCATGCCCGGCCGGATCTGGCGGATCCGTCCGGCTTTCGTTACCCTCCGCACGCTCAGGCCCTCGGCATGGCGCCGGGCCGCATCCTCAGGAGAAGCGACGTGACCGAACAAGAGATCGAAACCAAGGTGATCAAGATCGTGTCCGAGCAGATGAGCGTCGACAAGGAGACGATCACGCGGGACACCAGCTTCACCAACGACCTGAACGCGGACAGCCTGGACACCGTGGAGATGGTCATGGCGCTCGAGGAGGAGTTCGAGATCCAGATCCCCGACGACCAGGCCGAGAAGATCCTGACCGTGGGCCAGGCGGTGGAAATGATCTCCAAGGGCCTCTCGGCCAAGTCCTGACGCACCCGATCGCACGCTGCCCATGCCGCGCACCGTCACGCTTCGACGCGTCGTGGTGACCGGCCTTGGCGCGGTCACCGATGTGGGTCTGGACGTGCCCACCTTCTGGCAGAGCCTGCTCGAGGGCCGCAGCGGCATCGGCCCCATCACCAGCTTTCCGCAGACACCGGACTGGACCACCCGCTTCGGCGGCGAGGTGCGGGGCTTTGATCCCGAGAGGCACATGGGCGTGGACGGCCGCGAGGCCAAGCGCATGGACCGCTTCTGCCTGTACGGACTTGGTGCCGCGGTGGAGGCGGCCCGGGACTGCGGGCTGGACTTCGCCAGCGGCGACTTCGACCGCCGCGGCGTGGCCATCGGCAGCGGCATCGGCGGCATCGAAACCATCGAGGTGAACCACACCAAGCTCATGGAGGGCGGCCCGCGCAAGGTCAGTCCCTTCGTGGTGCCGCGGCTCATGGTGAACGCCTGCGCGGGCCAGGTCAGCATCCGCTTCAACCTGCAGGGAACCAACATCGCCACCGCCACCGCATGCGCCACCGGATCCCACGCCATCGGCTCGGCCTTCCAGATGATCCAGCGCGGCGATGCCGACGTGATGCTGGCCGGTGGCGCCGAGGGCGCCATCGGGCCGGTCTGCGTGGCCGCCTTCGGTGCCATGAAGGCGCTGAGCACCCGCAACGACGACCCCACACGGGCCAGCCGTCCGTTCGACAGGGATCGCGACGGATTCGTGCTGGCCGACGGTGCCGCGGTGGTGGTGCTGGAGGACCTGGAGCATGCGCAGCGGCGCGGCGCGCGGATCTACGCCGAGGTGATGGGCTACGGATGCGGCGGTGACGCCTTCCACATCGCGGCCCCGGACGAGCAGGGCAGCGGGGCCTTCCGCAGCATGGCCATGAGCCTGCGCGACGCCCAGCTGAACGCCGACCAGATCGGCTACATCAACGCCCACGGCACCAGCACGCCGCTGGGCGACAAGGCCGAGGTGATCGCGGTCAAGCGGCTCTTTGGCGCGCACGCCGGCAAGCTGGCCATGAGCAGCACCAAGAGCGTGACCGGCCATGCCCTGGGCGCCGCGGGTGGCATCGAGAGCGTGGCCACCATCCTGGCCATCCAGCACGGCGTGCTGCCTCCCACGATCAACCTGGACACGCCCGACGATGGCATGGACCTGGACTTCGTGGCCAATTCCCCCCAGCAGCGGCCGGTGCGCCACGCCATCAACAACAGCTTCGGCTTTGGCGGCCACAACACCAGTCTGGTGTTTGGTCGCTTCGAGGGCTGACGCGGGCCGAAAATCCTGGGGAATCGTCGGAAAGGACTGCACGCCGGATCCGTGGAATCCGATATCCCTGCATCCGGCACGCCGAGCCGGGCCAAGCCCCCCCAGCACCATGCCCCGCAACATCCCCATCGGCAACGGAGAGATGCTCGTCGCCTTCGACGACCTGTACCGGATCCGTGACCTGTACTGGCCGCACGTGGGCCAGCCCAACCACACCTGCGGGCACCTGCAGCGGTTTGGCGTGTGGGTGGACGGCGGCTTCGCGTGGGTGGACAGTTCGGGCTGGACGCGTGAGCTCCGCTACCGACGCGACTCGCTGGTGACCGAGGTCCGGCTGCGGCACGAGCGGCTGGGGGTGGAACTGGTGTGCCACGACGCGGTCGACTACTTCAGTCCGGTGTTCTTCCGGCGTGTCACGGTGTGCGATCTTCTGGGGCGGGCACGGGACGTGCGCGTGTTCTTCCACGCCGACCTGTCCGTGGACGAGAGTCCCGTGGGCGACACCGTGGCCTACGACCCCTCCACCGGCGGCCTGGTGCACTACAAGGACGACTGCTACTTCCTGTTCAACGGCGTGCACCCCGGCGGATGGGGGGTGGGCAGCTGGGCCACCGGCCAGAAGCGCATCGGCGACGCCGAGGGCACGTGGCGCGACGCCGAGGACGGGTTGCTCAGCCGCAACGCCATCGCGCAGGGCAGCGTGGACAGCACGGTGGGCTTTCACCTGACGGTCCCCGCCGGCGGCAGCGAGAGCTGCACCTACTGGATCGCGGCGGGCCAGACCCACGAGGCCGTGCGCAACCTGAACGACAAGGTCCGCCTGAAGACGCCCCAGCGCATGATCGACCGCACCGAGGCGTACTGGCGACTGTGGAGCCAGAAGGAGTGCGTGCCCAACGATCCCCTGCCCGATCACCTGGTGGACCTGCATCGCCGGAGCGCGCTGATCGTGCGCACGCAGATCGACAACGGCGGGGCCATCATCGCGGCCAACGACTACGACATCACCCACTTCGCCGGCGACACCTACTCCTACATGTGGCCACGCGACGGCGCGCTGGTGGCCTACGCGCTCACGCTGGCGGGCCACGGCGAGCTCAGCCGCAACTTCTTCCGCTTCTGTCAGCGGGTGCGCCACCCGGACGGCTACTTCCTGCACAAGTACAACCCCTCGGGCACCTTCGCCAGCACCTGGCACCCGTGGCTCACGGAAAAGGGCCGCTGGCTGCCCATCCAGCAGGACGAGACGGCCCTGGTCACATGGGCCCTGCGCAAGCACTTCCTGGCCTTCCGCGACGTGGAGTTCATCAAGAACCTCTACAACCCGCTGGTGGTGGACACGGCCAACTGGATGCTGAGCTACCGCGACCACGCCGGGCTGCCCATGCCCAGCTGGGACCTGTGGGAGGAGCGACGCGGCGTGCACCTGTTCACGGTGTGCGCCACCATCGGCGCCCTGCAGGCCGCCAGCAACTTCTCCAGCGACATGGGCGCCATGGACCGCGCGGCGGAGTTCGGCGAGGGAGCCGAGCGCATGCGGGGTGCCATGCTCCGGCACATGTGGGATCCGGAGCGCCGGCTCTTCGCCCGCACCGCAGTGCCTCAGGAGGACGGCTCCTACCGTCTGGACTTCACGCTGGACGCCTCGGCCCATGCGCTGTTCGCGTTTGGCGCGCTCGACGCCAACGATCCGCGCGTGACCAGCCACATGCAGGCCATCCGCGAGCGGCTCTGGGTGCGCACCGAGATCGGCGGCATCGCCCGCTACGAGCGCGATCCCTACCACCAGGTGGAGCGGCACGCCCTGCACGAGGTGCCAGGCAACCCGTGGGTCATCTGCACGCTGTGGTACGCCCAGTGGCTGATCGCGCGGGCCACCACCCAGGACCAGCTGCACGAGGCGCTGGAGTATCTGGAGTGGACGCGGTGGCGCGCCGCACCCAGCGGCGTGCTGGCGGAGCAGTACCACCCATGGTCGGGCCAGCAGATCTCGGTGAGCCCGCTCACCTGGAGCCACGCCACGCTCATGACCACCGTGCTGCAGTACCGTCGCAAGCACGCCGAGCTCACGGGCCAGGCCATGCCAGCCACGGCACTCGCCGAGGAGCCGGCCCGCCACCACCTGCGGGGGTGATGCGTCATGCGGGCCGGTTTCGGCCGCCGCCGAAACGTGGCGCGGCGGCGACACGGCCAACGCGTCGGTGAATCCGGTGGGCGACCGCCGCGAAACCGCTCCTTCATGCAGCACGCCGATGTTCAGTCTGCCGAAGCCCTTGAGGCCGTCGCCCGCGCCGTGTCCGAGTGGACCGTGGACCTGCTCTACGGCGAGGACGCCAGCATGGAGGCCCGACATGGCGCCGAAGGTCGCCGACTGTGGCGCCACGAGATCCAGTCACGCGTGGCGCATCTGGTCGAGGCGATCGCCTGTGATCGCGCGGTGCTCTTCACCACCCACGCCACCTGGAGCCGCGCGGCCTTCATGGCTCGTGACCTGGGCGAAGGCGACGTGGTTCGTAGCCTTCGTGCGCTGGGCGCGGTGATCCGCGACAACCTGCCGGCCGAGATCTGGCACCGTACCCGCGGTGTCATCGAGGAGGCGATCACCCAGGCACCCGCCACGCCCGAGATGCCCGCCAGCGTGCTGGACGGGATGGGCGAGGAAGGCACCCTGGCCCGCCTCTACCTGCTGCAGTTGCTGCAGCGCGATCGCGAGGCCGCGGAACGCATGGTGCAGGACCTGCTGGATGGACGCATGCCGCTGGGTGCCATCCACGAGCGCGTGATCGCGCCCGCCATGAACGAGATCGGCCGCATGTGGCACCTGCAGGAGGCGTCGATCGCCGACGAGCACTACTGCACCTCGGCGACCCGCTCGATCGTCGCGCGGCTCCGCGCCGCCGCGGGCGCGCCGCGCCCCGACGGCCGGCGCGCGCTGTGCTGCTCGGTGGGCGGCGACCTGCACGACATCGG
>Ga0172372_10012898_pt1 | contig 10436 bp, 11 predicted proteins | sample LakKiv5m_2_FD_114544 | JGI IMG/M metagenome (GOLD analysis project Ga0172372, IMG submission 114544) | Freshwater microbial communities from Kabuno Bay, South-Kivu, Congo - kab_092012_9.5m | ecosystem: Environmental > Aquatic > Freshwater > Lake | place: Democratic Republic of the Congo... | reverse complement strand
GAGTCGCCTTTTGTCCTGAACGAATTGCTGAGGGACATGCACTTACGGAGCTCTATGAATTACCGCAGATTGTAGCAGGAAGTACTGAGGCTGCCTCACAGGAAGCAAAAGTTTTATTTCATACTCTTGCCAGTAAGGTTATTATCGTTGATCCGCTAGAAGCAGAACTTGCAAAGTTATTCACAAATACATGGCGCTACATTAATTTTGCAATCTCAAACCAGTTTTATATGATGGCGAACGCTCACGGACTTGATTTTTACAAAATATTCGACACTATGACCGATGACTACCCACGCCTTAAGAACTTTAGTAAAGCAGGTCTGGCAGCAGGTCCATGTTTATTTAAAGACACCATGCAACTAGCTACTTTTAGCGGAAATAATTTTATGCTAGGGCATTCTGCTATGCTCATTAACGAAGGACTGCCGGACTTTGTTGTTGATGCCATGCTTAAGAAATTCGACTTGGAACATCGAACAGTTGCGATCATGGGTATGGCTTTTAAGGGTAACAACGATGACCCAAGAGAGAGTCTCTCTTATAAATTCTGGAAGCGATTAAAAATTGAAGCTGGTGTGGTGATGTGTCATGATCCATATATTAAAGATTCACGCTTCTCTACAATGGAAGAAATAAAATCTAGAGCGGATATAATTGTTTTGGCTGCCCCTCATACTGTATATGCAGATGAAAGCTGGGAGGGCAAGGACCTCGTTGATATTTGGAACTTTTATGGTAATGGTGGATTAATATAGGTGACTAAACAAACAAAAATAAATAATATCAAACAAAAAAGTAAGCCATTCTTAAGTATTGTGACTCCTGTTTATAACGAGGGCGATAACTTTACTGCTTTGTACGAGACAGTTAAGAAAAATATAAAAATTCCTCACAAACTAATTGTCGTGTATGATTTTGACGAAGATAATACTTTACCGGTCGCCAAGAGGTATCAAAAAAAAGATGCCTCAATAGTACTTCACAAAAATACAAAAGGTCGGGGTGTTCTAAATGCCCTGCTTTCTGGCTTTGACTATGTAAAAGAAGGCCCAGTACTGGTTATTATGGGTGATCTATCTGATGACTTGAAAATAGTTAAACAAATGTACAAAGAGTATATAAATGGAGCCACTATAGTTTGCCCTAGCCGTTATGTAAAAGGTGGAAAAGAAGTTGGTGGCCCGTTTTTTAAGCGGACATTATCAAGGATTGCAGGCACCTCACTGTATTATGTTCGTGGTTTGCCAACCCATGATATTACTAACAACTTCCGTCTTTATGATAAAAACTACATAGACACTATAGATATCGAGAGTAACGGCGGCTTTGAAGTGGCGATGGAAATAACAATCAAAGCATTTAGAGATGGTAAAAAAATTGTCGAGCTACCAACAACTTGGATGGATCGAACTGCCGGCGAAGCAAAATTCAAAATGTGGCAGTGGCTACCTTCTTACCTGCGTTGGTATATATATGCTTTTGGTCCAAAGAAAAGGATGGATAAATAATGGCACTAAAAACTGTATCTGGAAAAAATATTTTTCCTGTTGGTATAGGTACATGGGGTATGGGTGGCACCTGGGACAAAGAAACTGGCAACGAAATCCTGAGCATAGAAGCCATACGCCATTCTGTCTCGCAGGGCCAAAACCTTATCGATAGCGGTGAGGTGTACGGATCAGGGTACACCGACGAAATTATTGGCCGGGCTATAAAAGGGTTTGTTCGCGAAGATTTATACCTCACAGATAAGATTTGGGAAACGAGTGTTGGATCTGGAAAAGTACGTCCAGCAGTTGAAAACATGCTAAATAAACTAGATATTACCTACTTGGACATGATATATATTCATAAGCCTTGGACCGACTGGCCCTGGAGGAAGTCTATAGCTCAAATTGACCAACTTATTGATGAGGGACTAGTTCGTGAGTTTGGTGTAAGTAATTTCAATATTGCACAGCTTGATGAGGCAAGAAAGCTTGCAAAACATCCCATTGCCGCAAACCAACTGCAGTACAACCTTTTGTATCGCTCAGAAGTATCACAGGAGATGAAAGATTATTGCCATAAAAATGGTATTGAAATAATTGCATATAGACCACTCGCAAAAGGGTTAATTATAGAAAATCAGGAACTAAAGGTATTTGCAGATTCAAAGCATGCAACTCCTGCACAAGTAGCCTTGGCTTGGGTACTAGCTAAAGGATTCATAGCTATACCGATGACACTTAATAAACGTTACATTGACGAAAACATGAAAGCTGTAGAAATAGTTTTGAGCCAGTTAGACCAAGCTGCCCTGGAAAAAATAGCCCAATAATCACACTAACTATGTGCAGCTATAAATTGTGCTGCTTTGTGCAGGACAAGATGCTGGTTAAACGCACTCTCATCAGGCAGCTCACCTATATTTAGCCAATGAAAAGAACTGGCCTCGTTGCCAACTAAGGATAAGTCGGGCTCAGGAATTGTAACTAGATAAGTCATTGAGATAGAGTGTTTCGTAGGATCAAATAAATGATCCTTCATTCTTTCCGCATGATTATACTGGGCAATATAAAAAGGCCTTTCTATTTCATTTTCAGGATGCATATTAAACTCAGCATTACCTAATGAAATCGACATATGCCGGCTCATTGCAACAATTAAAGGCTCTTCTTTTTGGACACGCCCACCAATTAAAGCTATCTTTCCAGCCTCTTGTCCAGTAGCGCGGATTATTGCCCCAAGTCGAACAGTATCGCTATTATAATCTACGGGTATCATATCCACGCATGTAATCGGAATTAAATCTGTAACGAGTTTATAAGTAGTCTCGCTTAAATACTCGCTACGATCTGTTGTTTCGGGATTATATTTGTTAGACATTCGAGTGATTATATACACAAGTACAATAATCTGCAAATTGTGCAAAAATATTACGAAGATTATTTCCTGCTGTCACCGATAATTGTTATAATATAATTGAAATAAAGTAGAGAGGTTTGAACTATGTTGACTAATAAGTGTTTCCTATGTTCCAGTAAAAAACTTAATAAAGTAATTGACCTTGGCTATCACCCGCTAGCAGATACTTTTTTGAAGACCGAACAGATTGATCAACCTGAAACACGTTACCCGCTTAATGTTGTTGCGTGTCAGGACTGTGGACACCTTATGAATGGCTACATTGTCCCCGCAACAGCAATGTATCAGGACAATGAATATAGCTATGACTCCTCTAACTCACCAGTGTCAATATCTCATTTCGATGATTTTTCCAAACAGGCGATAGAGTTGGTTGGAGTTACGGACAAAGACCTGGTAGTCGATATAGGATCAAATGTGGGTACATTTTTGACCAAATTCAGAGACAACTCAAGTTGTAATGTTTATGGCGTTGAGCCCTCAAAAAATATTGCAGATATAGCCGAAAAAAACGGAGTTGCCACAGTGAACGATTTTTTCAATCATGACGCTGTGGAAAAGATAAAGTCTGTAGGCAAAGCAAAAATAATATCGGGGACTAACGTTTATAATCACATTGAAGACCAGGATTTATTTGCTAAAAACATTGATGAACTACTTTCAGATGATGGCAGCGCAGTTTTTGAGGCGCCTTATGCGGGTACATTAGTTGATGAAACATCGTTCGATACAATTTACCTAGAGCACGCCTCATATTTCTTTGTATCACCGCTTAAGAAATTCTGGGATAAACATGGTTTCAAGATCCATGACATTACGCTGAACGACTACATGGGAGGATCGATGCGAGTATACATTAGTCGACATCGACCAGAAAGCCCTGATGTTGCTAAAATGATTTCAGAAGAAGAAAAAAGGGGCTATTTCAGTGAAGAAGTGTACAAGCAATTTATGAATAGAGTTGTTGGTCTCAAAATGGATCTAATGAAGAAACTATATGATATAAAGTCATCAGGTGGAATGATTATAGGTATTGGAGCAGCAACAAAAGGTAATACACTACTAAATTATTGCGGGATAGATTGTTCAATACTTGAATACGTTACTGACGCCTCACCACTGAAGGTTGGGAAATATACTCCAGGCTCACATATACTTATAAAAGATGATAAAGATATAGATACGTCAATCACGCATGGCGTAATTTTACCGTGGAATATTGGCGATTTCTTGAGCAAGAAACTGAGTCATCTTGGTTTAGAATTTATTGTACCGCATCTCAAATAATTGTGGTTCTTAAAGTAAATAAATAAGTACATAAGATATTTATTAACATCAGTCATATTTGATTTATTTTTTAGAACTTGTCTTTATACCATTTGAATGTTTTTACAAGGCCGTCATGCAAGTTTGTTTGGGCTTTCCAGCCAACTGCTTTTTCTATTTTTGATACATCGGCTAGGCGTCGCTTAACAGATCCTTCTGGAGATTTTTTGATTGTGAGTTTCTTAGGATGCCAACTGGATATATTGAATAATGTTTCAGCAAGGTCGCTGATGACTGTTTCATCTGTAGTGCCAATGTGGTAAATATCGTTATCTGTTTTGTCTGACTCCATAACTGCAAGCATAGCTTCAACTGCATCTTGGATATAGCAGAATGAACGTGTGTCATCTGCACCAAAAATAGGAAAGGGATCAGTCTTCTTGGTAATCCTTTCGATAAACTGTGGTATTACATGGTTAAAGCCAGCACGCGGGCCATAAAAGTTATGAGGACGTACTATTACCGTTCGCAGGTCAAAGCTTTTTGCGTAGTGAAGGTATAGTTGTTCACCGATAGCCTTGGTACTAGCGTATGTCCATCGAGGATTTTTTACGTCAGATATGACTAACGGTACATCTTCTGGTGTAGGAATAGGCAGTTTGTTAAATGCTTCTAGTGCACCCGCGTATGCTTCGTTTGATGAAGTGAACAAGATCTTACTTTTTTTGTTCTGGTTCTTAAACCACTCTAGTGAGTAAATAGCGGTTAGCAAGTTTATGCGCAGAACTTCGTGTGGGATTTTATAAAAAAGGTCAGTCCCGTTTACTGCGGCAAGGTGATAGACATAGTCAAAGTCTCCATCAATTTTATTCCACCCCTCAAGCGTAGTTAAGTCTGTCTCTAGAAGTTTTACATCGCCAGCCTCAACTACTCTTTTAAAATCCGGGTCCGATTTACCCCTAAAAAAGTTATCAATTATTGTGACACTATCACCACGCTTAACGTGAAGCTTTGTAAGATGCAAACCGATAAATCCTGCTCCACCGGTAATTAATACGTTCTTTTTTTGTGTCATTATTGTCCTCACTATCAACCTATTATACTAAATTCTATCGACAATTGACGTACTATTACACAATTTACATCAATTATTATCTATTAACCTGTGTGGTCGTTCGAATAAATATATACTTTTTATATATATAATATGTCCAAGTCATTTGTATGGCGACAGAAATAATTTTGGCCAGACTATAGTTAATGAATTTACTGAAAGTAGATACAAAAACAATAGTAAAGACATAGTTAATTCCTAGCAAAACAGCATACAATGCCAGGTGTTTTTTTAGCGAGGTATTTTCTGATACGCTAAATGTCCACCAACGATTAAGACAGAAGTTATAAGCAATCGATGCCCAGTAAGAAAAACTAGTTGCAACCAGTAATCGTAAATGTACTTTCTCCTTGAGAAAAATAAGTAGTCCAAGATCTATGACAAAAGTACTTCCTCCAACGAAAAGGTATCGTATGAAGTGATGGTTATATAGATAGGCTATGAACGTATGAGATTTCTCTATCATGATGATATCAAGACAAAAGTGCGTTCAAGTATTTTCCGTAACCACTTTTTATTAATGGCTCGGCAGTAGCTTGCAGTTGCTCTTTATTGATAAACCCTTCTTTGTAGGCTATTTCTTCAATACAACCTACTTTAAGTCCAGTTCTTTTTTCGATTACCCTAATGAACTCACTGGCATCATTCATTGAGTCAAAGGTCCCGGTATCAAGCCAAGCGGAGCCACGGTCCATGATTTCAACCTTTAGTTTACCGCGCTTAAGATATTCTTCGTTTACTGCCGTAATTTCAAGTTCTCCGCGATTGCTAGGTTCAATATTTTTTGCTATCTCAACGACGGAGTTATCATAGAAATATAGCCCTACAACGGCATGATTAGATTTGGGTTCTTCCGGTTTTTCCTCAATCGAGATAGCATGCAAGTTTTTGTCGAATTCAACCACTCCATATCTTTCAGGATCGGAGACTTGATAGGCAAAAACAATACCACCATCAGGGTTATTGCATTTTTTGAGACTTTCTCCAAAGCTTCCGCCGTGAAAGATGTTATCCCCTAATACTAATGCAACACTGTCAGATCCTATAAACTCTTCTCCAATAATGAATGCCTGGGCAAGCCCTTCTGGTTTTGGTTGTACGGCATATTGCAAGGAAATGCCAAGTTCACTTCCGTCTCCAAGCAGTCTTTGAAACTGCTCTTGGTCATGAGGTGTCGTAATAATGAGGATCTCTCGAATACCCGACATCATGAGCGTGCTCAAAGGGTAATAGATCATTGGCTTATCATAAATAGGCATGAGTTGCTTACTAATTCCTTTTGTAATTGGGTATAGTCTAGTTCCTGATCCACCTGCGAGTATTATGCCTTTCATTCGTTCTCCTTTTCAATATAGTTCTTTAAGTCGGTTTGCCAATCAACACTCTTAAATCCTGTTGAGTGAATTTTAGTAAGATCGAGTGAGCTTTGAAGAGGGCGGGGAGCAATATTTTCCTTTCCCTTAAAATATTCAAACGTCGAAGTCTCTGTTACAGTATTCTTAAGCCCAGCTAGCTCGTAAATCTTCCTTGTAATAGATGCCCAGCTGGCTGATTCACCATCATTACTAATATTGTACGTCCCATAAGGCGACTCGGTAGTTAATAAATGGTCAATCGCACGAACGATTTCTGAAGTAAACGTGAGTCGTCCTATTTGATCTGACACGACAGAAGGGTTTATACCTTTTTTGCCAATACTGAGCATTGTTCTGACAAAATTATTACCTTCACCAATAACCCACGATGTTCGCAGAACATAATGCTGCGGGATACTGCCTACTATAAGATCCCCCGCGGCCTTACTTGAACCGTAAACACTGAGTGGTGACAAATCTTCGTCTTCAGTATGATTATTATTTGTCCCATCAAAGACATAATCAGTCGATATATGTACAAGCGTAATGTCATTTTTACGGGCAACTTCGCTCAAATGACTAACCGCTTTTGCGTTTACTTTCCAAGAGGAAATTCGGCCTTCTGGAGTTTCAGCGCCGTCCACATTTGTATATGCGGCTGCATTCAGGATTACTTTTGTAGTTGACCAATCAAAGTTATTCACCGATTGTTTGTTGGTAATATCTAGGTCGTCAATATCGGCAAAACGCGCATTAGGATATTTGGCACGCAGAGCTGTACCTAATTGACCGTTTGCACCAGCGATAAAAAATGTTTTTTCGTCCATGCTTATAATTTCTTTCTAATATCTTTAAGCATTGGATGATTTGCATCTTTTTCAGAAATAATGGCCGCATCCTTTGCAATTGGCCATTCGATATTAAGTTCTGGATCAAATAGGTTCACAAATGAATATTCTGCATTCGGAGACCAGTGATCATTCACGAGGTATGTATATGTCACATTTGGCTCAAGCGTCTGATATCCGTTGGCGACCCCCCTTGGTACGAATACGGCAACACCTGGATTAATCTCCACAGTAAATGTTTTGCCGAATCCTTTACCAGGTCGAATATCAACCCAGGCCCCAAAAACGGACCCATTTGCAACTGAGATATATTTCTCCCAGGGCTCCGCATGCAATCCTCGCGTTACGCCTCGTTCTTCATTGTATGAAAAGTTATTCTGAACGATATCAAAAACGGGGAGCCCGAGACTCTCTAATTTTTCTTTTTGATAATTTTCTTTAAACCAGCCGCGATTATCCCCGTGGACCGCTAGATGAATAACATAAAAACCTTCAATAGGTGTTTGTTCAACTTTTAATTCAGAATAATTTTCGGGTGAGAAGGACATTATTGGCCTACTTTCTTGTACTTCTCTTCAGTACTAGCTTTCTGGGGTTTCCACCAAGACTCGTTTGAGGTATACCATGCGATAGTCTCCTTTAGGCCTTCCTCGAAGTTTGTGTATTTAGGTTTCCATCCTAGTTCATTACGAAGCTTGGTAGCATCAATTGCATAGCGCATATCATGTCCAGGACGATCATTTACATGCAGATAGTCAGTAGTTTCTTTGCCCATTAATTTGAGGATTAGTTCGACAACTTCCTTGTTGTTTTTTTCTCCATCTGCACCGATTAGGTATGTTTCACCAATTTTGCCTTTTTCGAGAATTGCTAGTACACCGGATGAATGATCTTCTGCGTGTATCCAGTCACGAACTTGCTCACCAGTACCATAAAGTCTTGGTTGTCTGCCTTCGAGTATTTCAGTAATCTGTCGAGGAATGAACTTTTCTACATGTTGGTAGGGTCCGTAGTTATTGGAGCAGTTACTAATCGTAGCCTGCACGCCGAAGCTACGTATCCAAGCACGGACAAGCATGTCAGATCCAGCTTTTGTGCTTGAATACGGACTTGACGGGTTATATGGGGTGTCGGGTGTAAATTTGTGCGGATCATCAAGTTCAAGGTCACCGTATACTTCATCGGTTGAGACGTGATGGAAACGTTTCTTATGTTTCTTTACTGCTTCAAGTAATGTATAAGTTCCAATGATATTAGTTTGCACAAATGGCCAAGGAGACTGCAATGAATTATCATTATGTGATTCAGCAGCGTAATGTACGACTGCATCAGCTTCGCTCACAAGTTTGTCGACAAGATCTGCATCGCAAATATTTCCCTTTACGAGCCTTACTCGTGAAGGGTCAAGACTTGCAATATTCTGCTCGTCTCCCGCATAGGTGAGTGCATCAATAACTGTAATGTTCCAGTCGGGCCTTTCTTTAAATAAATAATGTACGAAATTAGAACCAATGAAACCCGCACCGCCTGTAATAAGTATATTCATAGCTATATTGTAACAGGCTAGGCCTTGATCAATTTTGTAACTTTATCTACAACTTCGTTGAGTGCGTTCAGCGACTTTGCTTCAGCGTTAAGCCTGAGAATCGATTCGGTGTTGCTTGGACGAACATTAACCCAAGCATTGTTTAGCCAAATAGTAAGTCCATCAAGTTGATCTTGTTTTTCATCTTTAAACGCTTCTTGCAACGACTTTAAGATTACATCCTTATTTTCAACTCTAAAATTGGTTTCAGGAATTTGATTGTACCTAATGTAATCTTTGGATAACTCAGACAATGGTTTGCCACTTGAAGAAAGAACTTGCAAAGCGACAAGTGAAGCTATTAGACCTGAATCTGCCATGAAGTTATCTTTAAAGTAGTAGTGTCCGCTGCTTTCGCCTGCAAAAAGAGCATCTTGAGCACGCATCTCAGCCTTAATGAAGGAATGTCCTACCTTAGTGCGTATGGCTTTACCGCCATTTTTCTCAATAGTTTCAGGTACGACCCAGCCACATGTTGCGTTGTAAAGTATTGTTGATTTCGGAGATTTCTTTAGGAAATATTCTGCAAGCATTGCTGTCATTGTTGTGCCGCTAATTGCATTGCCTTTTTCGTCAATCAGTACAGCCCTATCTCCATCTCCATCAAAAGCTACTCCAACGTCTGCTTTTTCTTTTTTAACACGAGCAATAATATCTTGAATATTTTCAGGTTCAATGGGATTTGCAATATGATTTGGGAATGTGCCGTCAAGTTCAAAGTACATTTCGGTTACTTTGAAAGGTACGTATTGCTCAAGCTCGGGGATGATTTTACCCGCCATGCCATTCCCGGTGTCAATCACAACTTTCAATGGCCTCAGACTACCGATATCTACAAACGACAAGGCATGTTGTAACCATCCTTCAACGACATCCTTGGACGTAACAATGCCAGGTTGCGACGGTTTATCCCATTGATCACTTTTTACTAGTTCTTTAATTTCAAGCAGTCCTGATTCAATGCCGATAGCTTTGGCTTTTTTTCCACAAAACTTAATGCCATTAAAATCTCCGGGATTATGACTCGCAGTAACCATCATACCGCCCGCAAGATCATAATGACCCGTCGTAAAGTAGATCATATCGCTTGTAACTTCACCGATGTCCCATACATCTCGGCCTTGCTCAGTTAAACCTTTCACGATAGCTTGAGAAAGCTTTAGGGAGTCAGGGCGCATGTCTCGCCCAACTGCCACAGCACCAGCATCTGGCAACCAAGAGGCCATAGCTCGTCCGATTTTTTCAGCAACTTCTTCTGTAAGTTCGGTACCTACAATTCCACGAACATCATATGCTTTAAAAATAGTATCTAGTATTTTTACATTAGTCATATAAATTTATCCCCTTCATTTCTAGTG
>Ga0172372_10012897_pt1 | contig 10437 bp, 12 predicted proteins | sample LakKiv5m_2_FD_114544 | JGI IMG/M metagenome (GOLD analysis project Ga0172372, IMG submission 114544) | Freshwater microbial communities from Kabuno Bay, South-Kivu, Congo - kab_092012_9.5m | ecosystem: Environmental > Aquatic > Freshwater > Lake | place: Democratic Republic of the Congo... | reverse complement strand
TGTTTTTTTGTTTTGTTTTTTGTGGCACTATTTTTGCGTGTTTGATTTTTATGAGCTTTTGGACGCGGTGCTCTATTAAAGAATATATGTAAATGTTGTAATATTTTTTTTGATAATATTTTATCGATATTAAGCATCTCTTTTGATTTTACTACAAAACTATAATTATATTTTGACATATTATTTATCATATATTTTGTCATTTCTGATATTTCCGTTTCTGTATTCATCGGTATAATCTTGCTCTGTATAAAACGTTCAATCATCACTTCAAATGATAAATCGTGTGTATATGGTTTAATGTTTATGTAATATACATTATCATTTTTCATTCCAGGATGATAAATGTCATCTATAAAACAAATTTCCGAATCTTCGGGAACTTTAGAACAGCGAATAAAATCTTTGTGTGTTTTCATATGTGTGGTTCTACATATCTCAACGTGTTTTCCATTTACTTTAAATGCGTTTATAACTTGGTCAAAAAGTGTCCCGTGAATTTTAGTTTCGAAATAATGCTTTATATATTGAGCCCATTCTAGCGGTCCCTGATTATTTGTATAAATCATTAGTTTGTTACAGTGTTTTTCCATTTTTTTATTTTTTAAGTAGTTCAATATATTTATTATATTTGGTCTTAGAAATTCAGGGTATAAATCTAATACATTATTAAACAATTGTTGGTCTATTGTCACTTCTATATGTTTCATTTTTATATAAGACTTCAAAGTATCCCAAAAAATACCTAATTCAACAAAATATCCTAGTGTTTCATCCATGTCAAAAACAACTATTTTAGATGAACAATTCATATGCTTATAATATGTTATGATTATAAATATCTAAAATAAAAATATTCGTATAACTTATAGATAATCTTTTATGTCTAGAGAACTATCAAACAAAGATTATATTACTATTTTGAAATTTTATAAAATGAAAATACCAAAATCTAGATTAGTGTTAAAAAAGAAGGCCGAAGATATTATGGCTGAAAAATTATGTAAATGTATTAAAAAGATTGACCCCGTATTCGAGGCTAAATCCATTGGCATTTGCTCGAAAACAATATTTAACAATAAGGGGTTTAAACGAGGTAAATTTACTTGTACTGGAACACGAAGTGCTAAAATACTAAAGAGAGAAAATAATAAAACCAGAAAAAATAAATCTAAAAAATAAGTTTCACTTCGTAAAATTATATAAAGGTTTATCTAATAATGTATTATATAATATCATAGTAAATGGGATTAACCCAATCTAAAACTGTATATGTTGAAGAATGTGGTGTAAATTACGATTGCCCTGTGTGTAGGTTGAAAGATAAACCGCCTAATTTATTGGGAAGATTTTATTCTATAAATGACAGCCAATATAGATGTAATTGTTGTTACTATATATTTGACAAAAGTATAATATCGTTACCATTGAATAGAGAAAACTTGAATAAACTAGCCAGTAAATAATATTTATTTATGGATTATACAATAAAAATAGTTATATAATTTTTATTGTAGTGATTAATGTATTTTATATTGATTATGCTCTGCGTATTCCCAATAATGCGTAAAATTGGGCTAGCTGACCCAAATTAGCATAGTATCCGTACACACGTCTATAAGAACCTGCTCCACTTAATCCATTTGCTACCATTGAGCCAAATGTTCTTGAGCCACTTGTTGCCGAAAGTTTTGAAGTTCTAAGATTACCGGTTCCTCCCATTATTTATATTATAACGTATTATATTTTTTTTCACATAAAAAAACATTATTTTCTTATTTAATCGTCTTCATCATCATCATCATCAGAATCATCATCAGATTCATTATCTAGAGAATCGTCGCTTGAATTATCATTCTTTTGTTTACCTTTTTTATTGGTAGACATAGTTTTTTTGGTCGTCTTTGTTTCCTTTTTATCTCCATCTAAATGGTCTAACGCGCTTAAAATAATTAACTCTTGGTTTGTTAATTTTTGAAATATTAAGCATTCATCCATTTTAAACTGATAATGTCGATGCATAAAATTCTTACAAACGATTATAACCCCGTTGTCTGTTATTTTTATATCGCATATTATTCCACAGTATTTCAATTGTATATTATTTGGGTCTGTTATCGGTATCCATCTTATGTAAACACCGTATTTTAAATCTTTTATTTCATCAACATATCTATACCCTTTTAATTTATTTAAATAATCAATTGTAGTTTCACGGGGTAAATGTAATTCCTTTAAAATTTTTAAATTCATTTCTAGTATTTTCTTTGTGGTTAAGCCAAATATGTTTTCGTTATCATCATTGTCTAAAGCACTATTTAATTTTTTTAAATCCATATTGTTCACTTATAAATAATACAAGTAAACAATATTTAATATTTTATTTTTATTCTATTTTTTATTTATTTTGTTTACCAGAACGCACCACCAAAAGAACTACCTCCGGCATTTGCTGCCATTGGTTCAAAAGATTCGGCTGCCATTCCCATATTCATACCAGAATTCATTTCCTGATGGGCCATATTATTGTAATCTGGCAATGCCTGTGTTGTTGGCTGAGCAATTGGCAATGTGTTTATGGATGTGGTGCCCATTGAATTTAATGATTGGTTCATAGCATTTTGGCCTTGAACAATCGGCTGGCTAACTTTTACGGAAGCTTGTCCTTTGTTGCTTTTTTTTCCCTTTTTGTCGTCCTTTGGTCCCTCCCACATTTCCATAACTCTATCTACAATTATACTGACTTTCTCTCCTAGTTTAGTTTGTAAACTAAGAATAATAACTAAAACGGCTAAAATAATATTTGTTATGGCAAAGTCTCCATATTTCTCTCCGCTATAGGTTGGAATAAAAGTAATTATTCTATGTATCAATAATATACCCATAAACATAACAACAACTTGCCCAACTATTTCTGCTAAAATTTCAAAGTTGCCCTTTTCGTCGTCAGCTTCAGGAACAAATCGTTGCATTGTTTTGTTTAAAATCACTACAGGAATTAACGCTAAAATAGCATATTGAACAATATTCATCAATTCTGTTTTTGAATCGTCGTCAAAATTAAAAACATGTTTAAAAAATCCTGGTTTTCCATTTGCTGTTTTTGATAATTCTTCCAAACTTTCCATAATCTATTATAGGGTATAATAAGAAATTAAAAAACTAATATACGATAAATATAAACTATAAAACAAAAGGAATAAATGTAAACTAAAGGAATATGTAAACGAAAGGAATGAAATAATAAAGTCAAAGCATTAAATATATTATTTAAATTACAAATTAAAACTAACACTAAATAAAATATATTAATTATGGATATTCAAAGTGATACAATGAGAGAAAAAGCTTTTGATAAATCAAATACAGAATCAAATGCCGATTCAAATACAAAAATATCCGATACCATTTTTCATAATATTAACAAAAATAGCCACGAAGAATATCAATACCTAAATCTTATTCAAAATATTCTTGAAAATGGAAGTTGGGAAGAAGGTCGCAATGGCAAAACTAAGAGCCTATTTGGTGCTTCTATGCGTTTCTCACTAAAAGATGGAACAATTCCCATTTTAACCACTAAAAATACCGCCTGGAAGACTTGTTTGAAAGAGTTGCTATGGTTTATTCGTGGACAAACAGATAACAAGATTTTAAAGGAGCAAGGGGTTCATATTTGGGATGCCAATGGTTCTAGAGAATTTCTGGATTCGAGAGGGCTTACTAATTATGAAGTTGATGAACTTGGCCCAATTTATGGAAGACAATGGAGACATTTTAATAAACCATATGTTCTAAACAAAAAGAAACAACTTTCTGGATGGAGAGACGATGATTGGATTAAAGAAGATAACGGAATAGACCAGTTACAGCAAATTATTGACGCTTTAAAAGACCCAAAACAACGCACAAGTCGCCGCTTGATAATGACAGCGTGGAATCCGTGTCAACTAGATGAAATGGCGTTACCACCTTGCCACATTTTGTGCCAATTTAACGTTCACGATGGTAACAAATTGTCGTGTTCTATGTATCAGAGAAGTTCTGACCAATTTTTAGGAAATCCATTTAATATATCATCATATTCATTCCTAACACATTTATTAGCTAAACATTGTGGATTAGAGGCATATGAATTTATACATTTTATTGGAAACTGTCATATATACGAAAATGCTATTGATGCTTGTAAATTACAACTTCAAAGAGAGCCATACCCTTTTCCAACGGTTTCAATTAAACAAGTTAGAGAGAATATTAATGATTATCAAGTAGAAGATTTTGAAATACATAACTATAAAAGTCACGAAGCAATTAAGGTTGCGATGGTTGCGTAACCGCCTAAATATATATGTTTAGAAAATAATTTATACAAATAATATGATTCCCCCCCCCACTAAATATAACATATACTCGCGTAACATATTTAGAAACAAAGTATTCTATATTACTATATTTATGAGTGTCAATCGTTCTGTTCAAGCTGCTCAACGCCGACGCGCCGGTCCACCTGAACCTACTCAAATGCGCAACGGCCCTAGCACATCTATTAATTCAGCACAACTTTTTGCTAACCAAGCTAAACCTGGAAACGGACCTAGCATTCCTGTTAGCAAAATGGGTGGACAACAATCTAATATGTCTAGACAACAATACGAACAACAAAATGCTTCTATGGCTCAAGCCCAGACTCAGGCATTTAGTAAAATGACTATCCCACAGGCTATTACATTAATTACCTTACGTTTAGGTAAAGTAGAGACTATGCTTCAAAATCAGACATATAATATGGGTTCTAGCATGGGTATGGAAGGTGATGATGAAAATGGTGCTAATATGGTTCAAATTGATTCTAATGTGCTACAATCTATCATGAGCCGTCTCGAAGCATTGGAAAAGAGAAGCAGTAACGCTTCTGGCCCAGAAGTTACATTGCTCAAACAACAAGTGGATACATTTAAACCTATTTTAACTCAAACCAAGAACTCTACCGCAACTATCGTGAAAGAGCATAAAGATTTTAAATCTCAAATAGATACTCTTCGTTCCGAACTTGAAGAGACAAAGCAACTCGTAATTGCTCTACAAAATTTGACTATGGATAATAGCCAGAAACTTTTGGCAATTAGCATGTCTAGCGACCAATTATTAGAAGGCTTCGACCAACCCATTGATATGGATGTAGATGAAATGGATGCTACTGAACACGTTGCTGAAGAAATGCTTGAACCTGCTGATTTGAGTGCTGCTGATTCGAGTGCTGTTGATTTGAAAGAACTTGTTAAACAAGAATTCAATCTTGAAGCCTAAATATTATTTATTGAGATATTGATGGTCTTTTCTTGTAAATAAAATATACTTTGTTTTTTGTATTTTATTTACTTCTATTTTTTTTATTATTATTTCGTTTATAAATCGATATAAAGTATATCATAAAAAACATCTTTGACAATTATATATCGTATATTATATTATTTTATTTATTTTTCCTTTTCTTTTATTTTGTTATCAATACTTAAAGCTTATTTTTGATTATTATTTATTTGCTATTATAAATATGATTACAGAACCTTATAACATTTTTTGGAATCCAATAAAATCTATTTATGAACCCGACGAAACAAATACACAAAATTGTTTTAATGGTCTCAATTATGTGAGAGAAAATAATTACTGGATATACAACAATGATTATGAAACTTGTATTGCCGATTATGATGATTCTACAGATGACGATTCTACAGTTGATGATTCTACAGTTGACGATTCTACAGAAGAGACAACACAAAATAATGATATCCAAATCTGGGTTACATTAATAATATCTTTGTTACAACCGATAATGAGTCAGATTTAGAAACTATTATTAATGATATTGAAACCGGTAATGACAACGAAACAAATTGTGATATTGTAAATGAGTATAATGATTATATTGGTATTTGGTCATCATATTTTATATCCGCTGTTTCAACCGTGAACAATTTTATTTTTAGTATCACAGAAAATTTGTCAGAAAAAAGAAAAGAGGAATAATTATTTAATAATTTATTTATTCAATGGTTTAAAGATTTAACAAATAATATAATAATACTTATATTAATCATGACAACTAATAAAATATTTACTGAAGAAGAAAAAAATAATTTATTTGGGAAACCCACTTCTGATATCATTTTTTCCAAAATAAAAGAAGGCAATTTTTCCTTTATCCTAAACGGCATATGTTATATTAAACAAGATTCATTAGTTATTAATTATAAGTTTTTTAAACATTTTGCCGGCCCTCAAACATATGAAATTATTAATCAGTATCTTGTATCACTTATTGATACCATTTTACAACAATATAGCAGCTTTTCCGTTCATTTAAATATGAATTCTTTAACAGTTACACAATTAGATAAACATCGTAAATATTTAACTCAATTAGCTGCTCTTTTACAACAAAATTATCCCGATACATTGTCAGCTTGTTATGTTTATGATGCTTCTTTTATTTTTTCTCAATTGTTTAACATTATTAGCTTATTTGTGGACAAAGTTACATTGAATAAAATTCAAATTGTAAACCGTATTTAGGGGTTTATTTGTTTCATTGTATTTGTAAAATAACATAAAGATATATTGGTTTACATTATTATTGCCGATGAATAGAGTTGAACAAATGAAAAAAATTCAAAACGAAGCGCTAGAATTGTTTACTAAAAAAAATATTGATTATGGAGATGCGTTTGCTAAATATGGGGTTATTGGGGTTCTTATGCGAATTGAAGATAAATTACAACGCTCTATGTCTATAACAAAAAATGGCGTCAATTTGATAAACGACGAAGGTATACGGGATACCTTAATTGATTTACATAATTATTCAGCAATGGCACTAATGTTATTAGACGAATAAAAAGGTTTTAATTTGTTTTACAAAAAACATATTAAACCCACATTGTTATATATTTATAAACTATTGTAATCATGTATTTGTCTATTGATAACAAATCCAAAATTGAAATGTTTGTAGCACTTTTTCAACTCCTCAAAAATTGGGGTTCTAATATTACGCTTCAATTCGAAAAGGAACAACTTTTTATACAAAATATGGATAAATCCCATATATGCTTGTCTAATATCACCATTAAGAAATCCTGGTTTACTGAATATAATGTTATTAATGATTCGTGTATTTGTGTTGACTCGAATAGCTTTGCCATTATCATTAATTATGCTCTTAAGCACAAAAAAATGGACATATTATTTGACACAGATAATAACAGCCCTGACAAAATATTTATTAATTTGTTGAATAATGATGTGAACCCCACTAGTAAAAAAGACAACTTTGACCATTTTTTTGAATTATCGCTCATCGACAATGAACAAGATGTGTTGTCTATTCCTGACGTCGATTATAACGCAGAATTCACAATTGACTCCAAAAAATTTAGCGAACTTATTTCTGAACTCAATGTATTCGGAACCAATTTAAATATTCGATGTTCTGAAGAAATTATCGAAATGAATGCCTCTGGTGATGCTGGCAAACTAAAAGTAAATATACCAATCGACGACCTCAATGAATTTGCTATAGCAGAGGGAGAAGAACTCGATGTATCTTACAGCTTAAACCATATTAGCAAAATGTGTTTGTCTACCAAGCTAGGCTCTACTGTTGAAATATTCATTAGCACTGAATATCCGATGTCATTCAAATATAATTTAGGCGATAACAGTTTTGTTTCTTTTTATGTTGCGCCGAAAATCGTAGATTAACCATAAACTTTGAACCTTTGATTGAATCAGTTTTTACTCGTTTTTCGTTTCATTTTTTATTATTATTTTTATCTAAATATGCTAAATATAATAATCGGATTATTCATTTTTTGTATCGTTTTATTCTTTTATCTACATATTCAATTTCATTTAAAAACCAGCGACGATTTAGAAATTTATGAAATTGAGCAAGCATCGAAAGATAAAATGGAAGAAATTTGTGACCTCAGACAACCTGTTTTATTTGACTGTGATGAAGATGGGAGCAAAATTATTCAAACCACGAATAAAGATTTTTTACTAGAAAACTATCACATATTTGAAGTTAAAATTAGGGACAGCCTCGATACAGATACTGATTCTGAATTGTATGTTCCATTATTATTACGTGTCGCGAATAAATTATTTGTCGATGATAAACAATCATTGTATTTTAGTGAAAATAATACAGACTTTCTTGTTGAAACTGGTGCTGTTAAAAATATGATGTATAATGACGAATTTTTACGTCCTCATTTGGTGTCGAATTGTAATTATGATGTAATGTTTGGCTCAAATGGTGTTACCACTCCATTTCGTTACGAACTAAATTATCGCAATTATTTTATGGTTACTCAAGGCTCTATTAAAATAAAATTGTCACCTCCAAAAAGCATACGTTATTTGTATCCAGTTATTGATTATGAAAATTTTGAATTTAGGTCTCCTATTAATCCATGGAATCCACAGCCTAAGTTTAGGGCAGATTTTGATAAAATCAAATGCCTTGAAATTGTCTTAACTCCTGGTAAGTACCTATTTATTCCCGCGTATTGGTGGTATTCATTTAAATTCTCGGAAAATACTAGCATCAGCTGTTTCCGATATAGAACATATATGAATAATATTGCTATCAGTCCTAATATTTGTATGTATGCTCTTCAAAATCAAAATGTGGAGAGAAAGATTGCGAAAAAAATAGACATCAAAAATTTATCGTATTCTACAAATGAAAATACTTATACGGAAGAAACGGCTGAAACCGTTATTAAAAATATAGTTGATTATAATGATTCCAATAATGATACTACTAATATTACGGATATAAATGTTACAGATATTACGTCTACACAAGAAATACCACCGATATTATTAGACACGCATATATTTCAAACAGCTGCGGATAGTTCTCATGTAATCTCAAGTTCATTGTAAGTATTTAGAATACTTTCAAGCCTTTGTAAATTATTTATTTTATATAATTTAAGTTATATAAAATATAACTATTTTATATGGCTACAGAAGAAACAATCAATGGGTTTACTTTTTATTATAGTGACAGTTTAAAAACTAGTTTGACAAATATTACTAGGCAAACTTCTAGTACAAACACATCGTTGACTATACCTGAATATGTAACAACTTTGGGTACTGGTTGTTTTAATACAACTGCTCTTGCTGGAACCGGTGGAGGAGTAAAAAATATAATAAAAGAATTATTTTTTTCACCGACAGATTCAGTAGTTATCACTCAAGCAGCAGGACTTGGTAATGCTACAGCGGGATTAGGTTCTACCTCACTAACATTAGTAACTCTTGGTGGAGCTGTGTCATCAATTGGTAATCGCGCATTTAGTCAATGTGCTTCTTTATCGCTTATAAATATTACACCTATTTCTAGTGTATCTAGTATAACCTTTGCTGGATTTGCCTTTGCAAATTGTACTAATTTAACAAGAATAAATGTAAATACAAATGATATTTTTTTTAGTGCTATTACAACATTTAGTTCTGTGACTGCTAGATTTTTACCAACAGCGCAAGATTTTTATTATAGATATTACAAATCCTTTGCTATTACTGGTTCTTCTTCTAACAATGCCGAGTTTGCTAGTGCTGCTAATATAGTATCATTAGTAGCAAGATATACAGTTTCTGGAAATAGTATTTCAGTCATAGCTTCACCAGCAGCATCAGCAGGAACAAGTTTTAACCTTATAATTCCTGATAGCATTAGTTCATTTATTGGAACAACTATTGCTCCTGGAGTAACTAGTATAACAAAAGTTGGAACAGGAACGGTTTTAAACTCAACCAGTTTGTCATTTATTACAGCTTTAAGTTTTTATTCTGGTATTAATACTATTGATGTGAATGCTTTTATAAATGCTTCTAATATAACATCTTTGGTTTTATCAAGCAAACCAACATTATTGACTAATTGTTTCTCTGGCTGTACTAGTATTAACAGTTCTTCTATTTCCACATTGAGAACACAGACAAGCCCATATAATGCCAGTGAATTAAAAATAGCTGGTTTTAATTTAAGTCAATTAAAAGAATCTGGATACACAGCTACTCAATTGAAAGCAGCTAGTTATTCAGATGATGATATTTTAGCAGCTGGATACACAGCCACTCAATTGAGAGAAGCTGGATACACAATTGCCCAATTAAAAACAGCTAGTTATTCAGATGCTAATATTTTAGCAGCTGGATACACAGCTACTCAATTGAGAGAAGCTGGATACACAATTACCCAATTAAAAACAGCAAGTTATTCAGATGCTGATGTTTTAGCAGCTGGATACACAGCTACTCAATTAAAAGAAGCTGGATACACAATTGCCCAATTAAAAACAGCTAGTTATTCAGATGCTAATATTTTAGCAGCTGGATATTCAGCCA
>Ga0172372_10012892_pt1 | contig 10439 bp, 7 predicted proteins | sample LakKiv5m_2_FD_114544 | JGI IMG/M metagenome (GOLD analysis project Ga0172372, IMG submission 114544) | Freshwater microbial communities from Kabuno Bay, South-Kivu, Congo - kab_092012_9.5m | ecosystem: Environmental > Aquatic > Freshwater > Lake | place: Democratic Republic of the Congo... | reverse complement strand
ATGGCAATAACAATCAATAGTTCTCCAGATAATTACTCAAGCCTTCACGCTCCGTTGTGGTTTGTATTGAGTTCTACAAATACCGCTCAAACAAACTTCAAATATGTTTGTGATATTTATGTAGATGGTAACTTGGTAACAAGGTTAAAATCATTTCCTCAACCGACTTCTTCAAAAGGAATATTTAATGTTGCTCCTGTGGTTCGTAACTATTGGGCATCGTATTTTAAACCAGATGTCGCAAGTCCTTCGGCTTTCTCTTATACAGGCTCGGATGTTTATGTAGATTACGAATTAAAGTTTGGCGAAGAGTATGGTGGAACTACTTATACTAATCTAACAACAACAACGAAAAGAGGGTATAATTATGTTCAAGATTACTTATACACTCCGACAAGTCCTATGTATTTAACTCCATTGGAATATGAAACGCAATATCAAGGAGTTTATTTATCTAATCGTGATTACGCTAATATTTATTTCAATAAAGAAAGACTACAAACAGGCTTTTTATTTCTTTCTTTTTTGTCAGATGCAGAGAATACAACTAAAAGCCATTCAATAGATGTTTCTGTTTACAACGGAAGCACAACAACAAACTACACAGGAACAGGAACAAGTTTTAAGGATTTTGCTTTATTAGATATTTCGCCACGAGCATTGAACGACTATTTAGGAACTTCAGCAATTTCCTCTACTTCGGTTTATTATGATGTTAAAATAAAGATTGCAGGTAATTTAAGAGACACCGCAAGAGTATATTTAAATTGTACGCAGCACGATGTAGTTACTTTACATTTCTTAAATTCTTTGGGTGGTTACGATACAATAGATTTCACGCAAGTAAACCGACAAACACGAAACATAGAAAAGAGTTCCTTTGAATCTATCGAATGGGAGTATGCGAGTAACTATATGAACAGAGCAAATAGTTATGGTGTTTTATATGGCGGTAGTAATCAATTCTCTACGAGACAAAAATTAACTTATAGGTTAATATCGGATTGGTTAAGTTATGTTGATTATTTATGGGTTAAGCAATTAATAGCTTCTCCAGAGGTGTATTTAGAAAGAGGTAGTAACTTTTTACCTATTCAAATCGGAACAAACACTTGGTCAGAGAAAAAGAGATACGCAGATAAAACCTATAATTTAGAACTTGATATTAATATCGGAAACGAAATAAACTCTCAATTTAGATGATAACTGAAATCTACATAGAGGATATAAGGTTAGATTTAAGCAAAGATTTATCTTCAGAGTTTACCTATGCTATTGATGATATTACAGATTTTGCTTCGAGGAATACCAACTTTTCCAAAACTATAATCCTACCCGGTAATGCAATCAACAACCAATTATTCGGTCACATATTCGAGTTCGTTTCAAGCAACTTCTATAACGATTCAGCAGATAACGTGGGTTACAACTTCAACGCAGCCAAAGCAGCAAATTGTGTTATCTATGTAGACAAGATTCAAGTATTTAAAGGCATTTTAAGGCTATTAGAAATTACGATTGACAGAGGAACAATAGAATACGAGTGTGTTGTTTTCGGGGAATTAGGTGGCTTTGTAACGGCTTTAAATAACCATAAATTAGAAGATTTAGATTTTAGTGCTTATGACCACCAATGGAATATAGCAAACATAACCGGAAGTTGGGAACAAGCCTCTGGAACTACGGCATCGGGTATGGGATATTATTATCCGCTTATCGATTACGGACAAGTATCACATAGCCAAAATCAAAACCATCCTAAAAGGGATTGGAGTATTAAAGCATTTAGACCCGCACTCTTTGTTAGAGAATATTTAGATAAGATAATCACAAACTCTGGTTATACCTACGAAGCATCATTTTTTGATACCAATTTATTTAAAAGATTAGTAATACCAAATAATCAAAAATCATTTTCAAGATTACGAAATTATAACTTCCAAAGAAGAAACGCAAGTTATACGTTTACTGAAGCCGATGGTACGTTTAAATTGTTTCCATTAACGATTTCGGAACTTACTCAAAACTACACACCTAACGGAACTTCTACTGAATTTACTTATACAGGAACAAGTTTTACAGGACAATATGAAACAGATATAAGATTATTTTGGCAAAAGAATAGTTCTATTCCTTTTCACTTTGACATTCTAATTAACAACGTATTAGTAGGCACACATAGTTGGGAAAGTTCTACTTCTCCAACTCCTATTGAATTTCAATTACAATCAAGCGGAAATATTACTCTTAATACAAATGATGTAATAAAGTTTCAATTTCGGCAAGATATAGCTTCGGATTTTGAATTAACAGTTCAAGTAGGGCAAGGTCTTGTGAGAATAAAAACACCGGGATTAGTGCCTGTGGATTTTGCTTTCGAAGATATGATTGAAATAAATCAATCTATACCAAAGGGAATCTTTCAAAGAGATTTTGTTGCTTCAATAATAAAGATGTTTAATCTTTATGTTATTGAGGACACTACAAAAGACAAGCATTTGAAGATTGTTCCTTTTATTGATTTCTATACAACAACTGCCAATTTCTTACAAGTCAATGACCTTGAAGAAGAATTGTTGGTTGATAATTTAGACCTATTATTACTTGATGATTATTCTGCTTCGCATTTAGATTGGAGTACAAAAATAGACAGAGCAAAGGCTTTTAAATTAAAGCCAATGTCGGAATTAAACGGAAGATATTTTGAATTTAAATATAAGAGTGATGTAGATTATTATAATGAAATATATGCAAAAAGGTTTGCTTATGGATATGGAGATTACATAGAAGATACTGGATATGAGTTCGCTAATGATAAACAAACTAATGAAATTATATTTGCTGCCACTCCATTAGTCGGATACTCTGGAGAAGATAAAGTGTTCTCAACAATTTTTAAGTTATCGAATACACAGAATACACAATCCGAAGACCCGACAGACCACAACATTCGTATTATGCAAATAAGAAAGATTACAGATGTTACTCAATGGCATATTAAAAATGAAAATACAAATATTAGTGGTGCTTTGACTTCATATAGTTATGCAGGGCATTTAGACGAACCAGATGCACCAACGGCTGATATCAATTTTGGTGTACCTAATGAAATATTTTTTACATTACCTGTAAACTATCCTACGGCAAATTTATTTAACGGATTCTGGAGTGATTACGTTGCAGAGATTACCAACAAAGATAGTAAGCTACTCACTTGTTATGTTTACTTAAAGATAACCGATATCTATGGTTTAGATTTCTCAAAGCTAATTTATATTGATGGTGCTTTGTGGAGATTAAATAAAGTTATTGATTACAACCCTACTAACCCCGAAAGCACGAAATGTGAATTTTTACGAGTAATTGAATTAACATACGCATAATGGCACAAGAAATAGTAGGTTTAAAAATACAAGTGGATGGTAGTGAAGCCACAAAATCGGTAGGCTCTATAAAGCAATTATTAAAAGAAGCTAATGCTGAATTAATAAAAGCACAATCGGAGTTTGGAGATTATTCTACCGAAGCAGTAAACGCTGCCAAGAAGGTTGCTAAATTAAAAGATTCAATTGGAGAAGCAGCCGAGACCGCACAACTATTTGACCCCGGGAAAAAGTTCCAAGTATTTGCAGGAGCGTTAAGTGCGGTTGCAGGTGGATTTACTGCGGTACAAGGTGCTTTAGGATTAGTAGGAGTTGAAAGTGACAACGTACAAAAAAGCCTTTTGAAAGTACAATCGGCATTAGCATTGTCTCAAGGATTAAGTACAGTTGCAGATTCGGTAAAAGATTTTCAACGATTAGCTGCGGTAATTCAACAAAGCACAATTTTCACGAAGGCATTTCAAATGGCAACTATCGCAGCAAATGCGGTACAACGTGCTTTTGGAGTAGCGGTTACTTCTACGGGTGTAGCTTTTAAGGCACTTCGTGCAGCTATTATTACAACAGGTATCGGTGCATTGGTTGTAGGTATAGGATTGTTGGTTAATAAGATAATGGATTGGGTAGATAGTTCTTCGAAAGCAGAAAAGGCACAAGAAAAACTTGCTGCTTCTACAAAGAAACTAAATGCCGATATTGATAACCAAATAGCTGTTTTAACTGCACTTGGCAATAAAGAAGATGAGATTTATAGATTAAAAGTACAGAGAACCGATAATGAGTTAAATCTTCTTCGTAATAAATTAAAAACACAAGGCAAATTAACTGATGAAGAACTTGCTGATTTTAGAAAATTAAAAACAGATAAAGAGGTTCTTGATATTCAAGAACAAAATAGAATTAAGAAAAATCAAAATGAAGAAGCCAAAGATAGAAAAGCCGCCTATGATAAACAAAAACAAGAAAGAGATGCTAACGCAAAGGAAATTCGGTCAGCAGAACAAGCATTGGAAGATATTAGAATTGAAAATATACAAAATGAATTTTTAAAAAATCAAGAAAGAATAAATTTAGAATATAGAAGAAGAGTAGATGAAATTAATGCTCTAAAAATACAAGAAAGTTTAAAAACACAATTAATAATTGAAGAGCAAAAGAAAAGAGATTTAGCCTTACAAGAAAATAATAAATTAATTCAAAAGCAACAAACAGATGCAGCAGAAATAGCAAAAGTAAATGATGTAAACCAAAAAGCTAATGCTTTAAATTTAGAAAAGAGTTTTCAAAATGGATTAATACAAATACAAAAAGCATCTGCCGATACAAAAGTTAAAATAGAAGAACAAGTTTTACAATTAAGAAAAAATCAATTATTAGAGACAGGTAATGCAATACAAAATTTAACCTCTATTGTAGGAAAAGATACAGTTGCAGGAAAAGCATTAGGTATTGCAACTGCCTTAATTAACACTTATCAAGGAGCATCGGAAGCTATAAAACAAAAATCAACTTTGCCTTCTCCTTTTGATGTAATTACAAAAGTTGTTAATGTTGGTGCTATTATTGCAACAGGGTTAAGAACAGTAAAAGCAATTACTGCGGTACAAGTTCCCGGAGCCGGGGGTGGTGCTACTCCTGCAACACCTAACGTACAAGCACCGATACCACCTACACCAACACCACAAGTTACATCTACTTTATTAAATGCTCAAGCTATTCAGGAATTAGGTTCAGCTACAAATCGTTCCTATGTGCTTGAAAGTGATGTTACTAACTCACAAGAAAGAATAAGAAGAATTAATAGAGCGGCAAGATTAGTTTAAAAATCTATTTATCGTTATGGAAAAGGAATTACCAATTTACAGATTAGATATTATTGAGGATTTAGAATCCAATGTTGAAGTAGATTATGTTTCTCTCGTAGATAGACCTGCGATTGAAAAATCATTTTTAGCCTTTCAAGATTCGTATTCTGATTATCCAGATTCCGTTAGTAACAATGCAAAGGCTGCTCTAAAGTGGGCAGATGAAAACGGATGGGGTTCGTGTGGTACTCCTGTCGGTAAACAAAGAGCAAATCAATTAGCAAAAGGAGAGCCTATTAGTTACGAAACAATTAAAAGAATGTACTCTTTTTTGTCAAGGCATAAAGATAATGCTGAAAAATCAAAGGGTTACGGAGATGGTTGTGGGCAATTAATGTACGATGCTTGGGGTGGTGCGAGTGCTTTGAGTTGGGCAGAATCAAAGATTAATTCTATTGAAAAGAAAAAGTTTGCTATTCAAGATGAAGAAGAAAGAATCATTAGTGGTGCTTTGATGTTAGCCGATACTCCTATTTATAGAAATGATGCAAACGGAGAATACTATGTTGTATTTACTAAAGACACTATTAAAAAGATTGCTCAAAAATATTTTAAGAAAGGTTACCAAAACAATGTAAATTTGATGCACGATAGCGGTCAGATTAAAGATGGGGTAACAATGTTCGAGAGTTGGATAGTAGATGAAAAGAGGGGAATAAAACCTATGAACGGCTTTGAAGATGTTAAAGATGGCTCTTGGTTTGGTTCTTTTAAGGTTGAGAATGATGAAGTTTGGAAAATGATTAAAGATGGCAAGGTACAAGGCTTCTCGGTTGAGGGAATATTTAACTACAAAACCGATACGAAAGAAGAAAAAATGATGCAGGATATTATTGATATCTTGAATCTTGTAAAATAGGTTTTCATAGTTTTTGGTTTGAGAAGGGGGTGTTTCTACACTCCCTTTTTTTCTATATGGTAATTTGCAAAGAGTTATACTATTTATGGATAAATTCTTTATGTCTCCACAAGAAGCACTTTTAAAAATTAAGGCAATGTTTGCTGAAGCTACTATCGAGCCATCGGTAGATGCTCCAGAGGTTGCCGTTTCTCAATTTGCCGAGTATGTACTTGCATCTGGCGTTAAAGTATTGGTTGATAAATTAGAAGTTGGTGGTAAGGTTACTCTTTTAGATGAAAATGGTAACGAAGCACCTGCTCCTGCCGGTGAGCATACTCTGGCTGATGGTTCTGTTATTGTTTTAGATGAAACAGGAACTATCCTTGAAATTAAAACTCCCGAAGTAGAAGCACCCGAATCAGAAGTTGAATTAATGAAGAAGAAGGTAGCTGAAATGGAAGCACAAATCGAGGCTTTAAAAGGTTACAAAAAAGAAGCTGAAGTTAAAATGAGCGAGAATCTTGCTCAAATGAGCGACAAGTTTTCAAAAGCTATCACAGAATTAACTGATGTGGTTATTGAACTAACTAAAACTCCTTCTGCTGCTCCTACACAACCAAAGGAATCCGTAAAGCATTTTCCTTCTAAAAATGACAAAATCTCTCGCTTTCTTTCTAATTACGCAAAATAAATTTAAAAACTTAAAATTTAATAACAATGGCTTTTGATGTATCAGCATTAGCAAACTATACCAAAGAGAACGAAGCTCTATTGGTTACGAGTTCTGTACTCGGTGCAAAAACCGCTTCTTTGATTAAGAGTCAAGGAAACGTTATGGTAGGTGTAAAATCTGCCGAGACAATCAACATTATGGATACTGACGCTATCTTCCAAGCAGGTGGAACTTGTGGCTTTAACGCTTCTGGTTCTACTACGTTTACACAGCGTACTGTAACTGTTGGTAAAATTAAAGTAAACGAATCTCTTTGCCCTAAAGACCTTGAAGCAAAATATTTGCAGAAGGCTTTACCAGAGGGAAGCCGTTACGATTCAATCGCTTTCGCTGCTGACTACACAGACAAGAAAGCTGCTCGTATCGCATCTCAACTTGAAACTGCTATCTGGCAAGGTGCAACAGGTTCAGCTAACGTGAACTTGAACAAATTCCAAGGTTTAGTTACTTTGATTGGTGCTTCTGCGGTAGAAGCTAACAACGCTACTTACTTTGGTAGTACTGCAACTGCAATCACTTCTGCTAACGTAGTAGCTATCTTCGATGCTCTTTACAAAGCAATTCCTGCGACTGTTGTAGCAAAAGATGATATGACTATCTGGTGCGGTCAAGATACATTCCGTACTTACACAATCGCATTGAAAAATGCAAATATGTTCAACTATGCTTTTGATGGTAAAGCCGATAGCGAGTTCTACTTGCCCGGTACTCCAATCAAAGTTGTAGCAACTCCCGGTTTGAATAGCATAACAAAAATTTATGCTATCCGTTTGAGCAACTTGTTCTTGGGTACAGACCTTCTTAATGAAGAAGAGCGTTTCGAACTTTTCTATGCTAAAGAAGCTGACCAAGTTCGTTTTGTAAGCGAGTTCAAGATGGGTGTGAATGTAGCCTTCTTGGATGAGATTGCATCTTTCATTATCTAATTAATCGAGTGGGTAGCTTTTAGGGTTACCCACTCTTAACTTAATAAACTTAACAAAATGGCTTGTGCTTTAACACAAGGATACACTCTCGATTGTAGAGAAAGTTTAGGTGGTATCAAAGCGGTATGGTTGATTGCTCACGCTAACGTGAGTTCAGTTACAGAGGCTTCTGGTATCGTTTCAGCTATCACTAAAGCCGCAGGGAAAGTATTCTACAAATATGAGTTAGTTAAGAATACAGGTGCTTTGACTGAAACCATTACTGCTTCTGTTGAAAACGGAACTGTGTTTTATGCTCAAGAACTTTCTGTTGTTCTTAATAAACTCCAAGCAAATACAAGAAATGAAATCTTGTTACTTGCTAAAAATACATTGATGGCAGTTGTTCAAGATGCTAACGACAAATATTGGTTGTTAGGTCGCTATTCTGGTTTAGATGTAACCGGTGGAACTTCTGCAACAGGAACCGCACAAGGAGACCGCAATGGGTATACGCTTACGTTTACAGGTGGCGAGAAGGAACTTTCTCCCGAAGTTGCAAGCGGAATTATCGCAGGTCTCGTTTCATAAGGCTTTCGTGGTTCGTTATAGGTAGGTAGATTAGCCATCCCTTTGGGGGTGGCTTTTTCTTTTGGTAAAATCTTGAATAATTTCTATTTAGTAGTATGATATATTTAAGTAAGGGTGCAACGAGTGAGATTATACTCACTTTAAAGGAGAAGCAGACACTTTCTTCGCCTAATTATTTATTTTATTTTAAAGGTCGTGGAACAAACAAAGAGGTAAAATTTGTTGTTTTAAATGCTTCGGATACTTCTACTCATAAAGACAGATACAATCAGTTTTCCATTGTTACAAATACTTATTTTGTAAACTATCAAGATAGTGAGTGGGATTACAAAATCTATGAACAAACATCTTCTGTGAATTTGAATCCTGCGTTAGCGACAGGTCTTTTAGAGGTAGGAATAATGCGTTTAGATACTATTAACGGAGTTTTACAAGTAAATGTGTATAGTGAAGATTTTGAGGCAGATAATGATTTGTTATTAGTAGATGGGGAAAACTTCAATGGATATTTAGCTAACAACCCGAATAATGAAATTATCATAGCCGAGCAACCAAATAATGATTTTATTGCTAATGAACCCAATAATGAATTTATAGTATTATGATGGATAATCTTGTTATATTAAGTTTTGCAGAAGCAAAGCAACCCGAATATCGGGAGAAAAAAGGTGTAGGATATATTGAGTTCGGAGATAAGAACGATTATCCGAATTACTTATTAAGCCTTTACAATAAAAGTGCAAAGCACAATGCTATTGTAAAAGGTAAGGTAAACTACATTACAGGTAATGGTTGGGCAACCAAAGAGCAGAATGTAAAAGCCGAACAATTTATCAAAAATATAAATCCTTATGAATCTTTAACGGATTTAACTCGTAAGGTGTCAATAGACATTGAGGTTTTTGGTGGTGCTTATTTAGAGATTATCTGGAGTAAAATCGGTGGGCAGATTGCTTCTATTTGTCACATTGACTACACAAGAGTTCGTTCTAACAAAGACAATACTCAATTTTGGATTAAAGATTGGAATGATAGAAAAGCCGAAGCCGAAGTAATCATTGGTTACAATATAGAAGTAAAAGAAGGCAAACAAATTCTTTACATTAAAGAATACAGACCGGGATTAGATACTTATGCTTTGCCGGGATATATGGGTGCTTTGAATTATATTGAAAGTGATGTAGAGGTTAGTAAGCACGTTTTAGGTAATGCACAGACAGGGTTTAGTGCAAGTAAACTAATTACTCTACCAAATGGAGAGCCTTCTCCAGATGAAAAGAGAAACATTGAAAGAAGGTTTACAGAAAGGTTTTCGGGTTCGGATGGTAAGAAGTTTATTCTTTCTTTCGTACAAGATATAGCCAAGAAACCTGCGGTGGATGATTTAGGTGCAAGTGATTTAACGAAAGAGGATTTTGGTAGAGTAGACAATATGATTCAGCAAAACATTTTTGCAGGGCATCAGATAACTACGCCTTCTCTTTTTGGTATTTTAGTTGAAGGTTCATTAGGTACTCGTTCCGAGATTCGTGATGGCTATGAGGTTTTTAAGAATACTTATGTAAATGACAAACAACAATATTTAGAGGCTATCTTTAATTCGTTGGCTAAAATAAACGGAGTTACTTCGGAACTTTATATCAAGCCGGTAGAACCTATTAATTTTGAGTTTAGCGAAAATATTATTTCTCAATTCGCACCGAAAGAGTGGATTTTAGAAAAGATTGGTGTTGATATGACTAAATACCAAACTATCGAACCTACTCAACAAGGATTGATAAATGAGCATCTAAAAGGAATGAAGGGAAGGGAGTGGCAGAACTTTCAACGAATAATCCGTAAATACAACAAAGGGGAGATAACGAGAGACCAAGCTATTCAAATGTTAAAGAGTGGCTATGGTTTGGATGATGAAGCAATTAACACTTGGTTAGGGGATGAATCTTACGAACAAAGATTTGATGACATTGATTCTACGATTCAGTTATTTAGTGAGTTTGGAGAAGCCGAAGAGGGGTTTAATGTAGTGGCTCGTAGAAAGGTGTTTAAAGGCGATTTAGAGGCTCAAGAATTGGCTTTTAGAGATGAAGTGGTAGATGATACTATCGACAAAAAGATACT
>Ga0172372_10012891_pt1 | contig 10440 bp, 9 predicted proteins | sample LakKiv5m_2_FD_114544 | JGI IMG/M metagenome (GOLD analysis project Ga0172372, IMG submission 114544) | Freshwater microbial communities from Kabuno Bay, South-Kivu, Congo - kab_092012_9.5m | ecosystem: Environmental > Aquatic > Freshwater > Lake | place: Democratic Republic of the Congo... | reverse complement strand
TCTAGTGCGCCCGGAAATAATCAAAATGAAGGATAACTGCTAACTCTTTCGACGCAACCACTTTTCATAAATAAGAATTCCAATAGCAGCTCCAGACACATTTGAAATAAAGTCCACAACATCTGAAACGCGTCCCGGAATCCAAATCTGCGAAATTTCAATAAATCCAGAAATCAATACTGCGCCTAGAAACCGCGAGACAACGGACCACGAAGGAAATGTCCACGAAACGAGCAAAGCAAAAGGGAACAAGAGTAAATAATTCCCGATGTAAACCAAAGAAGTATCGGCATATAGAATCTTATAGAAGAGGTTGGCATGAGTGCGCAAAAACTCTTCAATTTCAACTGGGTTTGCCGATTCCAACAATGGACGAGGAAATAGAGTAAACAAAAGTAAAGTCAGTAAATAGATTACATGACCCAGTGCAAATGCTCTCTTTCCAAAAGTCTTAATTAGTAAGCACCGCGTCCCTTAAATACCGCCCCGATAGTTACAATAATGATCCACAAATCCCGAGTAAAACTCCAATTAACCATGTAGTTCAAATCCAAGGCCACGCTCGTCTGCAGATCAAGATCGGATCGTCCACTAATTTGCCACGGACCAGTTACTCCCGGTTTGGCATTGAGACGACGCTCATACATAGAGTCATATTTCTTCACTTCGTGCACAAGCGCCGGTCTCGGCCCAACCACCGACATGTCATTTATCAACACATTAAAGAATTGGGGTAGCTCATCAAGGGAGTACTTTCGCAATATGCGTCCAATGGGGGTCACCCGAGGATCCTTCCTATCTTTAAAAATCACATGATCTTTCGCATGAGCATTGGCCGCTGAAGAAATCAATTGGTCAGCATTCTTGACCATTGAGCGAAACTTATAGAAATTGAAAACTTTGCCATTAAGCCCAACTCTCTTCTGAGAGTAAAAAACGGGCCTTCCGCTCGTAATGAGAATGAGTACTGAGATTACGAGGTATACAGGACTTAAAAGTACGAGAGCTAAAACCGCAAACACAAGATCAAATGATCTTTTCAGCATCCTCTCCGCAAATGAAATCTTCGATTGAGAGAATGCAAGGAATGGAATTCCTACTTGTGGCTTTGGGATTAACCAATATCCAAGATTTCCAGAGTCCAAGGGAATCCAATTGGTCTTAATTCCCAGGTCCTCACAGTAATGGACAAATCGAGAGAAATTCTTATCACTTTCCATTCCAGGCAGAAGCAAGATTTCATCAATGGGAGTGAACTTGAGAATCCTTTCAAACTCATCTAGCCAGGTACTATGTATAGCCGTACATTCCATTCTTGAAATGACTGCGTAACCTAACAACCGATTCTTAATGATCCAATCACTGTATTGTTGAGATTCGCGCATTTTGCGACCGACAATCATTAAACGAGTAGAGAATCTCTTACGCCTGATTAAAGGTCTCATAAATATTAAATACAGAAGAGTGCGAACTAGTAATAGATTAATAAGACCTGAAAGAAGAAGTGTAATAAATACTGTTCGAGAGAAAGACGCACGTGTAACAAAGGAGAGGAAACCCAAAGAAAAGAAATAAACCATGGACCGCTTGACAAGACTTTGTAAATTCAAAATAAATAAACTGTCGTGACTCAAGCTATAGATTCCACTTAGGCCAAAAGTTAACAACCATCCAAGAGTTACGAAACCAAGAATGATATCGTAGTCAAAAGCTGCAATAGAAGGCTGTCCCTCTGATTCAAAGACGGAAGAACGGAATCTAAAGTTGTACGCAATTACAGCAGCGGATAAGAGAGCGAATGCATCAACTACAACCAGCACCACACTGATCGTGACCTTATGTGACTTTAACTTCTGCAACGTAAGAGACTTAACCACGCTTAGATTCTATGAGACTGTTGTCCCAATCAAAGTACTTCCTTCTGCCGACTTCTGCATCAAGATGTTTTCTCGCAAACTTGAGACCTATAGACGCCAGGCGTTTCCTCTTTTCTGGATCCTGACCCAGGTCCTCTATGGCTCGGGCGAGAATAAAAGCGTTTTCCAGCCTCCATGACTTCGGCAGCCCTATCCATAATTTAAGCAGTGCCAACTATCGGTCTATACGGGAGTTGTTGAGCACATCTTTTTCCGCCGTGGGCCATACTAAAGGGAATGAAAAGAGAAATACTCCTTGTAGCTTACGCGGCCGACCCGAACGTATCGAGTGATGGGGTCGCTGGATGGGGATTTCTGAAAGCGGCTTTGGCGTCTATAGAAATTGTCAGAGTACATCTACTCTCCTCCGAACATTCAATTCTTAGTTGCAAGAACGCGTTGTCAGAAGAAGAGAATCAAAAGGTAATTTATCATTTAGTAGCACCTTCGAAACTATTTTCAAAGTTTAAAACTTCGCCATTTGGAATTAAGGCAAGGTTCGCCTACATCGATTGGATCTTTCAATCACGTCGATATCTAAAAACAAAAGAGATCGATTTTTCTAAGATTCAAATTGTGCACCATGTCACTCTAGCCACAGAAATTTATCCAACAGTCTTAAGCGCCATCCCTGGTAAATGCACGAAGATTATCGGACCGGTTGGATCGTCAGGAAATTTTAGAATTCTTTTCTCCAAACCGCGCAATCGACTTACCTTACAAGAAACCTTAAAGCAAATTTTAAGGAATGCCATTAGTAAATATAGGCTGAAGAAAATTGCGTTGCAAGTAGACCTCTTTATTGGTAATAACAAATTATCTACCACTTACGTTCAAAAATTAGGAAAATGTAAGAGTATCTACTTTTCAAACCATATAGTCCCTAACGAAATTAGTGAACTACCACCATGGAAGAATGAAAAATATGATGTACTAATAGTTGGTCAGATAGTACCGGGCAAACGCCCTGACTTGGCGATTGATTACTTATCCAGGAAAGAATTTCAGTCATTATCAATTGCAATTTTGGGCGAGGGGCAAGCTGGATTCAAGAGAAAATTAGAAAACCTCATTGCGCGAAAAGATATGATCAGTCGAGTAACATTTCTCGGAAATTTGCCCAGACATTACGTTCTGTCTCTAATGCAACATGCAAAATTTCTCATTCATTTTTCAGGTAGGGAAGGGTCAAGCTACGTGGTTGGAGAAGCCATAAACATGGGACTTCCAATCTTGTGCCTAGACGGAACAGGTGCCGCAGATACCCTGAGTTCATTTCCTCAGGCAGGAGTTTCGTTGAAAGTGGAAAATTTGAATCAACTGAAACCAATGAGAATTCTGGAAGAATTGAAAAAAAGTCGAAATAAAGCAACTAACTACTGGACTTACGCAAGAATAACTCACTTTTTAGATCATATCTACAATATTGATTTTGATAAAGAAAAGTGAGAGACTGAAATTTGGGTATTTCAAAGTTTGGCAAACAGGCGTTAGTGCGTCTTATTGTAAACTTTCTGCAAGCAATCTCATTCGTAATCGTGGCAAATTTTACTACTATCAGCGAAATAGGCATCCTTTCGTTTCTGTTGACTGCCAATGCTTTTATCGTTGCATCTTTTGATTTTGGAGTTGGTAAAAAAATCCTATTGACAAAAAATATATTTTTACAAAAAAAATTCCTAAAACAAGTTTTCCGTAACACTTTCCAATATATCGGAGTTTTAGTTGTATGTATTGTGGCTATAAATATATTTATTCAAGATATGAATAAAGTATTTTATTTTTGGATTCTCACAATCGCCACAGAAAGAATCCTTGACTATCTTCAACTGTTTCTATTAAGTCGTTTCGCTAATGGTATGTCCTTTCTCGTAATGATTTTGCGACGAATGTTTCCACTCGTAACCCTAATGTCATGGCTACATTTTCAATTTCCATCTAAATTTCTTCTAGAAATCTACATACAATTTACATTCTTCTCTAATGCATTAATTATTTTATACTTGATTTTTAACTTAAGAATCTTCAACTCAAGAAATTTTCCCGACCCTGTAGATTCAATAATAGAGAGCCAAACTAAACATCTGGCATTTCTTTCTATCCTTGATCAGTATAGAAACCTAGACGTCATACTTATTATGCTTTTCTTTGGCACGAGCATAACAGGAGAGTATTCGCTTATCGCAAGATTATTCAATCCTGCACTGTTGATAATTTCAAGCGTCGTGACACAAATAGTTCAAGAAAAACAACTATTTGATTTAAGCAAGATTAAATCATCTAAATTTCTTTACTTCATATCTTGTTTGGCGTTAACTTTCATTTTCATATTTATGAATTCTAAGTTCCTGATAACATCAATATACGGTTATGCTACAGATAATATGCGATTCTTTCTGTTAATATTTATGTTAGGAACTCTTTTCCATTTTCTTTCCGGAATAATTGAAACTCAATTCAATTTGAAGTCAACTAATCGTATCCTGGTAAGGATACAAATCTATATATATGGATTTTCACTACTGTTCACAGTTATTTGTTTTGCGGCGGGTGAGTTACGAACTGGATTATGCATATTTTTTTCTGCCTTCATTATGAAGTTAATTTCTGTTTGGTTTATCATGAGTAATGTTGAACGGATGAGGCGTTATTTTGATGAAATCTAAATTGTTCGATGCAATGTTTTTGTTCTTGTCAATCGCTGTTTGGTTTAACGGCGTTTCTTTTCAATTGGGGAGAGCTTCCTTAAGAGTTGAGCATTTCTTAGTATTTTCAGTTTTTTTCTTAGAATTCTGTTTTCCAAATTCTCATATGAAACCGCGAAAGTTGAATATGTTGTTTTTAGCCTGGCTTTCCTTGGGAATGATTACAACGTTTATTGGAACAATTGACAAGTATCGTGGTTTGTGGATTCAAATTCAATATGTTATTGGTCTTTTGATCCTGTCAAGTCGGGAATTTGTACCTCTAGGTAAGAAACCGATAGTTATTCAAGCTCGCATAGGCATCCTAGTTTCAATTATCTATCTCCTCTCTTACCTGTATACTCCGTTGGCAAAGCTATTACGTATTGGGGAAGTTAAGGAAGTTTTTGATGGGTATTCCCTAGAACCAAATTTATTAGGTAGTCAAGCTTTGCTTTTGTGGATATTACTGTATGTAGGTAGAGATCTATTGAGTAAATTTGAACGACTTGGCATTTTCTTGCTCCCAATACTTATAGTACTCAGTCTCACACGAGCAGTTTGGTTAGCGTTTATAATGGTATTGGGTTTATTTCTAATTCAAAGAATTCGATCGTTGGCAGCTTATTTTGTTTTATTGATTATTTGTTTATTGCCCATATTGTTTGATTTCCTAAGAAGACGCGTAACATCAACCGAGGATGTTTATTGGAACTTGATGAATTTTATAAATTTTGAATCAGGCACCGCGCAATATCGAAAGAACGTATATTTTCAAGCCCTGACTGAAATGAACGACACTTGGTTCCATTTTTTGCTTGGTCACGGATTTGCCTCCTTTCCAGAGTTGTACCCTTTAGATAGTTCTGGAGTAACAGGTGCATATCTAAGTAATGCATTTGTCGGCATTCTCTTTGAAACAGGAATTCTTGGGACCTTGCTCTTCTTACTTTTGATTGGACGGTATGTCCATAAATCCAAGGCTAGAATTGAAATATTATTTTATGTTTTGGCATTAGTGACTGTATCCTTGACAACAAGTCCGTTATGGTTAGTTTTTCCTTGGTTCTATCTCAAAATTCTAGGTGAACTGCCGAAGAGGATTGATTCAAAACAATAGAAAATTATTTTATAGTTTCTTCAATCAAACGAAGATACTCATTCGAGATTCTGTCCCACGAATAGAGGCGAATAGCTCGCTTTCGAGCTTGTTCTCCTTTGGTTTTCAAGGTTGAATCATTTCCATGCATATTGTAAAAAATCTGTGCTAGAGAAGTTAGATTATCATTAAAGTAATGTCCAGCGTTATCCATGACTTCACGGTTATAAACCGTATTCCTGGCCAGGATATTTGCTCCACAATGCATGGCCTGAACGAGTGCTGGATTCGTCCCTCCTACGGTATGTCCATGAAAATAGACCCGAGTATTTTTCCAGTACTTAAACAGCTCTTCATCGTTTGAAATATGACCGAGATATACGACATTGGTGTATGTTGATAAAAATTCAGAAAAATCCATTAGTTGTTTTTTTGTAGAATTCGAGAAAGACCCCACCATTATCACCTTAAAATGTTTTGGTAGTATCTTTACCAAATCCAAGAACAAGTCAAATGAATTTTCTGGCACAAACCGCGCCACATATAGTAAGTCTGAAAAGTAGTCTTTATCTTCAAGTGCTGCCATTTCACACTCTTGACCTCCGTAAGGTATAAAGTCAGAATTTCTGTTAAAAGTTTTCTGCCAATATTCCTGAATGTTTTCAGAATCGGAAATCACTCGCGTTGAAACTTTTGCAGCAAGAACAGCTAAGAAAAAGTAGACAAATTTCGCAGTCCTTCCCCACTTTTGACGCCGCCATTCCAATCCATCAACATTAATTACTAATGGGACACCTAGCATGCGTGTAATTGGGCCAACTACGGCGCATGTGACGTTGAATCCAAGAATCACATCTGGTTTACAAAAAAAAATGTGAACAAAACTAGACATAATGTGCGTGATTGTTCCGAGAGATGTCCCATTTAATGAAGGGCTATAAATGACCTCTATATTTTCAATGTGTGGATTGTCTCTGCATGACGCTTTTCTGCTATAAACAAAAGTTTGATGTCCAGATTTGGCAAAAAAAGGCGCTAGTTCCCGAACGGCAGTCTCAAAACCCCCATAGAAACTGGGGAATCCTCTAGTCCCCAAAATTGCGATCCGCATTCAATTCTCCGTTCGGAGTACGATGGGATAATAACATTGTTTGGGGGCAATTATGAAGATTTTAGTTCTTCATGGGTCCAATGATCGTTATGGAGCAAGTCAGGTATTACTCACAGAGATAGAAGCTTTAGAAAAACTTGGCAATAAGGTAAATCTAATGGTGCCTTTTGACGGACCTCTTGAGAAAATGCTTAAAGCGAGAAAATTGGATGCTCGTGTGACAATAAACAATCACATGCCAGTGATTCGGCGAAGCAAACCCTTTTCTCTCCTAAAAGTAACATATGGAAAAAGTCAAATTGAAGCCGCGGATATTGTAATAGTTTGGACGCTGGCACTTTCACTTTACATACCGACCCTACTATTTCGTAGAAAGAAGTTTTATGTTTCGATTCATGAATTAGCCCAATCAAGATTCCTGAAATTGTTGGTGAATGTTCAAATTGCACCATTCAGATTTCCTATTCAAGTAAACAGTGATGCAGTGCAAACTTGGCTGATAAATAATGGAATAGACGATAAACGTATAACAAAATGCTATCCATCTTTTCGACAAGAAAAACTAACAATGAAGAATTCATTGAGTTTAGATTCGTTTGGTGTCGTAGGAAGAGTTAATGGAAAAAAGGGACACCTGGAAGTCGCAAAAGCTTTTAGTCAACAAGTATTTTCTAGAACTAAATCATTACATTTGTTTGGAGCGCCCTTTCCAGGACAGGAGACACATCTAAATCAATTACTTGAATTTATTTCTAATGACAATAGAATTCACTATCATGGTGAAGTAGAAAATTTTCAAGAAGCTTCTAAACATTTCTCGCTCTTACTATCTTTTCCAGCATACATGGAATCACTCGGGCTAACTCCAATAGAGGCATATTTTCAAAATATTCGAGTTGCGGGATACGCCGATGGGGGATCGAACGAGATCTTTAGATTAGTTGACGGGATTGGCGTTCATCGAACTTCCAATCCTATTCAAGACATTCAAAGATTTTTTTCAAACACTTTGTGTTTCGAAGACCATTCAAAGTGGAAACCAATGCATTTTGAAATAGCAAGAGATTTCTCCCAAGACCAGAGAATCAGAGGAATTGACGAGCTACTGAACAAGTTAGTAGTTTCTTGAAGCCACATGGAACCAAGTAGAAAGGGTGAATCCTATGAGAATTGCAATCAATGGGTATATTTTAAGCAAAGGAATTAGTGGAAGTGCGATCGGTCTTAGGAAAATTCATGAAAGCTTGCTTCGATTAGGACATGAGGTAATAATAATTAGTCCTCAAAAACATTATGAATCACGGATCTTGAATCTATTGTATTTGATTATGTGGGACTTATGGTTATGTACAAGAAAAGCCGTGAGACTGAATTCTGAATTCTTAATTCATCCCTGTAACACCGGGTTATCTACTTCACGTATCAAATCACTTTTAGTTATACACGACACAATGGTCATAGATTTCAAAAGAGATTTTGATCGTGGTTATCACATTTATGCAACAATCATGTTTTGGCTCTCGGCTAGAGGCGCGCGAGTAATAATGACAGCGTCTGAATTTAGCAAGAAGTCGATAGAGAATCATTGGCAAAAAAAGAATATCATTGTTAACTATTGGCCGATAAAACCAGTCACAAAGTCCCTAAATGAGAACACTTCTGGCGAATGGACTGTACTTTGGAATGCCGCAATGGAAAATCACAAACAACCACTTTTATTACTAGAGATTATAAAGGAGCTTCGCAGTCATTTAGATGGAAAGTTATACTGCCAAATCATTACAAGAGACGGCAATGCATCTGAAAATTTCAAACTTGAATTACAAAAGATTTGGGATTGGAGAGAGTGGATCTCGATTCAAAGCGGACTAAGCGAATCTGAATTAGCTCGAATTTACTCCATGACAGATGTCTTGCTGGTTACTTCTAGAGCGGAGGGTTTTTGTTTGCCGGCACTTGAGGCAATGTCTTATGGCGTACCAGTAATTCACAGTAATATTCCTGCTCTTATTGAAGTATGTGGCAGAAGTTATGAGGATGGGCATCCCAGGAACTCAATGGTTCAAGGTTGTCTTCGATATTTTCGCGAACCGGAAGTCTTCGAGATAGCAAAGAGCAAGGCAAGAACTAGATCGCTTGCATTTTCGGAGGATGTTTTTGATGAGAAACTATCTCTTGCAATTGCGAAAGTTCTAGAGGTTAGATGAATTTAATTTTGAATTTACAAGAAGGAAGTTATTCTTGCTTTCTTCTTTCGAAGAGGGTTCAAAGAGAAAATGACCTTCAAAGTCAGGCGACTCTATTATGAGATCTCCATGGCTTGATGGATTACGGGTTACGCTGAGTTCATACGTTGTAGCTCGTCATTTGTATCAGGATAGATCAATCTTTTATGAACAGGGATGGGCATGTGTAGATACCTTCTTCATACTAAGTGGTTTCGTATTGTATTCTCAATTCATTAGAGCATTTAATAATGGAATAACAACGAAAATTGACTTTATTCGAAGGAGAATTCTAAGGATTTTCCCATTTCTAATCATAGCTATATTTGCCAGATTTGTGTTTGCGTGTCTTGAATTCATTAATGAGATTAAAACTGGAGATTTCGGAAAATCACCTGCTTTTTCGGAAAATTTTCCGCTGGACTATGTTTTCTCCCTGTTGATGGTGCAATGGATTTATCCTGCAACGATAATGTTACTCGTGCCGTTGTGGTCACTAAGTGTTGAATTTTATTTGAATGTAGTGCAATTACTATTTGGATTGAGATTTACTTTCCTTCGAATTCTATTTCTGATTCTTCTCGGTGCTACTTTTGTGATTTGTCTTGCTCCCGCGGATATGGCCAATTTAGATTGGCAAAATCGGAATACGTGGTTAGTTGGCTTTGGTCGAGCCTGTCTAGGATTTAGTTTGGGACTTGCTTTAAATGGTTTCCTGAATAGAAAAAGTACCTACAAGTACACTCCTATGATTTTAGTAGTTTTCATTCCAACCATGACTTATTTAAGTTGGAAATATGCAGAAGACTATCCGCTCTTTTATTTAGATTTTATTTCTTTGATGCTTATCGCGGTTCTTTCAAGATTACCAGCTTCTTCCGGCGAATTACGAGTTACAAAATTGTTAACGGTTTTTGGAAAGTTGTCATATGGAGTATACCTGATTCATCCAATGGTAATTTCATTAGCCCTAATGTATCCGATTGAGCCTAATATTGGAATCTTCTTATTGGTTCTCTCTTCAAGTTTTGGTACAGCCTTTATCATTTCTAGATTTGTTTTACCTAAAGTAGAATACTGGGTGAGATTCACTCTTTTGAAAGAAGTACCATAAAATTTTGTATAGAATTGCAATTAGATGCATGTACTTGTGTAGTAATCCGTGACTTGTCAACATATCAAGACAGATGAATTTGCCCAAAATTTCTTGAAGGAATGGAGATCGCCGACATGATCAGCGTGTTGTGACAGACTCAAACTCCCGACCCGGGGATTAAGAGTTACCGGGTCGCTTATAACAAATTTCTCTGCCGCTTTACTTCTTCGTTGCCCAGAAAATCTCTGCGATTTCATCAATCTTCGAGATTAGCTTCTCGGCAACAGCAACATCATTTGTTCCCTTGGT
>Ga0172372_10012880_pt1 | contig 10446 bp, 8 predicted proteins | sample LakKiv5m_2_FD_114544 | JGI IMG/M metagenome (GOLD analysis project Ga0172372, IMG submission 114544) | Freshwater microbial communities from Kabuno Bay, South-Kivu, Congo - kab_092012_9.5m | ecosystem: Environmental > Aquatic > Freshwater > Lake | place: Democratic Republic of the Congo... | reverse complement strand
GGCCCTGCTCGAAGGCCGCACCGCCGAGGCCAAGCCCGCCGCCCCCAGCCTGCGCATCGTGGTGCAGGTCGGGGCGTTTGCCGATGCGAACCTGGCGCGCGAGGCGCGTCTCAAACTGGAGCGTGCCGGCCTCAAGACCTACACCCACGTGGCCGAAACGCCGCAAGGGCGCCGCATCCGTGTGCGGGTCGGCCCTTTCTCGACCCAGGGCGAAGCCGACAAGGCGGCTGCGCGCGTGAAGGCGCTGGGCTTGCCGGCGGCCATCCTCACGCTGTGAGCAGGTGTCCGGCGTGAGTTGGCTCGACTGGGTCCTGCTGGCCGTGCTGCTGCTGTCGGCCTTGGTGGGCCTGTGGCGGGGATTGGTGTACGAGGTGTTGTCGGTGGCGGTCTGGGTGGGCGCGTTCTTGCTGGCCCAGGCCTACGCCGCGCCGGTGGGGGCCTGGCTGCCGGTGGACGGTTTTTCCGACCCGCTGCAGGTCGCGATCGGTTTTGCGGCGGTGTTTCTTGCCGCGGCGTTTGCGGGTGGCCTGCTGGCCTGGTTGTTCAAGAAACTGGTGGAGTCGGTCGGCCTGCGGCCGGTGGACCGGGTGCTGGGTGGCGCGTTTGGTCTGGCCCGGGGCGTGGTGATGCTGCTCGGTCTGGCCCTGGTGGTGGGCATGACGCCGCTGCACAGCCACGCAACCTGGCAGCAGTCGCCGGTGGCGGCGCAGCTCTCGTCCACCCTGCAGGCCCTGCGGCCCCTGCTGCCCGAGGCGCTGGCCCGGCACCTGTCGTGACGTTTTTCTGTTTTTGTCGTTGAGGATTCGAACATGTGTGGAATCGTGGGTGTGGTCAGCCAGACGCCGGTCAACCAGCTGATCTATGACGCGCTGCTGCTCTTGCAGCACCGGGGCCAGGACGCGGCGGGCATCGCCACTCAGCAGGGCAACAAGTTCTTCATGCACAAGGCCAAGGGCATGGTGCGCGACGTGTTCCGCACGCGCAACATGCGCGCGCTGCCGGGCAATGTGGGCCTGGGCCAGGTGCGGTACCCCACGGCCGGCAACGCCTTCAGCGAAGAGGAGGCCCAGCCCTTCTACGTGAACGCGCCGTTTGGCATCGTCATGGTGCACAACGGCAACCTGACCAATGCCAAGCTGCTCAAGCAGGAGCTGTTCCAGACCGACCACCGCCACATCAACACCGAGAGCGATTCCGAGGTGCTGCTCAACGTGCTGGCGCACGAACTGGAGAAGTCCACCCGCGGCGTGTCGCTCAAGCCGGCCGACGTGTTCGCTGCGGTGCGCGGTGTGCACCAGCGCATCAAGGGCTCGTACGCGGTGATCGCGCTGATCGCTGGTCACGGCCTGCTGGCCTTTCGCGACCCCTACGGCATCCGCCCCCTGTGCGTGGGCCGCAACCCCGACGGCGCCGTCATGGTGGCCAGCGAATCGGTCACGCTCGAGGGCAACGGCTTTGAGCTTGAGCGCGACGTGCAGCCGGGTGAGGCCGTGTTTGTCGATCTGCAAGGCCAGACCCATTTCCAGGCGTGTGCCGAGAAGGTCAGCCACAACCCCTGCATCTTCGAGTACGTCTATCTGGCGCGCCCGGACTCGGTTCTCGACGGCATCTCGGTCTACCAGGCGCGCCTGAACATGGGCAAGACCCTGGCCAAGCGCCTGGTCTCGACCGTGCCGCCCAATGAAATCGACGTGGTGATTCCCATCCCGGAATCGTCACGCCCCAGCGCCATGGAACTGGCCCAGATCCTGGGCCTGCCCTACCGCGAAGGCTTCGTGAAAAACCGCTATGTCGGTCGCACCTTCATCATGCCCGGCCAGGGCGTGCGCAAGAAGTCGGTGCGCCAGAAGCTCAATGTGATCGCCAGTGAGTTCAAGGGCCGCAACGTGCTGCTGGTGGACGACTCCATCGTGCGCGGCACCACCTCCAAGGAAATCGTTCAGATGGCGCGCGACGCCGGTGCCCGCAAGGTCTACATGGCCAGTGCCGCGCCGCCGGTGCGCTACCCCAACGTCTACGGCATCGACATGCCCACCGCACAGGAGCTGGTGGCGCACGACCGCACGGTGGAACAGATCCGCGAAATCATCGGCTGCGACGCGCTGATCTACCAGGACGTGGACGCGATGAAGCAGGCGATTGCCGCGCTCAACCCGAAGCTGGCCGGTTTCGACGCCTCGTGCTTCGACGGCGTCTACGTCACCGGCGACATCACGCCCGAGACCATCGCCCGCATGAACCAGGGCCGCGACCAGAGCGAGGAAGGGCAGGAAGACGCCTCCCGCCTGGCCCTGCCCAACGCCCAGACCGCCTGAGCGAGGTCAGGATGCGCAAGGACGCTTCTTCCGCACCCGCCAGCCTGCACCGCGAAACCCTCGCGGTCCGCCTGGCCGTCGAACGCAGCCAGTACGGCGAAAACGCCGAGGCCCTTTACCTGACCAGCGGCTACGTGCAGCCGTCCGCCGAAGACTCCGCGCGCCGCTTTGCCGGCGAGGACGACGGCTACACCTACGGCCGCTCCGGCAACCCCACGGTGTCCAGCTTCGAAATGCGGCTGGCCGCCATGGAAGGCGCCGAGGCCTGCATGGCCACCGCCTCCGGCATGGCCGCCGTCATGCTGATGTGCTTCAGCCTGCTCAAGGCGGGCGACCACGTCGTCATCTCGCAGTCCATGTTCGGCTCCACGCTCAAGCTGATCGGCTCCGAGTTCGGCCGCTTCGGCGTCGAGACCTCGGTGGTGCCACAGACCGATCTGGCCGCCTGGCGCGCCGCCATGCGACCCACCACACGGCTGCTGTTTGCCGAAACGCCCACCAACCCGCTGGGCGAGGTGTGCGACATCCAGGCCCTGGCCGACCTGGCCCACAACGCCGGTGCGCTGCTGGCGGTCGACAACTGCTTTGCCACCCCCGCGCTGCAGCGCCCGATCGAACTGGGGGCCGACATCGTCATGCACTCGGGCACCAAGTACCTGGACGGGCAGGGCCGCGTGATGGCCGGTGCGCTGTGTGCCAGCGCGGCCATGGTGCGCGAGAAATTCCTGCCGGTGCAGAAGAACTCCGGCATGGTCCTCTCGCCGTTCAACGCCTGGGTCGTGCTCAAAGGCCTGGAAACGCTGGATCTGCGCATGAAAGCCCAGAGCGCGCAGACCCTGGCGCTGGCGCACTGGCTGGAAGCGCACCCCGGCGTTTCGCGGGTGTACTACCCGGGCCTCGCCAGCCACCCGCAGCACGCACTGGCCATGCGCCAGATGAACGGCATCGGCGGCGCCGTGCTGTCCTTTGATGTGCAGGCCAGCGGTCCCGAGCAGGCGCGCCAGCGCGCCTTCCATGTGCTCGATGCGCTGCAGGTCCTGTCGCTGTGCACCAACCTGGGCGACACCAAGACCCTGTGCACCCATCCCGCCAGCACCTCGCACGGCAAGCTGTCCGAAGCACAGCGCCAGGCCGCGGGCATCGGCCAGGGTCTGATCCGCGTGGCCGTCGGCCTTGAACACCTGGACGACATCCGCGCCGATCTCGACCGCGGCCTCTCCGGCACCTGATTTTTGCTATTCCTCACATGACCGTCCGCACCCGTTTCGCTCCTTCGCCCACCGGTTTCATCCACCTGGGCAACATCCGCTCCGCGCTCTATCCGTGGGCCTTCGCCCGCGCCAGTGGCGGCACCTTCATCCTGCGCATCGAGGACACCGACCTGGAGCGCTCGTCGCAGGCCGCGGTGGACGTGATCATCGAAGGCATGAAATGGCTCGGCCTGGACCACGACGAAGGCCCGTTCTATCAGATGCAGCGCATGGACCGCTACAAGGCGGTGCTTGCCGAGATGGTGGCCGGCGGCCATGTGTACCCGTGCTACATGAGCGTGGCCGAACTCGACGCATTGCGCGAACGCCAGATGGCCAACAAGGAGAAGCCGCGCTACGACGGCACCTGGCGCCCCGAGCCGGGCAAGGTGCTGCCGCCGGTGCCTGAGGGCGTGAAGCCCGTGCTGCGCTTCAAGAACCCCCGCGGCGGCTCGGTGGTGTGGGAAGACAAATGCAAAGGCCGCGTCGAGTTCAGTAACGACGAACTCGACGACCTGGTGATCGCGCGCCCCGACGGCACGCCGACCTACAACTTCTGTGTGGTGGTGGACGACATCGACATGGCCATCACCCACGTCATCCGGGGCGACGACCACGTCAACAACACGCCGCGCCAGATCAACATCTTTCGCGCTCTGGGCAAGGAGCCGCCGGTGTACGCCCACCTGCCCACCGTGCTCAACGAACAGGGCGAGAAGATGAGCAAGCGCAACGGCGCCAAGCCGGTGACGCAGTACCGCGACGAAGGCTATCTGCCCGATGCGATGGTGAACTACCTCGCGCGCCTGGGCTGGAGCCACGGCGACGACGAGATCTTCAGCCGCGAGCAGTTCCTGCAGTGGTTCAACCTGGACCACCTGGGCACCAGCGCAGGCCGTTTCGACGAGGCCAAACTGCGCTGGGTCAACGCCCAGCACCTCAAGGCCATGGACGATGCGGCGCTGTCGGCGTTGGTCGCTGAACAGTTGGTCAAGCGTGGCATCGCCGCCGACGAGCGCCTGCCGCGCATCTGCGCTCTGTTCAAGGACCGCTGCGACACGACCGTGGCGCTGGCCGACTGGGCGTCGGCCTTCTACGCCGATGTGAACCCCTCGGAAGCCGAGCGCGCGCAGCACATCACAGAGGCCATCGCGCCCGCGCTCGACACCCTGCGGCAGAAGCTGACCGATTGCGCCTGGGACAAGGCTGCCATCGCCGCAGCGATCAAGGAGACCATCACGGCCCACAGCCTGAAGATGCCGCAACTGGCCATGCCGGTGCGTGTGCTGGTGATGGGCACAGCCCAGACACCCTCGCTGGACGCGGTGCTGGAACTGCAAAATCGCAAAACAATTTTGGACCGCTTGCAAAAGCGCTGAAAACTTGTATATAATTTGAGTCTTGCTGATGAGCACTGACTGCAAAGCGAAAGCTAAGCAAACATCGCGATTCAACAAGCCCTGTGGGGGTATAGCTCAGCTGGGAGAGCGCTTGCATGGCATGCAAGAGGTCAGCGGTTCGATCCCGCTTACCTCCACCAAAATTTGAAGAAATGTGAGTTTTTAGTTCTGCTATAATTCGCGTTTCGGTTCTTAGGTTATGACCCTATCGTCTAGAGGCCTAGGACATCACCCTTTCACGGTGAGTACCGGGGTTCGAATCCCCGTAGGGTCGCCAAGTTTGTGGCACTTGGCCTGAAGCGCAAGCAACAGGCAAAAAGCTGCACCACTGCGGAGTGGTAGTTCAGTTGGTTAGAATACCGGCCTGTCACGCCGGGGGTCGCGGGTTCGAGCCCCGTCCACTCCGCCAGTCATTAAAAACCGCCCAGATCGCAAGGTCTGGGCGGTTTTGCTTTGTGCTGTTCATTTGGGTTGTGGTCAGACGCGCCGCTGGCGCTGCGCGGGGGACTGCAAGCCGCTCAGTTGCGCCGTGTTGGCCACGGCAGCTGCAGCAAGCCGGTGGACAGCGCCGTGCCGCAGACGATCACCAGGCCGCACACCAGCATCCACGCGGTGATGGTTTCGTCCAGCAGCCACACGCCATAGCCCAGCGCAAACACCGGCACGAGGAAGGTGACGGTGAGCGCCTTGGCCGGCCCGGCTTTGGCGATGATGCGAAAGAACAGGATGTATGCGATCGAGGTGCACAGCAGCGCCACGGCCGCGACGGCACCCCAGGCACTTGCGCTGGCGGGCTGCGCAGGCCAGAGCCACAGCGTGGGCAGCGCCAGGCCGAGGGTCGCACCGATCTGGCTGCCGGTGGCGGTGGCCAGCAGGCAGGCGCCCATGGCCAACACACTGGCGGACTGGCCGCCCCCGCCGAGCGAGGACAGCCCTGATTTGCCGATCACCAGCAGGCTCACCCCCGCAAATCCGATCAGCAGACCCACTGCCCGTGATGCAGCGGGCCGGTCACCCAGCCAGACCCAGGCCACCACGGCGCCGGTGAGCGGCACCGTGGCGTTGAGTATGGCCGTGAGGCCGGTGGGAATGTGCATCACGGCATAGGCAAACAAGGCGAAGGGAATGCCGGAGTTCAAGAGTCCAGCGAACAGGATGACGCGGGCGCGCTGGCGAAAGCTGGCCCAAACACCGGGGACGAAAAAAGCGGGCAGCAGGAACAAGGCAGCGAGCCCGACGCGCAAGCCGGCGGTGGGCAGGGCGCCGAACTCGGCTGCGCCCTGGCGCATGAACAGGAACGATGCGCCCCAGAGGGCCGCGAGCAGCAGGAATTCAAGACCAAGCGCCAGTGTCATGTGCGGAGTGTGCGGCGGGAAGGCCAGCCGATCCGGCCAGGGCTGATGCTGTTTCGATGCGTCATTGATGCGGTTTTGCGATCAAACGGGCCTCGTGTCGCAGCAAGGCGCGCTTGCGTTCAAGGCCGCCTGCATAGCCGGTCAGGCTGCCGTCACTGCCGAGCACGCGGTGGCAGGGCACCAGGATGCTCAAAGGATTGCGGCCGATAGCCGTGCCCACCGCTCGCACGGCCTGCGGGCGGTCGATGGCCTGTGCCAGCACGCGGTAGCTGCAGGTTTGCCCGCAGGGGATGGCTTGCAGTGCACGCCAGACATCGCGCTGGAAGGCGGTACCGGCAGACAGGTCCAGCGGAAGGTCGAAGGTGGTGCGACGGCCCGCGAACCATTCATCGATCTGGCGGGCCGCCGCGCCCAGCTGGGGATGGGCCGGCGCAACGGTCCAGCGTGCGACACGTTCGGGTGTGGGGTGGTGGCGCTGGCCTTCGAACCAGAGGCCGGCAAGACCTTGGGCGCTGGCACAGAGCAACACCGTGCCCAGCGGGGTCGTGTGGGTGGTGCAGCTGCCTTCGCTGGGTGTGTTCATGACGACGTCTCCGGTGCGGTGTGTGCGCCGGCCCAGGCGCGGATGACGGCATAGCTGCGCCAGGGGCGCCAGCGTTCGGCTGCCTGCTCAGCCTGGCGGTGTGCTGCGGCGCTGCGGTGCGCGGGCAGTCCCAGGACCTGGGTCAGGGCCACATCGCCCACGGGCCAGGCGTCTGGCCAGTGCAGGGCGCGCATAGCGATGTATTGCGCAGTCCAGGGGCCGATGCCGGGCAGGGCGAGCAGGGTGTGCGCGCAGTGTTCGGGATCGGCGCCGGCCGAGAGGTCGAGCGTGCCGTCCAGCACCGCGCGGGCGATGGCCTGCAGGGCGGCCTGCCGCTGGCGCACGATGCCGAGTTCTCCGAGCACCTGCGGGTCCACCTGCGCGATGGCCTGCGCATCGGGGAACAGCAGGTTCAGCGACGGCTGACCGGTTTCCAGAGGCTCACCCAGCCGCTGCACCAGGCGGGTGGCCAGCGTGCGCGCCGCAGCGACGGTGATCTGCTGGCCCAGCACGGCCCGCACCGCGAGCTCGAAGCCGTCCAGTGCACCGGGCAGGCGCAGGCCGTCACCGGCGGGGAAGTCGGCGTGCAGCGTGGCGTTGATCGGCTCTGGATCCGCATCCAGATCGAACAGGGCCCGCACCCGCCAGATCAGGGCGGGCAGCGCGGGCTGGAGGCCGTCTCTGGCGTGCAGCAGCAGGCGCTGGCGTTCTGGTTCGATGCGCACCTGGAACCAGCCGCTGTGCGTGGTGCCGGCGTGTGTCAGGCGGGCCGTGCGCTGCAGTGCGGGCTGCGGGGAGGTGGTGATCTGCTCCACACCCGGCACCTGGCGCGCGGCCAGAAAAGCCAGCAGGGCCGGCGCGTCATACGGCGGACGCCACGACAGGGCGACCGGACGCGCACCGGTGCTTGCGCGGGCCGGCGCTCCGGCACGCATCTGTGTCGGGTTCAGGCCATAGTGCTCTGCGAAGGCGGCGTTGAAGCGCCGCAGGCTGGCAAAGCCGCTGGCGTGCGCCACCTGGGCCACGGGTAGCCGGGTGTCGGCGAGCAGCTGCTTGGCCGTCAGCAGCTTGCGCGTGAGCAGGTACTGCAGCGGCGGCACACCCAGTTGTGCCTCGAACACGCGGCGCAGGTGCCGCTCGCTCACGCCCAGGCGGTCTGACAGGCGCGCCAGTATGGAGTCCTGTTCGCCTTCGCCGTTCCAGTGCTGCGGATCGTCGAGCCAGCGCGTGGCCTGTTGCGCGAGGATGCTGGTGGCGTCTTCGCTGGACCAGTGGCGCGATGCCGGTGCCAGCTCGGGGCGGCAGCGGAGACAGGGACGGAAGCCGGCCTGCTCGGCCTGGGCCGCATGCTCGAAGAAGCGGCAGTTCTCGCGCCGGGGCGTGCGCACCCGGCACACCGGCCGGCAATAAATACCGGTGGACGTGACGCCCACGAACAGGCGCCCGTCAAAGCGCGCGTCGTGCGAGCACAGCGCGCGGTAGCGGGCATCGTCGTCTGGGCGCTGTGGCGTGTTCATGGGGCGATGGTACGGCGCAGGCGGTCAGACGACTGGCCGTTTCCGGACCTGTGCATGGACCGATGGGTGTAGCGCTTGCTCCCTACAATCCAGGGCTTTCCAACCACCTGTCCATCGGAGCCTCGCTTGCAAGTCGCCGCATCCATCTTCAAGGCCTACGACATCCGGGGCATCGTGCCCAGCACCCTTGACGAGGCTATGGCCGAAGGCCTGGGCAAGGCTTTCGGCACCGTGGCGCGCCAGCAGGGCGAAACCGTGGTGGCGGTGGGCCGTGACGGTCGCCTGAGCGGGCCCTCGCTGTCGGCTGCGCTCATCCGTGGCTTGGTGGCCGCCGGCGTCGAGGTGATCGACGTCGGCCTGGTCACCACGCCCATGCTGTATTACGCGGCCGCCACGCTGTGCAGGAGCGGCATCCAGGTGACCGGCAGCCACAACCCCAAGGACTACAACGGCTTCAAGATGGTCATGGCCGGCAAGGCCATCTACGGCGACGACATCCAGGCCCTGCGCCGCATGATGGAGGCCGAGCGCTGGACCCTGCAGGCCGGCGGCAGCGTGCGTCACGTAGATGTGTGGCCGGCCTACCGCGACCGCATCGTGGGCGACGTCAAGCTCTCGCGTCCGATGAAGCTGGTAGTCGATTGCGGCAACGGCGTGGCCGGTGCGACCGCGCCGGCGCTGTTCCGTGCGCTGGGTTGCGACGTCATTGAACTGTTCAGCGAAGTGGATGGCAACTTTCCCAACCACCACCCGGACCCGAGCAAGCCCGAGAACCTGCAGGACCTGATGCGCGCGCTGCGGGAGACCGACGCCGAAATCGGGCTGGCCTTCGACGGCGACGGCGACCGCCTGGGCATCGTCACCAAGAGCGGGCAGAACATCTTCCCCGATCGCCAGATGGTGCTGTTCGCGCAGGACGTGCTCTCGCGCGTGCCGGGCGGCCACATCCTGTTCGACGTCAAGTGCTCGCAGCGCCTGGCGCCGGCCATCGAGGCGGCCGGTGGCGTGCCCGTGATCTACAAGACAGGGCACTCGCTGATCAAGGCCCGTATGAAGGAGCTGGACAGCCCGCTGGGGGGCGAGATGAGCGGCCACATTTTCTTCAAGGAGCGCTGGTTCGGTTTTGACGACGGCAGCTACGCGGGCACCCGTCTGCTGGAAATCCTCAGCCGCAGCGCCGATGCAAACGCCGTGCTGGAAGGCCTGCCCAGCAGCCACAGCACACCCGAGCTGAACGTGGCCTGTGCTGAAGGCGAACCGCACACCGTGGTGGCGAAGCTGGTGGAGACGGCACGCTTCGCGGCGCCGGCGCAGATCTCGACCATCGACGGCCTGCGGGTGGACTGGCCGGACGGCTTCGGCCTGATCCGCGCGTCCAACACCACGCCGGTGCTGGTGCTGCGCTTCGAGGGCCACACGCCCGAAGCGCTGCACCGCATCGAGGGCGAGATGCTGGCGCTGTTGAAGGCGGTCAAACTGGACGCGGTTGTCGGCGCTTCAGCCCACTGAGCCCGCTGAGGGTTTCAGCAGCGCATCCAGCTGCTCCACCATCGCCTCGATCTTGAGATCGCGCGGGCGATGGGGCGTGCGGGCATGGGCGTTCTGCCAGTGCGCGCGCACGGCCGCGGCCAGTTCGTCGGCGTTGCCGATGGGCCAGCTAAGGCCCTGCGCATCGAGTTCGGCGTAGCTTTCGCTGAAGTTCCACACGTTCGGCCCATGCAGCACGGCACAGCCCAGGGCCAGCGGTTCGTGCGGGTTGTGGCCGCCGACTTCGGCAATGGAACCGCCCACCAGCGCCACCGGCGCCAGCCGGTACCACAGACCGAGTTCGCCGATGGTGTCGGCCAGGTAGACGCTGGCGCTGGCACCGGGTGGGGTGGACGGGTCGGCGCTGCGCTGCAGCGTGCCTTCCGGGCACAGGGCCAGCGCCTCGGCGCCCCGGGTCGGCACGCGGGGGGCCATCAGCAGCAGGGCATCCGGGTGCTGAGCGCGCAGCGCTTCATGGGCCTGCAGGGCCAGGGCCTCT
>Ga0172372_10012879_pt1 | contig 10447 bp, 11 predicted proteins | sample LakKiv5m_2_FD_114544 | JGI IMG/M metagenome (GOLD analysis project Ga0172372, IMG submission 114544) | Freshwater microbial communities from Kabuno Bay, South-Kivu, Congo - kab_092012_9.5m | ecosystem: Environmental > Aquatic > Freshwater > Lake | place: Democratic Republic of the Congo... | reverse complement strand
AGCTGAGGGAGGTATGTCCCCCAGGCGAACCTTAAGATGGCTTAATCTCTGCGATTTCTGAATACAAATTAATACCCTGTAGTACGGTGAGCAGGGGGACATGCCTCCTGAGGACGGCGGGCTTCTCAGAGCTACCAACTAAGAGGTTACAACCCCCGCGCCCTGGCAAGCTTCAGAATCTCCTCGAGCGTCTCCTCAAGTGTCTTACTAGAATTATCAACAGTAATGGCATCCGCCGCTGGCTTTAGCGGCGCTACGGCTCGACTGGAATCTCGAATGTCCCGCTCCTGTATCTCAACTCTCATCTGGGCGCGGAGAGAAGCAATCGCCTCATCTGTCATAGCCGCGCCAGCTTTCTCGGCTTCCGATTTCAATTGAGCGATTCGCCGCTCAATCCGGGCATCCTCTGACACTGTCAGAAAGATCTTTAAATTAGCATCAGCAAAAACAACTGTGCCCATGTCTCGCCCCTCTGCCACTAAGCCCCGCCCTGCAAAAGCGTGGCGCTGCGCATCACGAAGAGCCGCGCGGACCTCTGGAATAACCGCAATTTTAGAAGTTGCCTCTGAAACCTCTGGGGTGCGAATTTCGTCCCCTGCCACTCGCCCGTTAATTAAAACCTCACTCTGCTTCTGGGCATTCTCTCTTAATTCAAGTTTAGTTGATTGAGCCAAGGTGGTAATTGCTGGGTGGTCATCAAGACGAATCTTCTTCTGCAGAGCTTCATAAGCAATCGCTCTGTAAAGGGCTCCGGAATTTAAATTTACCCAACCTAATTTTTGAGCGAGCATCGCAGAAAGTGTGCTTTTTCCTGAACCAGCTGGTCCGTCCATTGTTATGACTGGTCGATTACTCTTCATCACTTCCCTGCTCCTCTTCCTGAGAATCTTGATTGCTGCGGGCATATTTATTTACTTTTTTATTCTCTTTTTTGGCAGCACCTTCAACCACTACCACTATCTCGCCTTTTAATTCGCCACGCTTTTGGGCCTCTTTGGCAATTTCGGCGGCGGCCCCGCGCAAAAACTCTTCATAAGTCTTAGTCATTTCGCGGCCGATAAAAACGAGCCTCTCTGGGGCCTTTTCTGCCATCTCAGTTAAAAGTTTTTCTATGCGGTGAGTAGATTCATAAATAACCGATGTCATGGGGCGTTCAAGTATCTCATCAATTCGCTTACTCCGCTTAGCACCCTTGGGCGGAAGGAATCCCTCAAATACAAACCGATCTGTTGGTAGCCCAGCGACACAGAGAGCCGCGACTAAAGCAGATGGCCCGGGCACTGGTCTTACTGGGATATTATGCTCATGACAAATTTTTATAATTCGGTATCCAGGGTCAGAGATACACGGCGTGCCAGCATCAGTAATCACAGCGGCGTTTATTCCATTTGAAAGTTCGCGAATCACCTGCTCGGCGCGACCAGCTTCATTGTGATCGTGATAACTAATGAGCCGTTTTTTTATTCCAAGGGAGCCTAATAACATTCCTGCGCGGCGAGTATCTTCGGCCAACACTAACTCAACTGAGCCCAGAACATCTTTTGCTCGCGGAGATAGATCCTCTATCTGTCCTATCGGAAGAGCAACTACATATAATGTGCCGGTGGTCATGGGGATATACTAGTTCTTAAACAGTCAGAACGAGAAGAGTATGTCACACTTGGTGCAGGTGTGTCATGCCTCAAAGCCTGGCGAAACTGATACCGCCACGGCTAAAGCCGCCATATCTTGAACGCGCTCCCCTAAGGCAGCGGTGTCTATCAAGCAATTTTTAAAGGCGTCAGGCAGAGCCTCTTTTTCAGCTGCTGCGCGAACTGCATCAACATATAAACTTCCTAGTCGAACGGCTGTGCTGCCGAGGCTAATCTTTTCAGGATTCAAAACATCTATCAGCATACCGCACGCTAAGCCCAGATAGCTGGCACTTTCAACAACCACTTTTTTAGCGAGGGTATCCCCTGCCAAAGCGGCCTCACCCACATGTTGTCCTGTCAATTCCTCAATTCTATATTGATCTAAAATGGAGCTCTCATGTGGCTCTCTGATTCTTAATTTCGCTAACTCCCCGAGAGCTGTACCACTGGCCACTCCCTCTAGGCTTCCTGATTTATAAAAACCAACGGGTCCTATCGGCAACATCCTGATGTGCCCAATCTCACCGGCAAGATCCTGCCTGCCACGATACAATCTTCCATCCAGGATCAACCCGGCTCCTAGCCCTGTGCCACAAGTAAAATAAATGAGATTATTGATCTGTTTTTTGTGGCCCCATAACCATTCGGCCAGGGCAGCAGCATTAGCATCGTTCTCCATCTTGGTGAGGACACCGAATTCAGATTCAATCCAACTCTTCACTGGAACATCTCGCCACAGAGGATTATTAGGAGGATTGATTATTGTGCCCTTTATCGATGACATCGGGCCAGGAGCAGAGATTCCACAGCCACCGAGCTTCGCGCCGGAAGCTTTTTTTAGAAATTCTTTTCCCAGAGAAATAAATTTTTGACGTGCCTCCTCGGGAGTCGTTGCAGGAAACTGCATCCGTTCAAGAATCTCGCCAGAGGAACGTCCCAGGACTACTGCCATCTTGGTGCCGCCGATATCGAATCCTAGGTATACTGCATTGGGCATATTTCTCTTTGCAAAAGCTTTATTTTATTGAAACCATGTCTCAAGGTCGCCTCAATATACCTAAGGCGCTCGTAGATGGGAATTGCAAATCATAATTCAGACGAATTAAGGTAATTAAAAGACTCTGAGATCTTTTTGTGATTTAATCCCCTCTAGAATTTTAACTCAGAGGGTTTCATATGCAAAGCATCATCATAATGAATGGCGAAGGCTGGCCCGGAATTAACAGGGCTGCCGAGATGTTGCAGGCGAATAACGAGCCGCTTGATTTAATAGAAGAGAGCATAAAATTAACGGAGCTGGAATCTAAGGTCAGAACTGTTGGGTATGGTGGCGCCCCTAATGCCTTGGGCAAAGTTCAACTTGATGCCAGCATAATGGATGGCGATACCCTGCAAACAGCGTCGATTGGGGCGATTGAAGATGTGCTGCATCCGATCTCAGTAACACGTGAATTGATGCGGCGGTTACCTCATGTGATGTTAGTCGGCGAGGGTGCCAAAAGATTTGCAGAAGAGTGCGGATTTCAGTTGAGCGATGTTTTGTCCCCTGAAGCTAAAGAGGATTACCTAAATTGGCGAGAGAAATATTTCAGAGAAAAGCTAATTGATATTTTTGCACCGACTGATGGCAGAGGCTGCCATGGCACGGTGATAAGCCTGGTGAGAAATAGCGCTGGAAGAATATGTGGTGGTGTTAGCACCTCTGGCTGGGATTACAAATATCCAGGTCGGCTGGGGGACTCCCCTATCATCGGGGCTGGATTGTACGTTGATTCAAGGTACGGAGGGGCAGCTTGTACCCACACTGGCGAAAATGCGATTCGTACTAGTTTGGCGCGAAGTGTGGTGCTTTATCTAAAAAAGGGCGCAAGCGTTAGGGATGCGGTCCGTGAAGGCATGGAAGATCTGACGGGATTAAAAGGCGGTTACCAAGGTCAGGTTGTAATTTATGCAATTGATAAAAATGGGGATTACTGTGTAGCCCGAAGAATAAAAGATACTCCAGGCTGCGAATATCTGATCTTCACCGACTCCCTCGGTAAAGCTGAGAGACGAAAGTCGGAATTTTTGGGATAATATGCATTCTCAGGGCTAGTAACCCTAGCCCCCTGTTGGTTGATTTATAATTGCTTTCTGCAAAAAATTCCTTATACTAAATGGGTTCTTTCAAAATCCGACCAAAAGAGTAATCAAATAATCTGTCCTGTTAATCAAAGCTAAATAAACTTTGGCTAACAGCGACATCTGCAAAAAGGTTTTAAGCGGCAACGGAATGGAGCAGTAATGCTGCCTCCCGTTGCTTCGGGTTATACCCGGCTGGGAGGATGTTTATGTGGCAGAAAGCGGTGGGGCGTTCGAATTGCTTTTGCAGTTTAGATGGTCTCCTGGTCGTGTCATCTGGTGTTCTTCAGATGATGACTGAGCAGGATCATGCTGAGTTGTACGAGATTCGTTCGAAGATGCCCCCTGTTCACACGGAATGGCAGGCGGCCACGCTTCGTACTGGCAAACAGATCTGGGTGACGATCTTGCCGACTCGTCCCGATGTTCGTTTGTTCGTGCTCGAAGTGCTGCCCGTCTTCTGAGGTCCAAGCCCACCGGTAGTGATTAACTTCACTACCGGTCGGGCGCACCTTGAAATAGTTCAGGCGAGCCAATTGTTGTAGCTGGAGAGGTTTGTTTTAAGAGTTAATTTTTTGCAGATGGTCGCTGTAATCCCTTCCCTACTAGTTAAATTAACCTAATCAATAATTTCTCAAGAATATTTAAAATAAGATGTCGCTTATTTATTGGATTTAGATTTTTGCGATTTATATATGATAAAATTTGGGAAGCAGAGCAGCGAACTATTTACCTTCAGAAAACCGGAGTTCTCGATGTATCGAACTCACTGCCATGCTCCCCAGTCTCTCAGCCAAAAAGTGATTCCGCCGCATTCCTGCGAAGGTCCTCTTGTTCAGCTGTTAGACCCACCTCGATCTGCACTCCGATAATGGAGAACAGTCTTCTATTGAGACACTCTGTGAGAATTTGAGCAAACTCGTGAGGCGATTCCAGAGCTCTTCCGACACCGAGCTGGGAGGCTAGCTCCTTGGCTCCGTTACGAAATTCTCTCTGGATTTCAGACTCACTGAAATTCACCCATTTCTCAAGAGTTTCAACATCAGAATTGACCACCTTGAGGCTCAGCAGGAAGGTAGTTTTGTGCTTTCCTACCATGCATTCAAAGGGTCGCTTTATCCAGGGTTCAGTCTTCACAACTAAGATATCTGAGCAACCATCGAGGGCACGGCGTCTAATCTCTTTCGTTGTTCGGATCACAATCGACTGCGAACCTTTCCGAGCTAAGATGACTTCATTCGGATAAAGTTCGAATCGATGCCACCTTGGCAATATTAGAACTTTCGATAGGAAGACCGTGAGCGCGTACCAAATAGCCACTGCCGAGATGGCTTCCAACACATAGTCACCAATACCCCTATCAGTTCTCTGGTACTGGGTTTGAGTTTCAAGTGCCGTGAACACGATCACGCCAGCAAAGAACAGTGAGAGTAGCTGTCGCCAGTCCTGAGCTCGCCTGTCCAGAAGTTCGGAAGTAAGCGGCTCGTAGAAATTGGAGGATTTTCTCATTTCTACCTCGAGGGTTTAGTGTTTTAAAAAGGGAGAGAAACCTACCGTTCGCTGCCCTACGAAGGATCCTCCATTCTGGTTGGAATCTCTGTGGGGCGCGCAATCCCGTCTACCGATATTAGGTTTTGAAAGTCGTCACCGCCTGGAAAATTGCGGTGGCGCTAATGGGCGCCAAAAGCCCCAGAGATACTGTACCGCAAAAATATAATATTCAAGCCTCAACAGTTAATTCTTCGTGCCTCCCCCTCAAAATCCTCAATCATATTAGGCTTCTCCGAGTCTCTGAGACCAATATATCAATGAATGTTGATATATTGATGTAGATGGGAGATAATTAGAGGGCATGGGCATTACAGCGATATACAAGGCGATGGCGGATGAGACGAGGCTTCGGATACTCCATGCCCTCTCGCTATCAAGTCTGAATGTGCAGGAGCTCCAAAAAATCGTGGGCGCGCCCCAATCAAATGTCTCCCACCATCTAAAAACCTTAGAGCGGGCCGGACTAGTGGATTCCAAAAGCCAGGGCACCTGGAGATTTTATTCCCTCTCCCGGGGCGACAATGTGCCAGCCAAACTCGGCGCAAACTTTGTTGAGATAGCTCGAACAGATCTCAATGGTTTGAAATCTACCATCGACCAAGACACCTCCATGGTGAATGAGCTTATTGAGAATCGCCAAGCCGAGAGCCGCGCTTACTTTGATAAAGTTGCCGGTGACTGGAGACAGATTCGGGAATCAATCGCTGATTCAAAAGAATACTTATCTGACCTTAAAAAAGTTATACCAGTGGAGGCAGCTCTCTTAGAGCTTGGCTGTGGTTCGGGAATCATGATTTCTCAATTGATGCCTCGCCTTGGAGCAACAATCGGCGTGGACCACTCACCCGCCATGCTAGCCGAGGCTCGTCAAAATCTCTCAAAATACAAAGTAGATCTAAGATTAGGGAACCTAGAGCACCTTCCCCTGGCGGATGGCTCTGTTGATATCGCCCTGTGCCACATGGTGCTACACCACCTGCAGGACCCTTCAAAAGCTCTCTCCGAAGCAGCTCGTGTATTAAAAAAATCTGGGAAGATGATAATCATCGACCTAGTGCAACACTCTGATGAGCGACTCCGTGAAGTCTTTGCTCATCGGTGGCTTGGCTTTGATACCAAAGAGTTGAGCCGAACTGCTAAGCAGGCTGGATTTGCCGAGTGCAAAGCCACCCTTCTTGGAGAGAAGAAGAATGTTTTTATGTTAATCGCAAATAAATAGGAGCGTATGAAAACTAATAACACTGATTTTAAAGTTAAGGACCTCTCCTTGGCTGATTGGGGTCGTAAAGAGATCCAATTGGCAGAGAAAGAGATGCCAGGACTAATGGCCATTCGTGAAGAATTCGGCCCAAAGAAGCCTCTAAAAGGTGCTCGCATCGCCGGCTGTCTACACATGACCATTCAGACTGCGGTCTTGATTGAGACCCTAATTGAGTTAGGCGCAGAAGTTCGTTGGTCTAGCTGCAATATTTACTCGACTCAAGATCACGCTGCTGCTGCGATTGCCAAAGAAGGCATCCCAGTGTTCGCATGGAAAGGCGAAACCCTAGAAGAGTATGACTGGTGTATCGAAGAGACACTAAAGTTCGGCGACAAGGGTCCAAACATGTTGCTTGATGATGGTGGCGACCTTACTCTTATGATTCACGAGAAGTTCCCTCACCTATTGAAGGATATTCACGGCGTATCAGAAGAAACCACAACTGGTGTTCACCGCTTGATGGTGATGATGCAAGAAGGCAAGTTAAAGATACCCGCCTTCAACGTTAACGATTCAGTAACCAAGTCTAAGTTCGACAACCTTTACGGTTGCCGCGAGTCCTTAGCTGACGGAATCAAACGCGCTACAGACGTTATGATTGCTGGTAAAGTTGTACTTGTTGCTGGATACGGCGACGTGGGTAAAGGTTGCGCTCGCTCGATGCGTGGCTTCGGTGCTCGCGTATTAGTAACTGAAATCGATCCAATCTGCGCGCTTCAAGCCGCAATGGAAGGATTTGAAGTTACAACCCTAGAAGATGCAGTTTCTACTGCTGATATCTTCGTAACTGCAACAGGAAACTTGAACATCATCAATGAGAAGCACTTCACAAAGATGAAAGATCAAGCCATCCTCTGCAACATCGGACACTTTGATAATGAGATCGATATTAACTGGCTCGTAAACAACAAGCAGGTAAAAGAGATCAACATTAAGCCTCAAGTTGATAAGTTCGTCATGCCAAATGGCAACGAGTTAATCGTTCTTGCTCGTGGCCGATTGGTGAACTTGGGTTGTGCTAATGGTCACCCAAGCTTCGTAATGTCGAGCTCATTCTCGAACCAAACTATTGCCCAGATTGAACTCTGGACAAAGCGTGGCGAGTACAAGGTTGGCGTGCATATCCTTCCAAAATCTCTTGATGAGAAGGTTGCTCGTCTTCACCTTAAGAAACTCGGTGTGAAGTTAACTACTCTTTCTAAAGAGCAAGCTGACTACATCGGTGTTAAGGTTGAGGGTCCATACAAGCCAGAGCACTACCGTTACTAAATTCTAGTCTTAAAAACTGGAATTGCTCTGCAATACTTAAAGGGCGGCCGAAAGGCTGCCCTTTTTTGTATAAGAAAATAAGAGGCAGAGCATCAGCATATAAACCACTGGCAGAAATGTAAGAATAAAAAACCGCGGCAACATATGCACTACCGACACACAGGCCGCCATGTGTGCGAAATGAATAACTACCGCTATCATGGTGGTGGCAATCAAAGGATCTTTCAAACTCGCCTGCCCGTTTAATAGTTTAAACACAAGCAACCCTAATAGCACTAAAAAGCCTATTTGAAATAATCCTGGCAAGATAAAAACCTGAGAAATAAATTCAGAGAATAAAAACTTATAATAAAGAATCTCCTGCCCCTCTAAAATTTGATTCCGTAGACGGGTTGTAAATTGATCTGTCTGCAAAACATCCCATTTAGTGTCCTTTAACAATGACAGAATAAGACCATAATTGTGATTGTAGGATCGTTCTACGGCGCGATCCAAAGGAGCATAAGCAGATGGTCCCTTTCGGCCACCATCAAAAGATTCCACAAAAGTCGTTTCCTCTTTTGTCTGACATAAATTATCACAAACAATCGGTCGTTCGCTTAACAGCCCTATCTGGGCTAACTTGACGACCCCTGCCCGAGGACTGAGCGAAAATATGCGGTAGTTCATCTGATTATAGCGAGCCCAAGTAAGCGGCAATAAAGATGCGATTAACAAGGCCAGTATGCCCTGATACTTGGCGCGTCCTGGTAGATAAAAAATACCAAGTGCCACAACAATCCCAAGAATCAACATCGGTGGTTTAGACAGAATAGTAAAAGACGTCACTAAACAGAGCAGCCAATAAATTTTGGGGGTAGGACTGCTAAGAAACCTAGTAGCCAAACTGAAGGCAACTACTAAAAGAGCCCCCACTGCCCACTCGGTCAGAATTACCATCGAGAATGGTGCATTGAACAATAGATACCAACCAAAAGCACCGAGGGTAATCCAAGGTGCAATTAAATTTGTAAGAGACCAAGCTGCGACCAAAGAGGCGAGGATGGCAATTGTCAGATGCAAATAAAAAATATTTTGGTTTATCGTGCCAAAAATTATATCTCCCATAGCTAGCAATAAGGGATATCCAGGTGATCTGAATATGGTGGTGCCCTCCAACGACTGAAAATTCCAGTTCTTAATAGCTTCAGCAAAAATTAAATACTCGGATGAATCATCGGTAGTGGTAGCTGGCAAATACAGCATCACTCCAACAACTAAAAACCAAGGCAAAATCAAAAATGATGTGATCCCTAGCGTCCGAAGGTGCTGACTGAAGGCGCTTTTTAAGGAAGAAAAGACCACTCGCAAATTGGCTAAAAATCAGGCGCTACAGCCTCATCATAAATCTGCCTGGCTGATTCCTCTGCAAGAGCAATCAGGGCCTCCTGCTCCTGTCCACGGCTCAATTCCACTGCAGAAAGTGAAGAGAGTGTGCCCGAGGTAATGCCACTCTGCGCAAAATCTGGTGAGCTTGTTACAACAGTGTCAGATGTGGTTCCGAATGGCTTAACTACAACCATTTGGGGATTTCGCCACACTATCGCGCCGTTCTTCTTTCGCAACTCACCCCAGATCTTAGCAATGCTATCGTATTGAAGAACAATATCTGTTCCGCTCGTAACGCTGCGGGCCTGTCTATCAAGAGATTTAACCTCCACATTTAGAACTGCATCCGCATCAGAAGCCTTCTCGACTACTGTCACCACTCCAAATCTCTCAAATCTTTCACGCAGAGACTCAGTCATTAACTGGGTAAAGCGGGTCTCAGAGGTTTGATTATCCACGGTAGGAATATGAACTGTTTTAACATCCGGCGGGAGAACGCTGCCCGTGCCCTGAAAGGTGTATCCGCACCCAGCCAGTAAAAATGCCAGTGTGATAACTAATAAGTGCTTCATCCCTTCTTCTCCTTCATTCGGCCGATTCGACCTGGTAAGTTACCGATGTATGCTAAAATGGCCCGCCCTCTGCTTTCAAGGGTTTTTAAATCAGCCACATTTTGGGTTTTTAAAGTTTCAGCTAGTGAAAGCACTGCTGCATGCTTTGAGGCTAACTCCACAAGGTCTGCCTTTGGGACCTTACCACTAGCCAGACCCTCTTCTCCTCCCTGAGCTGCCAACCAAGCATCAAATCCCTGAGTGTAGGCGCCAACTAACTTGAGCCTATCTTCAACAGTGGAATGACTCTCTGATAAAGCAAGCTCAGCTATGCGGAGAAGCTCTGCTAATTCCAAGATAACCCTCCTGGTGATTGAACCAAAGGAAACTTATAGACCGAGGATATTATAACCACAATCAACGTAGGTGGTCTCCCCAGTAATTCCGGAACTTAAATCGCTCAGATAGAATAATGAAGATTTAGCAACGTCGTCCTGTGTCACATTCCGTCTTAATGGTGACCGCTGCTCAAAGCTACCAAGCAACTCCCTAAAGTTAGGGATGCCAGCAGCAGCAAGAGTCTTTATCGGGCCTGCAGATATTGCATTTACTCGGATCTTCTCCTGACCTAGGTCAGCAGCCAGATACCTTACAGATGATTCCAAGGCAGCCTTGGCAACGCCCATCACGTT
>Ga0172372_10012878_pt1 | contig 10447 bp, 9 predicted proteins | sample LakKiv5m_2_FD_114544 | JGI IMG/M metagenome (GOLD analysis project Ga0172372, IMG submission 114544) | Freshwater microbial communities from Kabuno Bay, South-Kivu, Congo - kab_092012_9.5m | ecosystem: Environmental > Aquatic > Freshwater > Lake | place: Democratic Republic of the Congo... | reverse complement strand
GGACTAATTGAACTGAAAGCAGAATCCGTTTTAACAATCGGATAACCGAATTGCTTTCCAAGTTTATGGATTACGCTGTTGATTTCACTCGGTGCTCGGAATTTTAATCCATCTAAATCTTTTGCTTTGTAAAATTTTTCTTTGGCAATTGCGAGATTTCCATTTTTGAGCTCTTGCTCTGCAGACTTAAAAACCTCATTAGCTGAAGGATTACTATTGCCGCTAATATTTATAAATGGTTTGTGATTTTTAATGTTGCTCGTCAGATCGCTGATAATAATAGGCGTTTTTGCTCTTTTTGCTATTTTAAAAATATCTTTAAGGTTTCCTTCAAACTGCTGAATTCCCAACTTATATTCAGGTGAATTCAAAGCGATTGATTGTTCTTTTGCCATTCGTGACATCAATGTTCCATGTCTTGAATTGTCTGTTGAAAACCATGCAAGAATTTTTTTGATTATGTCTCGAAAAAATTGAGTCGTTTTAAATTTATTCATTGAAAGCATTAGCTTAACAATCGGACGAATATTTCCCAATGATTCGGAAGAACCAGCTCCAAGTGCGCCGTAGTATTCATTGTGTCCTGCATAAATTAAAATTAAATCCGGCTTTTGCTCAATGATTTCATGCATAAAATCAAGTAAAGTGTATGAATTGATTGCGGCAAAGGCAAGATTTACCACTTCAATATTTCTATCGGGGAATTCGAGTTCCAATCGTTTTTTAATATACTTTGAAAAAGTTCCTGAGGGAGTAAATGGATAGCCTGCGGCTGTGCTTGCCCCAAGTACAAAAATTCGAAATGAATTGGGCTTCTTTTCTATATCAAATAAATCTCCAATCGGGTAGGGAATTGATTCAGTGTTATAAAAATATCGGAAAGCAATTTCATTGTTCAGCATATATTTTCCATTGCCGGCATCAATCCATTGCTCAAGATTTTTTCCGTAGTCAAAATATCTTAATGAAATTTCGAGTGTAATTACCAATAGAATTGGAATTATTAATGCAATTCCATAAAACCAAATTGGGAATGTTTTTTTTATATTGTTTTTAGCTGCGGCGTCTTTTTTCTTTTTCTTCATAATTATTTGAGTAAAACTAATTTTTTTGTGGCTGAAAAATTATCGGCAATTATTCTGTAAAAATAAATTCCGCTTGAAAGATTTGTTCCATCGAACTTCACTTCATGATTCCCGAAAGTTTTTTTTTCATCAAGTAAAGTTGCAACCTCTCTGCCCAAAACATCAAAAACTTTTAGTTCTACATTCGGGTTATTGGCATTGGAAGCAACTTCGGGAATTGAAAATTTAATAGTAGTAACAGGATTGAACGGATTAGGAAAATTTTGCTCAAGTGAATAATTAATTGTTTTTATATCATGACGACTGATTGAAGTCAACTCGGGGTAGGCAATTCTTAAATTATCTAAAAAAATTTCGCCGGAATAAGTTGCCCCGACTTGTCTGTCATTTCCAAGAGTTATAGCAATTTGTCTGATTGAAATCGGAAAATAGAAAACAGAACTTGGCAAAATCTTTATCGGATTTGAAAGATCAGCATAGACCGAATCGAAATGTTGATTTTGATTTGCAAAAGTATTTGTTAAAAATGCGAATTCTTCCGAGTTCTCATCTGTGACAACGAATGCAATTTTGTGATTCCAACCATCTGTCATCGCATCGATAATTATTTTAGAAGGAATTCCCAAAACTGGTATAACTTTATTAATATAAATCCAATACGTTTTTCCCGTTTGATAAGTGTATTCATAATTTATTTTTATCGATGAACTGCCTTCTGAAAATTTATCAGAATTAATTTCATAAGAAAAATCGGATGAATCAATTCCTTTTGTAGTTACTTCAAAGCCAGTTAAATTCTCAAAATTTTCAATCACATTAACTCCTAAACCCTGCTGAACTTTGATTATCGCTGTATCAGAAATTGATCCGTAAGTTAATATCAAATAGCTTTCACCAATAGTGTGGGGAATGAATTCGCCGTTATTATTGAAATCGCCAATGGCAGGGTTAGTAAGTTCTGATTTTACAGCATTGAAGCTTATAACTTTGTCATATCCATAAAAATCTTTGGCAGTTAAATTGAACTTAATTTTTGTATTTAGGTCCGTAACTACTGAGTCGGGAGTGATTTTGAGAAAAGATAAATCCATTTGTTCTGTAGTAGAAATAAGTAAGCAATTTGAAACTTTTCTTTCAGTTCCATCAGAAGGAAAATTTACAATTTTATCTCTTACTAATATTGTTGATGAACCACCGCCATCAAGATTGACGGCATTATAGGCTCCAATATTTTTAAAGAAATCAGCAAACTCAATCAATGACATACCTTTGCTAATGGGTTGACGTCCATCAACTACAGCCATAAATAAATAATTACTATCAGCAGAAATTCCAGCTGCAGTCCGTGGATGACGATCAGTAGCAAAAGAAGCCGAGCCGCCTTCTTCTGCATATCCTTTTAATGCATAATTGACACCGTTTTTTAGAATTATTGGAAATCCCGAAATCATCTCCCATAATTTATTCAATCCCGGTTGAAGATTAATTATAAGTTTAATTGTATCGCCGACATTAATAAAATTGTTAATGAAATCTTTTGAAGTGCCATGACCTGATAAAACCGCATTGCCAGTATTAATCACCATATTACCAGAGTTTTCAATTTTGTTTTTCACAATTAATTTCATTGTATCGTTGATAATCCATGACCCAAGCGGCTCAACTTCAACTTCCGAACCCCATTCGTTGGTCTGTGTCGTGCTTCCGTTGTATGAATTATAAAGAACCATAAAATTTTCACTTCGGGTCTGATTGACGGAATTGAGTAAATTTGTCTGGTCACTAGCAATTACCTTTCCTGAGAAATTAATCCTGCCAAGCATTGGATTATTAAATTTATCGAATCCAATTTTTGTCCACGAAGGTGCAACACTGCTGCTTATCAATTCACCATTGGAAACTTGCGCACCAATTGGAATTCCAACGCCATCAAAAAAATCTGCATTAATTGCACCGATAACTAAATTTGAATCACTGCTGTTTCTCTTTGCCATAGATGAAGTTGTTTCTCGTCCAATTAATTTATCTTCAGCTTTTACGGTTTTAATTTTAATATTAGGATTTCTTAAATCAACCTTAATAAAATTTAAATTCCATGGAATGTTTTTCTCTTGAACATGATAATAATAAACTCCATCTGCAACGAGTTTTATGCTTAGTGTGTCGAATTTAACCTGACCAAATAAATTTGTTATCAGCCCAATGAATATTAATACAAAAGATTTTTTCATATTTATCTCAGAAGATTAAAAATTCTTTCTTGAATCTATGATTCTTCTTTCTGTAATTATTTTATCAACACGCACATCATGATTTGATGATTCGATATAATCAAAAACCTGAAACTCAAATGCGAGAACATATTTCGGCGAATAAGTTTGCTTTAGCAATTTATCATAATATCCACCGCCATATCCTACTCGCTGACCGGTTTTGGAAACAGCAAGCGCAGGAACAATTATCAAATCAACATCGCTCATATCGTCATCAATTCCATGTTTGGGTTCCCAGTAGCCATCATTGTTTTTTTCTAAGTCATCCCAACTTGTAAAATGAAAGCGTCGGAATGATTTTGTGTTTTTGTTTAGCTTAGGGAGAAAAACGTTCTTACCCCAGCCAATGATTTGGTCAATCAATATTTTAGTATCCACCTCTCCCTTCATACTTGCGATATAACAAAAAATATTTTTTGAATGAATGAAATCATCAGTCGTTTTCAGAAGCTCAACTATTGAATTAGTTTTATTGCTGATTTCAATTTGTGATAATTCACTGCGTCGCTGAACAACAATCTTTCTTGCTTCTGATTTGGGAATTAATGGTTTTAGTCTCACAATACACCTGATTGATAGAATAAAAATATTTTTGTTATAAAAATTAAAAGAATTAATATTAAAAACAATTCTTGTATTTTTTTTTTTAATTATAACTAAATAAATATTTATCTCAATTAGCAAAGGAAGGAATATGATTAAAAAATATTTTCATCTTGATGAATTAGGGACAAATATTAAGCAGGAACTTATTGGCGGCTTTACGACCTTCATAACAATTTCTTACATAATAGTTGTAAATCCCAAAATACTTGAAGCAGCTGGTATCCCTTTTGGTCCTTCAATGGTTGCAACCATTTTGACTGCATTTTTCGGAACGATAACACTAGGTCTTTATGCAAACAAACCATTTGCAATTGCCCCTTATATGGGAGAAAATGCGTTTATTGCTTTTACAGTTGTGAAAGTTTTGGGTTATAGCTGGCAGACGGCTCTAGGAGCAATTTTTATAAGCGGAGTTGTTTTCACAATTATTACATTACTAAAAGTTCGCAGTTGGCTTGCCAACTCAATTCCGGAATCATTGAAAATTGCTTTCGCAGTTGGAATAGGATTATTCCTTGCTTTTATTGGTTTGAATGATACGGGTATTGTAACATTAGGTGTTCCGGGCGCACCTGTCAAGGTTGGGAATTTTAATGATACACGAATTTTGCTTGCAATCTTTGCATTTCTGATTATTGGAATTATGTTGATAAAAAAAATCAACGGTGCAATAATTATTGGAATTATCGTTACAACATTTGCAGGAATTATTTTCGGTGTTGTGGATTTGCCGTCACAAGTATTTAGTATGCCGCCAGACATCTCGCCTATCTTGATGAAGGTCGATGTTTCCGGGGCTTTAACATGGGGATTTTTTGCGGTGATCCTAACTGTTTTAATAACTGATTTTCTCGATACTATTGGAACATTAGTAGGATTAGGATTGAAAGCAGGTTTACTTGATAAAAACGGAAACATGCCTGAAATTGAAAAACCAATGCTTTGTGACGCACTTTCAACAGTGGTTGCGGCTTTATTAGGGACTACTACTTCAGGAATTTATATCGAATCAGCAACCGGAATTGCTGCGGGTGCCCGTTCAGGTTTAAGTTCTGTTTTTACTGCAATACTATTTTTGCTTGCGCTTTTCATTTCGCCATTTCTTACGATTATACCTGCATTTGCCTATGGCGCAGCATTAGTAATTGTCGGTGTTTTTATGATGACACCTATTTCGAAACTTGATTTTAATAATCTTTCAGATGGAATTCCGGCATTCATAACTATAGCATTAATGTCATTTACATATAATATTGCAATTGGAATGACAGCGGGATTTATACTGTTACCGATTACTTACCTGATTGCTAGCAGGGGAAAGGAAATCGGAGCAGCACTTTGGATTTTATTTTTCTTTTCAATTTTGTTTTATATTTTTTACCCCTATTAAATTTTAGGTGAATTTGGAGAATGTTATTTATCTGTCTGGATTTATGACAAGCGGTAAATCGACCATTGGACCGATTCTGAGCAATGTAATTGGCTGGTCATTTATTGATTTGGATTGTTTGATTGAGCAAAATGAAGGCATGACGATCAATGATATTTTTGATAAGAAGGGTGAAGAATATTTTAGGAAAATTGAACTTCAAAACCTTCTGGAAATTTCTAAACAAAAAAAGTTAATCGTGTCACTCGGTGGCGGCACTCTTGCATCATCTGCTAATTTTAATATTGTCAGACAATCCGGTAAGTTGATTTATCTTAAGGCAAAACCTGAAATCATCTACAGAAGATTGAAGAATAAAACCAACAGACCTCTGTTTCGTGATCTGGTTTTATCTGGAGCAGGCGAAGAGGATTTTTTGCAAAGAATAGTTGATTTATTAAATCAAAGAGAAGTATTTTATAACCAAGCTGATTTAATTATTAACACAGACAACATTGATATCGGTAAAACAGTTGACCTAATTGCTAACAAAATTTCAAAGTGGGTTTATGAATAAAATTAAGATTAAAACCAAAACAAATTCTTATCAAGTGATTATCAGCAAAAATATTACTGAATTCATTTCTCATGAAATTCAGGGTAGGAAAGTAATGTTTATTGTTGATAAAAAAGCTTACTTGTTTCATAAGAATAAAATCGATACAATTTTGAATAAGGTGAAAGGTAATTGCTCGGTTGTGTTCTTAGAATCGCATGAAAAAAACAAAAGTTTCAATTCATTAAATCAAATTCTTCAAAAATTAATTGAGGCTAATTTTCATCGGGATTCAATCCTGATTGCTATCGGAGGCGGGATTGTTGGTGATATATCAGGATTTGCAGCATCTGTTTATATGCGCGGAATTCAATTCATACAGATACCAACTACTTTGCTTGCTGCTGTTGATAGCTCTGTTGGCGGGAAAACAGGAATTAATTTTTTTAACACAAAAAATATAATTGGTGCATTTCACCAGCCGCAACTGGTTTTGACAGACACTACTTTTTTTAATACACTTCCTAAAAGTGAATTGATTTGCGGTGTCGGAGAAATTATTAAGTATGCATTTATATCTACACCGGCGTTTTTTGATTTTGTTTCTGATAATCTTAAGAAAATCCTTGAACTTGATTATTTTGTTATTGATAGAGCTGTAGCTGAATCAGTTAGGATTAAAGCTGCGGTTGTTAAAGCAGACGAGAAGGAGGAAGCACTAAGAAAAATTCTTAATTTTGGACATACTTTTGCTCATGCATTCGAAGTAGATACAAATCATAAAATTAAGCACGGACAAGCAGTTATTGTTGGTATTGCATGCGCACTGTTTATGTCTAAAAACAAAAGGCTGATAAATAAAGCCGAATTTCAAAAATCATTTGACTTGCTTAAACTCATAAAGCCCTTCATTTCAGTCGCAGACCTAAATCTGAGTAATATTATTTCTGTAATGATGAGAGATAAAAAGAATAGAAATGGTAGGATTAAGTTTGTGCTTTCAAAATCGATAGGTGAAATGCTTATTGATGTAGAAGCAAAAAACAGCGAGATTGAAAAAGCTATTAAATCAGCAGTTAAGTTTTTTTCTAAATAAAAATATTTTATCGATTCTCGAGCAATTGTCAAAAAAATGTATGCAAGTGTACGCAGTTATCTGTGGCTATATGATTTGGGATTCGTTAAGAGGGAAACCCGAAGAATAAAAATCATTCTCTTAATCTTCCACTAAAGGGAGATTTTAGGAATTTAGAAGACGCTTATGATTGAGCGTCTTTTTTTACTGCTAAGACGGTATTTTGATTACAATAGATTACATATTTTCTGTTTTTTAGAATCAGACAAGATATTTTACTGCTATAGCATGAATTTCCTTGACATTTTAATAATTCCACATTATTTTTCCATAAAAACTAATTTAATTACTGCTTTAACGGTATAATATGATATTTACACAAGTAGCAAAAGCTATAATCTTTCATAGAAAGAAAAGCAAGTTGACCCAAAAACAGCTTGCTGATTTGGCAGGAGTCGGAAAAACGGTAGTCTTCGATATCGAAAAAGGAAAAGAAACGGTGCAGCTAAACTCCTTGCTAAAAGTGCTTGCGGTTTTGAATATCAAGCTTGAAATGAAAAGTCCTTTAATGCATTTAATAGAGGTGGAACATGAGGACAGCTAAAGTTTTTAACTTTGGAATTTATGCAGGTGAATTGATTGAATTAGAAAAAAGTAAAAAGTATCAGTTCAAATACGCAGATGATTATGATGGCTCTCCTGTTTCTTTAACATTGCCACTAAAACAAAGAGAATTTTCGTTTGAAGAATTTCCACCTTTCTTTGAAGGTTTGTTACCCGAGGGAATTCAATTAGATGCTTTGCTGCGACAAACAAAAATAGATCGCAATGATTTTTTCTCTATTCTGCTTATTACAGGAAAAGATCTTGTTGGTTCTGTCACTCTTGAGGAAGTTAAATGAATATTTGCCCAATAACATATCAACCTTGCGGTGATAAAAAATATTCTGAAAAAGGATTAAAACAACTTTCGAGAAATTTAATTCAATTAAAAGATTTACCCTTTACACAAGAAGAACAACTAAGAGAAGCTGCGATCAGGGCTGACAAAATGTCTATTCAGGGTGTGCAGCCAAAATTAAGTGCAAAACTTAATGTTAAAGATGAGGTGTTTGATATCGTAGATAGAGGTGGTGAGTACATTTTAAAACCTCAAAATAATTTTTATCCGGAATTGCCTGAGAATGAATCTCTAACTATGAAACTTGCCGAGTTAGTTGGAATTGAAGTTCCATTAAGCGGAATGATATATTCTTCTGATGGGAAACTAACTTACTTTATAAAAAGATTTGATAGATATGGAAAGAATAAAAAGCTTTCTATTGAGGATTTTGCTCAACTTGCTGGGAAAAGCAGAGAAACTAAGTATGATTATAGTATGGAAAAACTTTTAACACTAATTGATACCTTTTGTACATTTCCTGTTATAGAAAAAGTAAAATTGTTTCGATTGACAATTTTCAATTTTCTAATTGGAAATGAAGATATGCACTTAAAGAATTTCTCTGTGATCATTCGTGATAATAAAGTTGAGCTTTCACCTGCGTATGATTTATTGAATACAACGATTGTGGTTCCTGGAACTCAAGAAGAAATCGCGCTTCCTATTTTGGGTAAGAAAAGAAATTTAAGCGGCAAGGAGTTGATTGATTACTTTGCAAAAGAAAGGATGAACCTTAACGACACAATAATTTCTCAGGTGTTAAATAATATTAATTCTGAATGGAATAATTGGGTAAATCTTATTAAGATTAGTTTTCTTTCAAATGATATGAAAGAAAAGTATTTGGAATTGATAAAGAACAGAAAAGCGATAATTCTATTGTAAAAGTAGAGACGCATATTGATGTATCTCTTTTATTTTAAACGATCAAATCTAAACTATTAAAATAAATCATGTACAAATGAAAACAGGAAAGGTGATTTTCAAATCATCATTATTGTTTTTATTCATACCATAGATAGGCAAAGTGCGAGCAAGGTTTGGTTTTCTTTGTTATCATAAATAATTTCATAATACTCTCCGGTTATCCAGCGTTAGAGAAATAGAATATTGGGAGGCAATCCGCTATCCTTAATAATTATAATTTTGTAAGTAAATAAACGAGTGGAGGGTTAGTAGAAAGGTTATTAGATGGGATAATTTTATACCTAAAACTTACTTGCCCTAAGAAAAGGATTAAAAAAACTTAAAAATAAAAACAGAAAAGCAATTATTAAATTAAACCTCTACATTTTTTCTTAATGAAAATTAAATTAGTTTATAGGTTTTAATTTGATCTCTGAAAATACTTCCCTTAAAAAGAGCCAATATTCGCTTCTTGCCTTTAGAAATTGTCTGCGTTTAACTGCAACAATTTGTTCCACATCCACAAGACTTAGGTTTTTCGGCATAAACGGTTATACTAAAAATTCCTGTATTGCCAGACTTAAAATTCAGCAGTTCTTTATCACTGAGATAGTTTTTTAGAATATCATCTGGAATATTAATAAGTTTCTCTTTTGGGATGGTAATGTTTGAGAATCCATTAGCACCGATAAGTTCTAAATATGCACTTTTTTGAATTGCTCCAGACACACATCCAGCATACATTTCCGCATCTTTCCTTAATGAATCAGGAAGATTACCAATGAGTACGATATCAGAAATACTAAAGTGCCCACCCGGTTTTAGCACACGAAATATTTCTTTAAAAACTTTATCCTTATTAGGTGCAAGATTTAATACGCAATTGCTAATTATAACATCTGCCACACCTGAGGATACAGGAATATTCTCAATATCTCCCTTCCGGAACTCCACATTTGCAAATCCTAACTTTTGAGCATTAATTTTTGCCTTTTCAATCATGGCATGAGTAAAATCAATGCCAATTACTCTTCCATCTTCTCCGGTTTCCTTTCGTGCAATAAAACAATCATTTCCAGCTCCGCTTCCCAAATCAATTACAGTATTTCCTTTCTGAATTTTTGCAAATTGGGTTGGTAAGCCACAACCTAACCCTAAATCAGCTTCTGGATTGTATCCATCCAATTGGCTATAATCGTCACTCATTATATTGTAAACTTCTGTAGAACAGCAGCCCGATCCACAGCAGGAGGATTGATTTACCTCTTTTTCTTGTAAAGCGATTTTACTGTATTTCTGCTTTACTAACTCTTTAATTACTTTTGAATTTTCCATTTAGTCTTATTTTATTTAGTAATAATTATTTTTCTTTTGAATCTTGTCTGAAATATTTGTGAATAGGATTCTTATATATCAATTGACTTTTCGTCAAAACAATAGCAAATTAAGTCCCCTTCAATTTTGCCTATAATTAATCCTGCATTTTCAATTCTTTAAGATATTGGGAAACGTTTGGCGGTATAAAATCGTTGGGGATTGTCGGCTACTTCCTTGTCGAGTTACAACTACTTTTAATACGAACTGCACAGTTCGATAACGCACTGACTGCTAAATGTTTTATACACTTTGTTGGC
>Ga0172372_10012877_pt1 | contig 10449 bp, 4 predicted proteins | sample LakKiv5m_2_FD_114544 | JGI IMG/M metagenome (GOLD analysis project Ga0172372, IMG submission 114544) | Freshwater microbial communities from Kabuno Bay, South-Kivu, Congo - kab_092012_9.5m | ecosystem: Environmental > Aquatic > Freshwater > Lake | place: Democratic Republic of the Congo... | reverse complement strand
TGCCAACGCGGCACCCCCAAACGCTGCCATATATATGAGTATCTGCGCGCCGACTTCCGACCCTTGCACCCAGAACAACTGACTGGCTCCGGCAACCACGATCAGCAACACGAGAACTGCTCCTGCAAGCCGCTCGATGGCGTCGCTTAGCGCCCACCACTTCGGCAGAACCACGCTCGCAGCCCAGCCACGTTCTGCCTGCTCGAGGACTGCCTCCGTCTCAGCCTCGAGTCGTTCTTGCAATGAAGACCCCTCCTTGGTTGGATCAGGATCTGGGTTCGGCGGATTCCACGTGGGGTCACGCTCTTCAAATCGGTCGTTACTTGGCACAACACAGTCATACCAGAACTGGCAGCACAACCGCTAATGGAGGCACCAGAGCGGGGGATCCAGTTACTCATTAGAGCCAGGTCCCTCAATTTGAACGCCAAGATAACACAATGAAGGCATCCCGTCTCAATCACGTAGGTCGCGAACTTCAGAAAGCCCCATTCACGTCCCTATCATGCCCGCACTTGCCACGCAAGTGACCTAGTGTGAAAATTGCTCTATGACCAAGCGAAAGCGTCGCAGCCAAGTAGGTGGGTTCTCTGGTCAGTCCTTTGCGGGTTTCGACTTCTCTGATCGTGATCTTGCAAACTCTGATTTCGTCGATTCAACTCTCACCGGTTGCAACTTTGAAAGCTCCAATCTTGAGAATGCAGAATTCAGTGACGCAGTCCTAACGGGGTGCGACTTCACGAACTCTGATCTGAGCGGCGCAAGTTTTCGAGATGCGAAGCTCACCGGCTGCGACTTTTCGGGAGCGGATGTCTCAGGCACGGACTTCAGCGATGCGGACATCACCGGCTGCGACTTTTCGAACGTGGATGTTGAAACAGCAGAGGGCTTGGACTTTCTGTTCGAGGATTCAGAAGACGGATCCGATGGAGAGCCCGGCTCGATTACCATCTCGCAGTCGGGTCACGTCTACGACGACGTCGGCAGTGTGACGGTTTCTGGAAACGTAATCCGTGGCACAATCAGTGGAATTGTGGGTGGCAATGTAATCATGGCTCACGGTGGCGTTCATCTGGATAACAACTGGGTGACGATAGACATACGCGGCTCGACAAATGGAATCTCGCAGTCTGGTGGACTAAGGAGTGTAAACGGTACTCAATTCGACACTCGAGTGATAGACATTTTGTTCTTCGATGCGCTCTTGCGAATTGAGTCGTTGGGTGGTGGAGCGGCCCGAATGTCACTTCGATCTACAGCAATGATGCAATCGGGGCAAACGAACGACATCGTTCTAACGCGCGGTCAATCTCATCACTACGGATCGCCGTACGAGGCCAGAATTACTCTCAACTAGCGGAAAACCGAGCACTTTGATGTTCAGCGTTTTTGGCGATTGCCCAGCCAGCCGATAGTCACAAAGAGTAGAAGTAGCCACCAACCTTCACTAAAGACGAATTCGGAGGCTTCGAAGGCAATCATCTCGGTGTTGATGCTGGGTACAGACGGTCGCGTTCCCGTCGAACACGTGAGGTTGATGTCGCGAGGTCAACGACTCTCCCTAGATGATCGCGTACACGTGCCGTCAACTTCTCGACACCGAACATCAAGGCCACCTCACGTAGTGACTCATCGAGGGTGAGTGAACCAGTCATTTCCAGAACATCTACGAGTGCATTGACGAGTTCAATACCTGCGACTTCCGTGAGGTCTCGTTGCTCGGTCGAGCTGCGGCGATACGTTCCATAGTCCGCCGAGTGTCTTGGGCTCTGCCAGATGAAATCTCCAAGCTGCGTTCGTTCAATCAGTTTCGGATTAAGAAGCTTCAGGATGTCTTGCTGGCGTTGTTCACGAACCTTCTCGAAGCCGAATGACGCAGCAACTAGTCGAGCGAACCTGGTGGTTTCAATAGGTGCCTCAGTCTTGATGACCTCCGTAAAGAGTGCTCCCATCTTCTCCCGCACGCTCGGTTGCGTGAGCTGGTCGAGCACTTCCTTCGGTCCGATAATCACGGGCAAAAACGGCTTGAAGAGCGTCTGCTTCGCTGAAACTCCAACCTCCCGCGACGGCTGGGAGACCGGAGACTGGTTGGTCGGTTGAACGGAGACTGGCTTCCCCTCATCTGACGCCAACGATTTCGGTGTCTTGCCCTCGAGTTGCTCGAGCAGACGGCGTTTGGCATCGTCTCGCTGAGTGATCCAATCCACCAGCCAGACTCGAATCACCCGCTTCCAGCCGAGCGCATGCAGTGCATCAAGTGGCAATACTTCGCGTTGCACTGCGCTCCCACGATCGCGCCATAGGGGTCCATCGAGCAACACTGCACTCTGCCACTGGCTTGCTGATTTGTCGCGCACCGCGATGTCGACCTGCATCAGCGACAGACCCAAACTCATTCGAGCTTCGTAGCCAGCCGCGTGAACGAAATCTGCGACTTCAGCCAGATGTCGACTTCGCTGAGGTGTGACTCCAACTCCGCCGTAGGCATCCTGGCCGTGCTTTGCGAGTAGCAGAAACTTCTTGAGAAGCAAGGCACCGCTAGTTGGTTCTGCGGTGTCTTTGACGACAAGGTCGGTGTCGGGATCGAAGGAACAGAAGACGATCAACTCGCGTTGCGCCCTGGTTGCGGCAACGTTGAGTCGTCGATAGCCATTGGCGCCAGAGATTGGCCCGAATCGCAGGGGAACCTTGTTTGACTTGCTGCCGACTTCCTTGGTGAACGCCACCGAAAAGATGACAGTCTCTGCTTCGCCGCCTTGCACCAATTCGAGATTCTGAACACGAATTCGAGGAATCAGCGTGGCGTCACCGGCTTTACTCGTGATTTTCCGTTTCTCAAGGTAAGAACCTGCAGTTGGATGGCTGAGGAGACCCGGTGTCTCTTTGTCCGCCAACTCCAGCAACTTTAGGATGAGCTCACATTGTTGCTTGTTGAATGTGACTACTAAGACTGATCCGGCATGTCCATCTCGAGTATCGGCTAGCCAGCGCTCCGTCTCAGCCCGATCTTCTAGCCGCCTCCGAATCTCCGCAACCACTGCATCGGCTTCAGCCAGATTTGTTCGGGTCATTTCTACTGACTCTCCCGAACCACGGAAATTCTGAATGCGAATTCCCTTGCGACGCTCGTATTGACCATCAACCTGCCTTAGTCGAAGCGCAGCGACGTGTTTGCCTTCCTCCACGATGTGTGGCGAAGGGAATGTGAGCATCGGCTTCTCGTAGATTTCGGCATTGCTAAACGCAATGAGCAGTTCATCCTTGCTGCGGAAGTGACACAACAATTGCAGAAACGGGAAGCCCGCCTCCTCAAACTCCGTAAGGATGCTCTCTGCATCAGGGGCGCTCTCGGCCCTGTCGATTTCAATTTCTTCGGCAAGATCGTCGTCCTCGATTGAGGCGAGCGGATCAAGAACCCCCTCGGTGGTGTCCGTTGGCTGTGTCGAGTCAGATGACTCGCCTGTCTCGATATCGTCGTCGCCCTCTTCGGTCACGGATTCGTTCGACTTGAACGCCGATGTTGGGGGCATTTGCTTGCTGTCTCCAACGACGATGCCCGCCTTGGCTCGACCAAGCGCACCGACGGCGTGTGCGACTCGGATTTGTGACGCTTCGTCAAACACCACCAGGTCGAAATCAACTGCACCGACCGGCAGGAGGGTCGCGACAGAGTCCGGACTCATGAGAAATGCTGGCATGATTCTGGTCAGCGACTTTCCGTACTTCTCAAGAACTGTACGAATGGGTACCTTGCGGCCGCGTCGCGGCTTGAGTTCACGAAGGAGATCCTGAAGTTCTCCAACCTTGCGTCCAGACGGCAGTGTCATACGCTGCTTGCGCTCGCTAACGAGACCAGGTATTCGTTGCCGCAACAAATCCCTTACCGCCGCTTGGCTCTCGGCGAACCGTTGAATCTTGCGGTCGTGCATGACTCCGTCGAAGCTGTCGAGGTCCTGTGCAAGCAGCCGCTCCAAGATCGTGGACTTGACGACTCCGCGTCGCATAGCGGCGAGTAACTCCTCGGGTAGCAGTTCACCAGCGAGCACGGCGGCCCTAGTTGCGTCCAGGCCTGCGGTTCGCAGAACTTCCAGGTGTAGAAGAACGTTGTTCCATCGCTGGAGTCGCAAAGAACGCTGCTCGTTGACGTCACGCCAGAGCTCATTGAGCCGAGTCTCGGCCAGCCGGACAAGCGATTCGTTAGATGCCCAAGCCGACCATGACGAACGCGAGGCTCTTGCCATCCGCAGGAACTCACGCCACGCGAGGGCGACGCGCTGAAGAATCGCAACACTGACCGAATCACTGCCCGTCGCCTTGTTCAAGCGTTCCATGGCCCATCGGACCGATGCGGATTGATCCTGAGACGACGCCGCCACCACCCGCTCTAGAGCGGTCTTCAACGTGGTCGCAGAGTCCGGATGCAGTGGCCCGACCTTCTTCGGTGCTAGCAAGCCAATCTCTCTTGCGGTGTGCTCGCGCCAGTTCCTTGCGGTCTCAGCGAGCGAAACGAGCGACGGGAACAGTGCGAGTGCAGTCCCAGCGTCGCCAATGAGTGTTCCTCCCAAAAGAACGCGGAATGCATCGATCTTTCGCTTCTTCGTTGGCCACTTTGCCTTGGCAGCAGCTGCGTGAGCAGCACCCACGGAAGCAATGTCAAGCTGCTCCAGTGCGTCAGCCGAGAAACATGCTCGTAGTTGAGCGACTGAGCTGACCATCTCATCGAGTTGCCTGACTGCGTGGTCAGCCGCGGACTTCCATGCTGACGACTTGGCAATGCTGAGAACTGATCCATTGACGGCCACCCATCCATCTGTCGCCAATTGGAGAAGATCTGCTGTAGATGAAAGCTCGTCGGGATGAACGACGGCGTTGTACGCAGGATCGGAAGAGGCAAGCTGCGCGAAGTCGCGGGAAGCGTCCACCAATTCCGAAACTGCCGATTGCATACCTGAACGGCTGACATCGTCAATGGGGCCATCGACAATTCTCCACAAAGAATTACTCAATGTGCCGTGCACTTCTAGAGCGTGTTCAAGCTCGGATGCGGCATCGCGAAGCGTCGGCCACAGCTGACTCCATTTCTCAAAGAGTGAGATAGGAACATCGGCTGCTGGACCCACGCCAAGCTCATTCGCCGTCTCTTGAGCCGACCAGAGCGTCAGACCTGACCCACTCGTTGAGTGGATCGCATCGCGGTATCGGTCGAGGTCGTTCTCAATCTTCCAGGCTTGAGCGATGAGATCGTTCCATTTGTCCGATTGGGGATCGACCGTCTGATCGAGGGCTTCCTCGACTTGTTCCCGAATCTTGGCTCTCACTTTGGCGTCCGTGTCTCCGTCAGTGTGGAGATTGAGGCAGAACCCAGCCAGCCCTCGCGCCTCGAGCTTGTTCATCACTGCTTCGAGGGCGATTTGTTTCTCGGCTACGAACAGCACCTTGCGATCGTGAGCGAGACATGATGCGAGAAGGTTGGCAATGGTCTGAGTTTTTCCGGTGCCCGGAGGGCCTTCGAGGCGGAACGACTTTCCATCCAAAGCCCACTGAATCGCCTCGACTTGTGAATCATCAGCGTTGAATGGGCAATGAGGCTTGACTCGTTCAGCCTCGTCGACCTCGGGCGAAGAAAACGGACTATTGGGGGAGTGGACGAGATGCCGAAAAGAGTCACTGATTTCTGTCATTTGTTTCCAGTGATCGCGAAGGTCCTTCCAAAGGCGGAAGTTTGAGTAGTTGAAGACTCCAAGCACGGCGCGTCGCCGAACAACGAAGTTGTCCAGACCGGCAGTCTTCAGTTGATGTTCAATTGACGCAAAGAGCTTGTCAAGGTTAAGACCGGCATCGTCCTCGTCGGGGTACTCGAGCTGAGCAAGATCGACGGAATGCGGCGCTCTACGGAGTTTCTCTCGCAGGCAATAGTTCGGTGCAAATGAGCCGTGAGAATCAAGCGAAATCGAGTACGGCGTCCCCTTCCCTCCGCGGATTTCCACGGGGTACAGGAACATTGGGGCAGCGAACATTTGTTTAGTTGCACGCCCACCTTGTCGCCCGCTTGACGCGGGCTCGGACCACTGAAGTATCCCGAGGCCGAGGTAGAGCTCATTCGTTCCTGTCTCTAACTCGACGTCGCGCGCTGCGTCTCGCAGCCGCTTCATCGATTTGTCAAGAGTCTTCTGTGAGTCGTCCACGATTATGCGCTGAATGATTTCCTCGGCTTCGACCTCGGTAAGTTTGTTCTTCGAGGCAAACTCTTGTACGGAATTTGGTGACATGGCATGCTTAACTTGGATTGCCAGAGATGAGTAACTCGGAAAAATCAGTTTCTTTGACGTTGTGACGAAGTGACGAATCACTTCGTTGCTTGGCGTTGCGAGGCTCAAGGCTCCAGGTAGCACGGTCGGAGGCACGATTCCAATGGACTCCGGACTTCCAAAAAGAGCGTCATCGAGTATGCCAATCTGCATCGACGGAAGCTCGAATTCAATCAAACTCGGCCCGACACCGCTGCGATTCACCCGCACCTTCAGGAGGCGATTCCCGGCGTCGAGGTCAAGAAGAGTCCGCATCCATTGGCGCACTCGCTTGGGGATCGCGAGCTGTGCTGCACGAGCAGACTTTGCGGCTGCGCTGGCCGCATCATCAAATTCAATACCACTTGGAGTGTCATCAGGCTCGAGGTTGTCTTCGTCTTGCTCTAGCCACCGATCTACGACGGCTGGATCGGCCTCTTCGATGGCGTGCTCAGCGAGACTGACTACCGGAGTGATGCCGGATTTCCAGACTGCCACCACATCGACGAGTGACTCAAACTTTTCAGATTCTGCGCCGAAAAGGTCTCCGATGTTGCTCGAACGCGTCGCATCGAGGAAATTCCGGGGGTCGTTCGCAGTGAAGGCCGTCGTTTCGACCTGACAAATAAATCTATCCTCGAAGAGTTTGGCTGCCTCTATTTGGTCAAAGGTCGTAACGCTGGCTCTCGACCTTCCGAGAAGCTTTGCGAAATCTAAGGTTCTGGGATCGAGTCGAAAATATCCCGCTAGACAGTGCCCCTCGCAGAGCAGTAGAAACGGTCGAAGACCCAGTTGTGCCAGACAAGCTGCGTAAAGCAGCGATGTATCGATACACGTACCAGCTTTGTCAGCCAGCACATCGCGGTGGCTGCGAAGTCTTTGGGCCGTCTGAAACCAGCCCCCTGGTGGGTTCGTGTAACTGAGGCCACATTCCTCAAGCGCCTCAAAACAGGCACTTGCTACGTGATCCGGCCGTCCTAGTTCCGTGAACATGTGGCTACCAGCGCTCTGGTATCCGTCTGTGCTTCCATCTCCCGTCCTTTGTTGCAAGATTTCTCTTGTGCGCTTCAGAATCCCGCGGAGCACGTCAGCGTTGGGTCGTACGTATGCCGCCAGAATCTCGTTGGCATCCGGTCCGAAGGACCACCAATCCTGAGGTGCAAGAAGCGTGAGCGGCTGTGAAGTTGTCGCAACGATGGATCCGGCTTCATCGAGCAATTCGACTTTCAGTGTGGCTTCGACTCTCTCCTCAAGCCGTCCCATCACAGCAGGGTCACACTTCAGTCGAATCGACGGCCAGATGGCCGGGAACTCGTGTTCCTTGGTGCGAGGTCGAGGTAGAGCTAGCGGCGTGCCTGTCCAAGGCTCAGCGACAGGTGTCGGAGTGGGGGCATCAATCGACACTCTCGGTGTGAGCAGCACGCCTGATGTTGAGTCGGGGCCATTGTTGGTGAGTCGGATTTCCGAGACAAGTACACGCTTTGTGCCTGTCAGTACGTAAGACCATGATCGACGAGAGATCACCTCCAGGCCTACATGAAGCTGATTCCCGTTAGTCATGCACGCTCACTCTCGCAGAGCCTAGGTCTCAGCAATGCCTCGCAGCCAAGTCCGCAACTGACTTGGTGCTCGTAATCATTGGCGGCCAGACTGTAGGTATGTCCACAAGTTCAGAGGAGTATGAGAAGTGGGGATTGGTCTTTCTTCTTGCGCTTACCCTCGAATGCTGGATTGAAGGTTTGGCGACGGATGCAGAACTTCGTACATGGATGTTTCATGCGATTGCGGCGCTTGCTGCTGCCGCGGCGCTCTACCGCAGACATGCACTATCCGTTGCTGTGGCGGGGGCAGTCTCGATAACTGCTTTCCTCAACGATCTTGAATTACTCGTCTCTGCGGAGGCACCTCTCCGCCTTCTTGCGCCAAGTCTGTTGTTGCTCGTTGGGGCAGGCGTGCTCTTTTATGGTATGTCCCAAAGTTCTCAAGGGTCGCCGATTGCACTTCCCGCACGTAGGTCCATCTCGCCACGTACACGTGAGGCAGCAGGAAAGTTCGTGGACGCGGCCGGAGCGATTGCGGGCATGCCCACCATTCGCAATGACTTAAGGGAGTCAAGGAGTGATCCGGCTTGGATTCCGTTTCTACTTGGTGGTGGGGCAATTTGTGTCTTGTACAGCATGCTCTCCGCAAAGTGGATTCGGATTGATGCTTTCTTCGGTTTAACGAAGCGATCACTCGACTTCAATGACCTCCGCGAGGTGTATGACTCCATCGGAGTGAAATATTTTGCTCGCAATTTCTACTTTGAGTGGGGTTTTTTCTTTCCTTACCTGGCCGCTTTGCTTGGAGCGGTGTCGCTCATTGGTTGGCTTACCAAGCGGTACAGAGTCCATTCGCCGTACCTCTACGGGGTGCTCACTATCGAATCGATTGCTCTCATCATCCATACGGCTGCAGTGCTTGGCATCAATCACGCAACCGAAGAGCCGCTTGTGCTCGCGGGGCCATGGCTGGGTTCTCTGGGGATAGCAGGGATTATGGCAGGAACTTGGATGGTCGAGTCGCGCCGCTGACCCCAGCTATTCAATTGTCATCCGGCGAGCAACTTGTGGTGATGGAGCGATCGGAGAGGAGTACGATTCGTGGTATGAACAAGTCGGGCCAACCACCTCGCCCACGGAGGCTTAGTGGATTGGGTGGCGAGTCGGCAAGAGGCACTTCGCCGAACCGGACTCGTCGTGGCGGCACTGTGGTTGGTGGCTCGAGGCCAATGGGTGCCCGGGGGCGAAAATCGATAGCCCGCCCTCCCGTGTTGCCTGTAGTAACTCTGGCAATCTGCGCCGTCGTTTCCGCGCTAATTCTGACTTTGGCAGGACGCGACGCGACCCCCATGCATTGGATTGCTGCGTTTATCGGGATGATTGGCTCGGTCTTGATACTCGGCTGGTTTCGATTTGTGATGAACTTGCGCGTAAGCAGTGGAAACTTCAGTGATTGGAGTTTCCTTGGGGCGTCGACAACTGCGCGGGTGATCTTGGTAGTGGCTTGGTTGTTGGGTATGTCAAATCTCTTCCTCGCTGTTTATGAGTGGGCGCGCAGGTTTGCAGAGACTGGAATCTGATGACGCGAATCATACGGTATGCGATACTGACGACTCTCTCGATGCTCTTCGGAGCACCAGTTGCCGCAAGTAGTGCAGCAGCGCCGGTTGCTGCCAGATACCAGCTGCCAGATGTCTTCACGCCAAGCAAAGTTGGTGACCAACTGAAGATCTGTCGGGATGATACCAACACTGTCCAGCGTTCAGTCGACTTGATGCTACTGCTTGACAACAGTAGGTCGCTGAACTTAGCCGACAATCCATCGGATCCCAAGCGGATTCGTTTCAATGCAATCGAGCAGATGCTGGTGGCCGTGGGCGGAGCAGTTGATGGGGCAAAAGTGCCAATCGAAGTTCGACTTGGCGTTGTTGTCTTTAGCGACCGCGTCGAAGAGTTAATTCCACTGGCAAGTAACCGCAAGATTTCGGCAGAGAGTGCCAAGGAACTCTCAGCGGAAGTCGAACAAGCTCTTCCCAACGAGTCTCAGAGAGCCGGCACGAACTACTTGCTCGCTCTCGAGGAAGCATTCAGAATCTTCGGTCAGTCCTCGTCGGGCGATCGGTGTCGAGTTCTGGTGTGGCTGACAGATGGCGAGTTTAGTAACGGGAGGACAGTTGATGCCACAAATGACGACCTCCCCAGATTGAAGGAAGACACGTGCAAGCAGGATGGTTTCGCCCAGCGTGCGAGGAGTGCTCAGTCTCGGATTTGGCCATTCGTCGTACTTTTGGATCCACCCAAAGTTCCGGACAATCCCAGGGCGGCGAAAGTAATCAACGAGTCCTACGACCTCATGGAACGGCTCACGGGAGCCGTAGTGCCGATGAGAGATCAGATACAACCCGCAGCCTGTCCTAACGTCCCCACAGGTCGAATCGGCAATATCTATGGTGCCTCTACGGCAGGAAAGCTCGGACCAATATTTGAGGAACTTGGAGCAGAGATTGCTGGGGGAGTACTGCTGGATGCCTGCCCTGTAACTGCGGAAGCGAACACGTCCGAGGAGCCGAACTACAAGAGCATCGAGTTGCCAGCACCGCGACATCTTGAGTGGATTTCCT
>Ga0172372_10012873_pt1 | contig 10451 bp, 8 predicted proteins | sample LakKiv5m_2_FD_114544 | JGI IMG/M metagenome (GOLD analysis project Ga0172372, IMG submission 114544) | Freshwater microbial communities from Kabuno Bay, South-Kivu, Congo - kab_092012_9.5m | ecosystem: Environmental > Aquatic > Freshwater > Lake | place: Democratic Republic of the Congo... | reverse complement strand
GCCTCCTGCTGCGTCACCTTGCCGACCTTGATGGTGCCGCGCGGCTCGATCTTCGGAAGACGGGATGGCGTCCGTGCGGAAACGACCGCATCGGACGCGCGCGGTGCGCCGCCCGACGACCTTTCGGAGCCACCCTGAGTGTTTCCAACCACCGACTTGCGAACCTTCGAATCAGATGCGGGAGAACCAGAAACGCTGCGCTTTCCGCGCGCGGATGAGCCCTTTGCCATAGATCGGCAAGGATAGCGGAACACGGATTCCGAAGCAAATCTTCGAACCTAAGTCCATTTCTCATATGGACTTGCGTTTGCATGCTCGGGCGCTCTCGGGATCGATGGCGTCGCCGTGACCAATCGTCGCGCCCGTGGGTACCTTTCCGAGATGAATCCTCCCGAACGAAAGCAGACGCTCGCCCTCGAGAGCTGGCGCGCGCTCCGCATCCTCAGCGAGTTCGTCGACGGCGTCGAGACGATGTCGCGCTACCCGGCGGGCGTCGCGGTCTTCGGCTCCGCGCGGTTGAAGCCTGAGCATCCGTCGTACCAGCAGGCGGAGCAGTGCGGGCGCATGCTCGCGGAGAAGGGCTTCACCGTCATCACCGGCGGCGGCCCCGGCATCATGGAGGCGGCCAACAAGGGTGCGAAGCTCGCGGGCGGCACCAGCGTCGGGCTCAACATCGTGCTTCCGATGGAGCAGCGGCCGAATCCGTACCAGACGGTCGACATCGAGTTCCGCTACTTCTTCGTGCGCAAGGTGATGTTCGTCAAGTATGCGCGCGGGTTCATCATATTTCCCGGCGGCTTCGGCACGATGGACGAACTGTTCGAGGCGCTCACGCTGATCCAGACGCTGAAGATCGTGCCGTTCCCGGTCGTTCTCGTCGGCAAGGAGTTCTGGACGGGACTCCTCGAATGGATGCGGAAGACGCTGCTCGAGCAGTATGCCGCGATCAGTCCCGGCGACTTCGACATCTTCACCGTCACCGACAGCGTCGACGAAGCGGTGCGCATCGTGTGGGAAGCGCACATCGGCCAGCGCGTGGTGGCGCCGACCTTGCCGCGCTTCGCGACCGACGAGGAGGAGCGCGTCTCCGGCGACGGCACCCGCGGCGGACCGCGGCATCGCCGCCGCGGCGGCGACGCGTGGCACGAAAGCGCGATCTGACGCGCGTTGCCCCGCATGAGGACGCCCGAAGACCTTCCGATCCAGCGCGTGCGCGATGCTGTCCGCGCCGCGGTTTCCGCGCGGAACCGTCTCGTCGTGGTCGCGCCGACCGGCTCGGGCAAGAGCACGCAGCTGCCGAAGTTCCTCCTGGATTGCCCCGGGGTTTCAGGCGATGTCGTGGTGCTCGAGCCGCGGCGGCTGGCGGCGCGCATGCTGGCGGCGCGCGTGGCGGCGGAGCTCGGCGACGAGCTCGGCGGGCTTGTCGGCTACGAGACGAGGCACGACCGGCGCGTCTCGGAGAAGACGCGCATTCGTTTCGTCACCGATGGACTGTTCGTCCGACAGCTGCAGCGCGACCCCGGGCTCGCGCGCGTCGGCGCCGTCATCCTCGACGAGTTCCATGAACGCTCGGTCGCGGTCGACGTCGCGCTCGGGCTTGTGAAGCTGGCGCAGGAGTCGCGGCGCAAGGACCTTCGCATGGTCGTGACGAGCGCCACGCTCGAGGCGAAACGGCTCGAGGGGTTCCTTGCGTGCGAGACGATCCTCGCCGAGGGGCGGTCCTATCCGGTCGCGATCGAGCATCTCGCGCGGCCGTCGCGCGATGCGGCGTGGGACCTCGCGGGCGCGGCGATCGAGCGCGTGCTCGACGCGTATGCGCGCGGCGAGGCGGATGATCCCGGCCACTTCCTCGTGTTCATGCCGGGCGCGTACGAGATCATGCGCACCTGCGAGAAGGCGAGGATCGCGCTCGCACGGACGGGCGTCGCGGCCGAGGTGCTGCCGCTGCATGGCGCGCTGCCGCCCGAGGAACAGGACCGCGCGGTGAGCGCGGTCGATCCGGCGAAACGGCGGCGCATCATCGTGTCGACGAACGTCGCGGAGACAAGCCTCACGATCGACGGCGTGCGCACGGTGATCGACTCCGGGCTTGCGCGCATCCACCGCTACGACCCGCTTCGCGGACTCGACACGCTTCGCGTCGAGCCGGTGTCGAAGGCGAGCGCCGAACAGCGCGCGGGCCGCGCGGGTCGCACGGCGCCGGGGCGCGCGATCCGGCTGTGGAGCGTCGCCGAGCACGAGCGGCGCGACGCGCACACGGTGGCGGAAGTCGCGCGCATCGACCTCGCGAGCGCGATGCTCGAGACGATGTCGCTCGGCGTCGACGATTTCGCACGGTTTCCGTGGCTCGACGCGCCCGACGCGACGCGCGTCGACGAGGCGACGAAGACGCTCGCGACGCTCGGCGCGCTCGGCGAAGGCGGACGCGGGCTGACCGAGACGGGCCGCGCGATGGCGCGCGTGCCGGCGCATCCGCGGCTGGCGCGGGCGCTCGTCGAGGCCGCGCGGCTCGGGTGCGCGCGGCGCGTCGCGCGCATCGCGGCGGCGCTCAGCGACCGTGACCCGGCGGAAGGCGTCGGCGCGAACGCGCTGCTTTCGCTGCTTGAGAAGGGCGATCCGCCGAGCGACGCGCTCGTGCGGGAAAGGCTCGTGGCGGCGGCCGAGGGTCGCACGCTCCCTGCATCGGCCGATCGCCTCGCATGCCGCGAGGCGGTGCTCGTCGCCGACCAGCTTTCACGAAGCGTGAGGGAGTCGGGAACCGACGCATCGAATGCGGCGGTCGACGCGGCGCTCGTCGCGGGATTCGTCGACCGAATCGCGTACAAGCTCGAGCGCGAACGGCCGCATTGCGCGCTCGCGGGCAGACGGCGTGTCGAGCTGTCGAAGGAGTCGCTCGTCCACGAGGCGGGCTTCGCGGTGGCGCTCGAGGTGCGCGAGTCGGGCCCGGACCACGACAGGCTCGTCTCCATTCCCGTCGCGCATCCCGTGCCGCGCGGGGTTGTCGAGCGCGCGTTGCCCGCGGCGTTCAGCGCCGTCACCGCGACGGCGTGGAACAAGGAGCTGCGCGCGGTCGAGGTCGCCGACGAAGAGCGCTTCCTCGACACGCCCATCGCGCGCAAGGCACGCCCTGCGAAGCCGTCGCCCGAGGTCGAACGCGAGCTGGTGGCGCGCATCAAGTCGGGCGAGATCAAGCTCGAGGGCTGGGAGGAGCACTGCGAGCCGTGGATCGCGCGCGTCCGCTGCGTCGCGGCGTGGTTCCCGGAGCGCAACCTGCTTGCGTACTCGGACGAGGACCTCGACATCATCCGCACCGAGATCGCGTCCGGCTGCGTGCGCGCACGCGAGGTCGAGGCGAAGTCCGCGATCGACGCGGTGCGCAGCGCGCTGTCGTGGGACGAGATCCAGTTCGTCGAGAAGATGGCGCCCGCCGCGTTCGCGCTGCCGCGCGGGTACCGCATGAAGCTCGAGTACGCGGTCGGCGCGCCACCGCGCGGACGCGCGAAGATCCAGGACTTCTACGGCCTCGACGAGACGCCGAAGGTCGCGGGCGGCCGCGTGCCGCTCGTGGTCGAGATCCTCGGCCCGAACTTCCGCCCGCTGCAGGTGACGCAGGACCTCGCCAACTTCTGGCGCGTGCTCTACCCCGAGATGCGAAACGAACTCCGCCGCCGCTACCCCCGCCACGAGTGGCGGTAGCAGAGGTGCACCGAACGGCTGCACACCGAACGGCTGCACGGCACGTGCCAGTCAGTGCCAGGCACTGCGCGGCACGTGCCGTTCAACCGAGCGAGGCCGAAACGGCCTCTCGCACGGATGGTGCGCAAGTGCTTGTCTGAAATGAACTTCCGACGCGCTGGCGACCTGCACGGCACGTGCCAGTCAGTGCCAGGCACTGACTGGCACGTGCCGTGCAGCGGTCGGATTGATGCGCGTATCGCGACAGGCGGCCGCTTCCAGCAGCCGCCGCTCCCCCTCCTCGCCCGTATCGCGAAGGGCGGCCGCAGCAGCAGCCGCTCCAGCGCGCCTCAGCCGCCGAAGCGCTTCCGCACGTCGCCGAGGAACCGCACGATCTGACCCTGCTCCTTCGGGCTCGACGCCTTCTCGACATCGCTCGCCCAGAAGTCGAGGAAGCGCATCGCGCCATCCTCGGTCAGGCTCGGCATCCGGTCCGGAGAACGGTTCGCGGCGCGTTCGCGCCCGCGCTCGCCTTGCTCCTTCATGTCCTTCAGCCGCTCGTCGTCGGGCTTGTCGCTCTCCTCGCCGGTCGCGATGCGCTCGCCCGTCTTGAGCCACTTCACCATCCAGTCGTCGATGAACTTGCCGCGCTCGCTCTCGGGAAGGCTGAAGTAGTCGTTGGCGCCCTGCGCGAGGATGTCCTTCGCGAGCAGCCGCGCGTTCTGGGTCGCCTGCTCGCGGGCGGGACCCGCGAGACCCGCGAGGAACGCCGCCATGGTGGCGCTGTCCGACTGGCTCATGCCGCGGAAGCGGTCGGCGAGGTCGCGGAGGAAGCGGATCCGCTCCTCGACCGGCAGCTGCGAGAAGTCGTCGAGCGCGAAGTACCCGAGCACGTCGTCGACGGGCGAATCGAAGATCGACGGCGGCGGACGGAAACGCACCTCGATCCACCAGTAGACGCCGTAGCCCGCAAGCGCCGCGAGCGCGAGGCCTCCGAGCGCGCCGAAGACCTGCCGGCGCCTGTGCTCCCACGCCTCGCGCAGCACGTCGTCGGCGCGGTCTCGGAGTTCGGTGATGTTCTCGAGGATCGACATGGTTGGTCCTTGCGGTTGAGATCGGCCTCATCGGCCGCGCTGCGGGTCAATCCTCCGCCACATCGCCTTCGTCGCGCAGGATTCCCACGCTTCCATCGATGTAGACGGCGTTCCGCGGAACGCGGGCGCCGCTCTTGTGCCGGTCCTGGCTGTCGATCACGAGGGCGAACGCCCGCGGATTGAGGTCGTAGAGCGCGCCGACGAGCTTCGCCTCCGCATCGCGCCGCTGCCGTTCGCGCATGCGTTCGGTCAGGCCCGGCATGTTCATCGACGCCGCCATCAGCGTCGCGACCTGGATCTGGACCTGCGGCGAGTAGCGCAGGAGCCCGGGCAGGTAGAAGTAGCTCGTCCCCGCCGCAAGCGAGCCGTCCTCGTCCGCGTCGGCCGGGCAGTACCAGCACTTGCAGTCCTTCTCAAGGACGTTCTCGAGGACCTCGACCAGTCCGCCGACGGGACCCTCGGGCGTCGAGGCCGGAAGGAAGTCGCACATCGGCAACCTGCCCTTGATCGACGCGCGGTAGATCTCGATCGCGCCGTGCAGCTGCCGCAGGTTGCTCTGGCACGCCACCGAGTCGGCCTCGCGGCGGACTCCCGAGATGGTGGGAACGATGATGCCGACGAGGATGGTGATGACGCCGATGACGGCGAGCATCTCGACCAGCGTGAAGCCCCGCGCGAGGCAGCGCGGCGGCGACGGGCGCAAACGGTTGGCGGAGACGGAATCCATCGGGGACCTGCGGGGAGCCTGTCTATCGACCATCCTTGGCGCGGATGCACAGATGCTACGGGGACGCACCGCGTTTCACCAACGGCCGGACCGGCCGGGCCTGCGAGTTCGCAGCGAAATCCCGCCCCAGATGCAGGGCGGTGGCCCGAAAACCGCCCATCGCCCGCTTCGGCGGCCACTTTCAGCCCGCGAACATCGCCTCGACGAACGCCTCGGGGTCGAACGGCTGCACATCCTCCGGCCGCTCCCCGACCCCGACGAGCTTGACCGGCACGTCGAGTTCCTCGCGGATCGCGACCACGATTCCCCCGCGCGCGGTCCCGTCGAGCTTCGCGAGGAAGATTCCCGTCACGCCCGCGGCCGCCGCGAAGAGCCGCGCCTGCTGCACCGCGTTCTGCCCGCTCGTCGCGTCGAGGACCAGCAGCACCTCGTGCGGCGCGCCCGGGATCTTCTTCGCGAGCACGTTGCGGATCTTCGTGAGCTCGCGCATCAGGTTGTCCTGGGTGTGGAGGCGCCCCGCCGTGTCGACGAGCAGCACGTCGCTCCCGCGCGCAAGCGCCGCGTCGGCCGCGTCGTAGGCGACCGCAGCCGGATCGGCGCCGGCCTTCCCCTTCACGATGTCGATCCCGAGGCGGTTGCTCCACTCCGTCAGCTGCGCGACCGCACCCGCTCGGAATGTGTCGGCGGCCGCAAGCAGCACGCTGCGCCCCTCGTCCTTCAGGCTCTTCGCGATCTTCGCGACGCTCGTCGTCTTGCCGACGCCGTTCACGCCGACGACGAGCACCACCGTCGGCTTCGCGGCCGCCGTCGCGATCGCGCGCGACTGCGCCGGCCACCGCACCTTCAGGCTCGCCTTCAGGTACTCGAGCGCGTCCTCGCCGCGCGCCACGCGCCCCGAGCGGAACTCCTCGCGCAGCCCGGCGGAAAGCTCGCGCGCCGCCTTCACGCCGACATCCGCCGCGATCAGCCGCGACTCGATCTCGTCGATCAGCTCGTTGCTCAGCGTGCGCCCGAGGAGAAGCGACCGCAGCTGTCCGCCGATCGCCTCGGCGGTCTTCTGCAGTCCCTTCTTGATCGCCGCGAACGCCGAGCGGAACAGGCTCATGCGCCGCTCTCCGCGGCGCCCGACTTCGCGACGCGGTCGAGCACCGCGTTCACGAACGCGCCTGATTTCTCGGTCGAGAACGTCTTCGCCAGCTCCACCGACTCGTCGATCGCGACCGCGACCGGGTCGCCGGCGTGCGTGAACCCGTACCAGCCGAGACGCAGCGCATTGCGGTCGATCACCGGCTGCCGGTGCACCGGCCAGTCGGCCGTGAACGGACGCACGGCCTTGTCGGCGTCGTTGCGGAACTCCCAGACGAGGGACGCGAGCGACAGCCCGGCGTCGATCTCGGCCGCGCGCTCCGCCTGCCGCTCGGGGTCGCGCGCCTCGACGCGCGCGGTCGCCGTCGAGAGGTCCGCGCCCTCGCCGTCGTCGCCAAGTTCATCGACGCTCTCGAGCGCCGCACGCACCGCCCCGAGGTCGCCCGCAAGCCCGGAGTCGAACTGATAGAGCGCCAGCAGCGCAAAGCGCCGGTCGGGACGGATGAAACGCTTGCGACCGCTCATGCCGGCCTCCCGAGCGGAAGCCGCCCGATCCGCCGAACGGCCTGCGCCGCGATGACGGCCGCATGCATGGCCTCCTCGCCCTTGTTGCCCTTGGCGCCGCCGGCGCGCGCCGCGGCCTGTTCGTGGGTCTGGCAGGTCAGGACGCCGAACGCGACGGGCTTTCCGCTGCGCGCGGCGATGTCCGCCAGGCCGTTCGCCACCGCCTCGCAGATGTAGCGGTCGTGCGTCGTCTCCCCGGTGAGCACGCACCCGAGGCACACGACCGCGTCGATGTCGGCGCGGGCCGCGAGCGCGTGGGCGATCGCCACGAGTTCGAACGACCCCGGCGCGTCGACCAGCAGGAGGTCGTCGTCGCCGCCCCCCGCCTCGAGGAAGGCGTTGCGCGCGCCCTGGTGAAGCTGGCCGGTCACCTCGCTGTGGTAGCGGCTGGTCACGATCCCCACGCGGAGTCCGCGGGCGTCGGTGGCGAGTGGAACGGCGGTATGCATGGGGCGGCAATGGTACGCGCCCCTGCGGTGCACGGGGAAGACGGCTCTTCGCCCCCACCGACCGATACCATGCGGCTCCATGGCCAAGCTTGTCCGAAGGATCATCGCCGCCGCGGAAGTCTCGCGGCTTCCCGTGGCGTTCGGCGCGGTCGCCAACGTCTGGCTGATGGTGCTCCTGGCGCGCACCGAGGCCGGCGGCGCGGCGGAGGGCGCCGCGACGGACTCTGCGAGGCTGATCGGCGCGCTGCCCGGGGTCCTCGCGATGATCGCGGCGGCGGCGTTCGCGGTCGGGTTCATGGCGTTCGGCGCGGCCCTCAACGACGTCCTCGACGCGAAGCACGACCGCGCCTTCGCCCCCGACCGCCCGATTCCGTCCGGCACGCTTTCGACGCGCCGCACCTTCCACATCGCATTCGCGGCGCTCGCGGTCGGCGTCCTCGGCGCGATCCCGTTCGGCATCGTCGCGATCGGAGGCGCGCTGGCGCTCGCCGCGGTGGTGCTCGCCTACGACGCCTTCGCCAAGCACGTCCCTGCGCTCGGCCTCGTGCTGGCGGGGCTCGCGACCGCGCTCTCGATGGTGGCGCTCTGCCCCGACACGCCTTCGCTCGTGCCGGTATGGCTCGCGATGAGCCAGACGATGGGCGTCGGCCTCGCCGCCTACCTGCTCGCCGACAAGCGCCCGAAGCTCACGCGCCGCGCCGTGGCGCTCGGTGCGTTCGGCTGGCTGTTCTGGACCGCGCTTCTCGCCTTCCTCGCGACCGAACGGAACGGAGGCTCGCTCGTCCCGGACTGGTACGACCGCCCGATGCTCGCGGCGCCTGCGGTCGCCGTCGTGCTCTGCGCACTGTTCGCGATGTGGAAGCTCCGCCACGCGCGCGGCGCACGGGCGAGCGAGAAGCTGCTCCGCTACGGAAGCCTCTGGAAAGCGCTCGTCGCCGCAAGCTGGCTCGTGGTGGTCGGCCGCCACGCGGAGGCGGCCTGGGTCGCCGGCATCGCGGTCTGCCTCGCCGTCGTCTTCGCGGTTGTTCGCGAGGCCGGGCCGCAGATCGCGTCACCCGTCGGCTGGCGCTCGTAGGTTTCGTCTGACGGTTCGCCGGGCGGGGATCCGCGCGGCTCCCCCTCCGGTGCCCGCCCTGCGCAACGCCGCTTCGGTATCCTGCGTCCAGTGCCCGACTCACCGCTCCGACGAAACGGCGTGCTTCTTCTGGCGACGACCTCGCTGGTCGCGGCGGTGGTCATGGCGCCCGAGTGCCGTGCGCAGGCGGAGCCCCCGCAGCCGCGCACCGCAGGCGACGCGCGCCGCGCCATCGACGGAACCACGCTCGGCGGATTCGTGCTGCCGACAAAGCCGATCGCAAGCGGCTGCACCCTGTCGGCGACGCGCGTCTGGAAGTGGAAGAACGACGACACGCAGCGGCTCTACCTCGACGGCGACGTGCGGGTCTCGCTCGGCGGCTACTCGTTCAGCGCCAGGCGCGCGACCGTCTGGATCAACCGTCTTCCGCTCGAGTCGGGCGCCGCGACGCAGGTCGCGATCTGGTTCGAGCGCGCCGACGAACCCACGCGCCGCGCCGGCCTCGGCGCGAGCGGACGCGACCTTCTCGTCACGTCGAGCTACCTCGGCGACACCACGCTCACCTCCGTCCTGTCCGAGGACGGCGCCCCCGACAACCGCGGGTTCGTCGCGGCCGGGGAGGCGCGGCTCGCCCGCCATCTCCAGACGCTGACCCGCGACATCGCCGAGGGAACCCAGCCGCTGACGCTGCGCCCCGTGGTCGACGTGCGCACCGCGCCGGAGGAACGCCCTCCGCAGCCCGGCCAAAGCCTCAAGGAAGCCGTCGCCACAGCGACCCCGCTTCCCGACAGCATCGCGCTCGCGAACCCGGCCGTAACGGGGCTTCCGATCTTCAGGCCGGAGGGCACGGTCTCGTTCTCGGCCGACTCGATCGTGATCGACGAGAAGCAGGACCGCGTCGCGGTGCAGGGCATGGTCGAGCTCGAGTACCTCTCGGCCTCGGGCGGCGCCGAGCGCAACCTGCAGCTCTCCGCCGAGCGGGGCGTGATCTTCCTCGTTCCGGGCGCGATCGCCGGCCTCCGCAGCGGCGTGCGCAGCCTCGATGCCGCCGCGATCGAGGGCATCTACCTCGAAGGCGCCGTCCATGCGTCGGACGGCGACTACGCCGTGCGCGGATCGCAGGTCTACTACGACCTCGTCGCGAACCGCGCCGTCATGGTCGACGCCGTCCTGCGCACCTACGACCGCAGGCGGCGCGACCTGCCGATCTACACGCGCGCCGCCGAACTCCGGCAGGTCGCGGCCGACCAGTGGACCGCCGACCGCGCGTCCGTCTCGACGAGCGAGTTCTTCACGCCGCACCTCTCGATCGGCGTCGACCGCGTCACCGTCACCCAGCGACCGCCCGACCTCGACGCGGGCGAACCGGGCGGGGTCTACGTGAGCGCGCAAGGCGCGGGCGTCGAGGTCGGCGGCACGCGGCTCGTTCCCCTGCCCGGATACGAGGGACGCGTCGACCGCATCCCGATCCGCTCGATCGACCTCGGCTACGAGGAGTACCGCGGCGTCGAGCTGGGAACCGAGTGGGACCTGATGGCGCTCTTCGGCGCGGAACCCGTCGCGGGCCTCGACGCCGAGCTCTCGGTCGACGCCTTCACCGACCGCGGTGCCGCGATCGGCACCACCTTCTCGCTCAGCCAGTCGCTCGGCAACGGCGTGATCGACCTCTACGGCCTCTACGACACGGGGGGCTCCGACCAGGTCAGCGCGGGCGGACTCGTGCCGATCGACGCCGGTTTCCGCGGCATCGTCGACGCGGCGTGGCAGTCGGCGCTGTCGAG
>Ga0172372_10012871_pt1 | contig 10452 bp, 10 predicted proteins | sample LakKiv5m_2_FD_114544 | JGI IMG/M metagenome (GOLD analysis project Ga0172372, IMG submission 114544) | Freshwater microbial communities from Kabuno Bay, South-Kivu, Congo - kab_092012_9.5m | ecosystem: Environmental > Aquatic > Freshwater > Lake | place: Democratic Republic of the Congo... | reverse complement strand
ACCAGAAGTATCAATATGTACTTTTTGATGAGCTGGATAAGGTAAAGAATAGTTTGGCAGCACTTTGGCAAACAATGGATACATTCAATGACAAAGTGATTGTGATTGCCACAGCAAATGATTTTATGAAAATTGAGAAAGCTGTTCGCTCTCGTTTTCAGTTATTAGACTTTGGCTTAATCACAGCAGATGATTTCTTGCCTCGTGCCCAGCAAATTTTAGCGCAAGAAAATATCGCGCTAAAAGATAGCTATGTATTGGGTCAGCTTCAAACAAAGCAAAGCTTAAGTGATATGCGTAAGTATTTTGATACGCTAAGTGACATCCAGCGTAATCACAACGCAGGGCGTATTCAGCAAACCCATTACGTATAAGCAAATGAGCAAGGGTGCGCGAACACCTTTGCTTTTTTATTTTGACCGTCCAGTAACTAGACGCTTGCTTTAATAAAAGTCGTGTTAAAACGACTCTTGTAAACAATAAAGCCCACTTAATTGTGGGCTTTATTTATTGCTTCGCTAGTGCCAGTAATAAAGTCAGCATAAATACCATATGCGTATAAACGAAATAACAGCAATTAAACCCGTCCAGCCACTCACACCTTCAAAGGCGAGAATTAATGCGTTAAAACAGGCTAAAGACAGGGCTGCGGATGCCTTAACAGCTGAACGTAATCGTCAAAAACAAACAAAAGCCGCTGAACGCGTTAGCGATGCTCAGCAGAGTTTGACTAGAGCAAGATTGGGTGATGGCTAAAATAGTGAAATGTTATGGGCAATAAAAAACGGCAACCGAAGTTGCCGTTTTTAGATTTATTACTTTTAACTTAAACAGGCTAAGCCTGCATTAAATTAGAAGAATAAGATTGCGCCTAAAGAGATAGTGTCTGCATCAATATCTTTTACGCCAACAGTATCTGTCTTGTTAGTTGCTTGTGAGTACTCAGCCACCAAGTTCAGATGTTTTGTCAAAGGATGATATACACCAACTGTCCACATTTCATTAGTTTTCTCAGCACTACCTGAAACCGCTAAGTCTTGTGATGATTCGCCGTATGAAGCACCCAATTTAGTACCTACACCTGGAAGTGTGTAAGTAGCTTGAACGTACCAGTCTTCAACGTCTTTCTTAGCAGTAGAGTCGTTCATTTGACCTAATGTACCAGTACCTTCACCTTTACCGTAGTAAGCAGTTAAACCGAAACCAGCCACGTTTACGTTAGCACCGATGTCCATTGCGTTAACGCGTTCATCAGTAGTTGCAGTTAAGTTAACTTTTTGTGAAATACCAGAAACCCATACTTTACCAGCCACGTCGCCAGCCCACTCGTATGAAGCTTTAGCTTCAAAAGCAGTTTGCTCTTGTGCTGTACCACTCGGTGACCAAGGTGATGTGATACCAGCTGTGAAGCTGAAACCATTCCAGTTTGGTGATGAGTAAGCTACTTGTGCTTTCCAGTCAGCATATTGGTAACCGTAACCGATACGACCAAGTGTTGTGTTGCCTGATGCATTAGCACCACCTGCACCAACGCCCAACAATGTCATGTCAGACAAGATAGCGTCTGAAGCATAGATACCCAAATCTTTACCGAGTTTGATAGAACCCCATGATTTGTCACCGAATGTCAAGAATGCTTGACGATTACTCAAACCACCATTTTCAGAACCATCAGTAAGTGTTTTGCTTCTTGCAGCACCAGGTTGTAAGCTGATTGTGAAAGCAACGTCCAAGTCGTTTTGACGTGTTTTACCAGAAACAGCTAAGAAGTTTGGCAACAAACCTGTTGTGATTGATGATTGGTTGTCATTAGCACCAGCACCTACATTGCCACTTTTATTTGTGTGTGTGTAGAACGCATTCACGTTACCGCCGATGTCCAATGTCCAGTCACCCGCTACGATACCACCAGCAGCTTGTGCGCTAGAAGCTGCAGCGATTAAAGCTGAAGCAACTGCTAATTTAATTGTTGTTTTCATATAAATCTCCATTAAAAGATATTACTGTTTTTTACTACTTAATTTACCTCTTTTGTTTTTGCTATTGCTAGCACCAACTAAAGAGAAAGTTTGCAAACTCTCTCAATGAATCACGAGTTGCTAATGCGTACGCGAAGTTCACCAAGAAGGTAAGCGTTAGTATGCCGAAGAGATTTGGTTGATACAACTTATTATTTGCATTTTTGTCACAATTATTTACATCTGTTGTAAATTTGCAACATGGTCGATTCTGTAGGAGCGCAATTCATTGCGCGAATGTGGTGCTTGCAAGATGTCTGGCTAGTTCGCGCAATGAATTGCGCTCCTACATTAAATCCATATTGCATCCCAATGTGGGTAATCCCCTACCTTATTTACCAAACCTGCACGTATTGGGTTGGCAACGATATATCTGGCAATCGTTTGTATATCTTCATCTTTGCGAATTGCGTGGTCGTAATAGCCAGCCTGCCAAATAGGTTGGCCTAATTGCACAGATGCTTTTGATTTAATCACTTTAACCACATTGGATAGTGATTGACTGCCAGTCAATTGCATTAACCAGTGGATATGATCTGGCATTATTACAAAGGCCAGTGTAGCTGTATGTTGCAATTGGTCTGATTGCTTGAATATGTTGATTAATGTACGTGCTTTCACAAAGTCATTGAAAATTGGTATTCGGTCAATGGCAGTAAAAGTGATGTGATAAATTTGATTCCGTTGCGAATATCTACCTTTGCGCAAATCTTTTTGATGCTTAATCAATGGATGTCCTTGCATTTATGTAGGAGCGCAATTTATTGGGCGAATAAACTGGTGAATTTCGCGCAACAAGTTGCGCTCCTACAACAAATTCAAACAAAAACCATTACAGATACTCTTCTACCGTAAACAGCTTGCGGTGCTCACGTATCGCAAATCGGTCTGTCATGCCGGCAATGTAATCGGCCACTGCACGTGCTTTATCAACTTCGGCGTAAGCTTGAAATTCATCTGGCAGCAATCCGGTGTTTTCATAGAAGCATGCAAACAGCTCGCGCACGATGCGCACGGCTTTTGCGCTCATGCGATTGACTTTGTAGTGCTGATACAGATTTTTACGTAAAAATTGTTTCAGTTTCTGATTTTGTGCGGCAATTTCATTACTGAAACTGATTAACTGTGGCAAACGGCGGATGTCTGTAATCGTCTGCGGCTGGTGCGCTGCAATGTTTTTTGCACTTTGTGTGCACAAATCAACGACCAGTGTATTGATCATGCGACGCACTGTTTCATGAATGAGCCTTTTGTTTTCAAGCTTGGGATATTTAGTTTTGACTTCAGCAAGATTATGGGCAAACAGCTCTACTTTCGAGAGCTGCTCAATTGTGATCAGACCTGAACGCAAGCCATCATCAATGTCATGGTTGTTATAGGCAATCTCATCTGCATAATTGGTGAGCTGCGCCTCAAGGCTTGGGCTGGTTTTTTCCAGAAAACGCTTACCCACATCGCCCAGCTGTCTGGCATTCTTAATCGAGCAGTGTTTCAATATGCCCTCACGCACTTCGAATGTCAGGTTCAGCCCATCAAACTCGGCATAGCGCAGCTCAAGCTGTTCCACAACGCGCAGTGATTGCAGATTGTGCTCAAAGCCACCGTAATTGCGCATGCATTCATTCAGCGCATCCTGCCCTGCGTGACCGAAGGGCGTATGCCCCAGATCATGCGCTAGTGCAATTGCCTCGGTGAGATCTTCATGCAGATTGAGCGTGCGTGCAATGCCGCGCGCCATTTGAGCGACTTCCAGGCTGTGTGTTAAGCGGGTACGGAATAAATCTCCCTCATGATTCACAAATACCTGCGTTTTGTACTCTAGCCGGCGAAATGCGGTGGAGTGGATGATACGGTCACGGTCACGCTGAAAAGCATTGCGCGTGGCAGAGGAAGGCTCGTCAAATACCCGGCCGATAGATTGCTCCGGATTGGCTGCGTATGGCGCGAGCACATTCATCATAGCGCCAATGTTGCCTTTAATTTTTCAACATCATAATCACTGGTAATGACTGATTGGCCAATACCCTGCTGCAAAATAAGACGAATCTTGCCATCGGCTACTTTTTTATCCAGCTGCATAAGCTCGAGATACTTGTCCGCACCCAGCTTTGGTGCATCTAAAGGCAGATTCGCGGCGCTGAGTAAAGCGTGTACCCGTTTAACTTCGTCCGCCGTCATCCAGCCCATACGCTGCGATAAATCTGCCGCCATCATAGTGCCTGCGGCCACCGCCTCACCATGCAGCCACACACCATAGCCCATCGCGTTCTCAATGGCATGTCCAAACGTGTGCCCCAGATTCAGCAGCGCCCGCTCGCCGTTCTCATGCTCGTCACGCGCAACCACTTCTGCCTTGTTCTGGCACGAACGGAAAATCGCCTCGCTGATTGCCGTTTCATCCAGCGCCATGAGTTTTGCAATATTCGCCTCAAGCCAGTCAAAGAATTCAGCATCACGAATCAAACCATACTTGATTACCTCGGCCATCCCAGCCGAAAACTCTCGCGCAGGCAATGTATGTAAGGTATCAATATCAGCTAGCACGAGCTGCGGCTGGTAAAAAGCACCTATCATGTTCTTACCCAGCGGATGATTGATGCCTGTTTTTCCACCGACAGATGAATCAACCTGGGATAACAACGTTGTAGGAATCTGAATAAACGGCACACCACGCAAATAGGTTGCAGCTGCATAGCCAGTCAAATCGCCAATCACTCCCCCACCAAGCGCTATGAGCGTAGTGCTGCGCTCACACCTGTTTTGCAATAGTGCATCGTAAATCTTATTGAGGGTTTCGGAGTTCTTATATGCCTCGCCATCCGGCAGGATAATTGGAATAACGCTTACACCCGCGACTTGCAGTGTCTGCGTCAATTTATCCAGATAGAGTGGCGCAACGGTGGTATTGGTTACAATTGCCACGTGCTTGCGTTTAAGATGCGGCAATATCAGGCTTGCGTCCGCAATCAGGTTGCGTCCGATATGGATGGGGTAACTTCTATTGGCTAATTCTACTTTAAGTGTCTGCATGTTCTATCAATCTTGCTGAGTTGCTTCAGGGGCTTTTGCTGTACCCTGCTTCATTATTAACTGTTCAATCGTGTTTGTGATCTCATTTGCGGACTGTGCACCTGTATCTACGATGTAATCCGCCAAACTCGTATAAATAGGATCGCGCTCGCGGTACAGACGTTCAAGTTTCTGCTTGGCGTTGCCGCCCTGCAGCAACGGCCTGCTTCTGTCATGACGCGTCCTCTGGTATAGATCGTTCACTTTAGCGCGCAAATAAATCACTGTGCCATTGTTTTTTAAAAACACTCTGTTCTCGGGCAGCAGCACTGCACCGCCCCCAGTGGCCATCACAATATTTTTTAACTGACTCAATTCTTCGATGATGGCCGTTTCACGTTTGCGAAAACCCACCTCCCCCTCCAATTCAAATATGAGCGGGATCTTTACACCGGTTTTGCGCTCGATTTCCACATCAGAATCGTAAAAATCAAGACCTAGCTGCTTGGCCAGCAAACGTCCTATCGTCGTTTTGCCTGCGCCCATCAACCCTATAAAAAAAATATTATTCAAGTGAGCCACTATTTTTCAACTTTAAACTGTATTGCATGTTTCAATTTTTAACGCATATGCATTAAGGGCGCCTCTAAAACAAAATGCCCATCACGATGATGGGCATTTTATGACAATCTGGGCACTCTGTCAGTTTTAGCTACAGACTACCTACGGTTATTTGTATTCCTAACGCAAAGTCAGACTGTCATCCATGATTTTAGGTGTAATAAATATCAACAACTCTGTTTTGTCAGATACCAATGATTTACGTTTAAACAGATTACCCATAATTGGCAAGTCGCCAAAAAATGGGACTTTGGTCACATCGTTACGCTCTGTCAACTCGTAGATACCACCTAAAACGGCAGTTTCACCATTTGCCACCAGAATTTTGGTTGATACACGTTGTGTGTCAATTGACGGCGCGCCACCTGAAACAATACGTTCATTAACCTTGTCTTTCTTGACGTCCAAATCCATGATGATCTTTTCATCCGGGGTGATTTGCGGTGTCACCTCAAGACTCAAGGCTGCCTCTTTAAATTGCACATTGGTTGCACCACTACTGGAAGCTTGCAGATACGCAATTTCTGTACCTTGTGAAATTCTCGCTTTTTGCTGATTGGCAGTCGTCACACGCGGACTGGAAACCACTTTACCACGGTTGTCTTTCTCCATCGCTGACAGTTCCAGGTTTAGCAACAATCCAGCAGAAAGTTTAAACAAACTGAACGCAAAACTACCTGCAGCGTTATTTACCGGTAGGTTTGACATCAAATCCGGTGCGCCATTGCTACTTGTCAGCATGCTGTTGGTATTATTTGTATTGTTATAAAAAATCGTATCAGTCAAAGAGGTCTGTATCGTACCATTCTGAGTGCCTTGGGTAATCCCTGTTGCAGTTACTGCAGTTGGTCTATTACCCAGATTACCGCCAATAGTGGTTACTGCACTGCCTGGTCTACCCGTTTGGGTAACACCAAAACGTGCCCCAAGTTCTTTACCAAACTTCTCGTCAGCAATCACCAACCTTGACTCGATCATCACTTGTTTAACTGGAACATCTGTTTTATTAATGATTGCCTGCACTTGCTCTAAATATTTTGGAATATCCTGTACAAATACTGTATTTGTGCGCGGATCAAGTACTGCACTACCTCGTTTTGACAGAATCTTTTGTTTAGGATCAGTCAAGATGTCCCTCAATGCCTCTGCCTTCATATAATTCAGCGTAAACACTTCTGTGCGCATAGGCTCAACATCATCGATTTGCTGCTGACTTTCAAACACTTGCTTCTCTTTTGCTGCCAATTCGTCAGCCGGTGCAACCAGAATCACATTACCATTTTTGCGTTTATCCAAGCCTTTGCTCTGCATAATGATTTCCAGAGCCTGATCCCAAGGCACATCTTTCAGACGTAAGGTTAAGTTGCCTGTAACGGTGTCGCTCGTAATAATATTCAATCCAGTAAAGTCGGCAATAACCTGCAGCACTGATCTCACTTCAATATTCTGGAAATTTAACGATAGCTTCTCACCCGCATAACCAGGTTTGTTACCACGCACTAATTTATTCGGATCTTCCACTACCTGGCGAACATCAATAATGAATTTTTTATCGGCCTGATAAGCGGATTGCTCCCAATTACCTTTAGGCTCAATCACCATACGACCATTTTTACCTTGCTTCATCGTATCAACATAAATCACGGGCGTATTGAAATTGGTAACATTCAGGCGACGTTGAAGATTTGCAGGCACATCAGTATTTATGAAATCCACAACGATAGTTTTGCCTTTTTGCTTGATATTGATGCCGGCTGACGGGTCTGACAAATCAACAATAATCCTGCCCTCACCATTTTTACCTCTGGCAAAATCAACATTATCAATGGCGATAGCATTGCTACCCAACACCGGCTCAGAGAATTTTGTTTCTACATTTGCGCCACTTGTTATCTCACTACCTTGCAGCATGATGGTTATTTCATTGCCATTTGCATTCGTGCTGTACCCTACATTTTTAGTCAGGTTGAGTACCATGCGAGTACGTTCCTTGCCTTGCGCCAACGTAATGCTTTTTAATGCTCCCTGCTCTGCTGCAATGTTGTTCTTTGCAAGCCCATTACCGACCTGTGGAAAATCAAGCGCGATTCTTGACGGGTTGTTCAGGGTAAACCCTGCTGGCGGATTTGCCATTGGCTGACTGGTTTTGACACGGATACTTACCCTGCCGCCAGGCAGAGCTGCGTAATCTACACTTTCAATCTTATTGACTAATGAGGATTGATCCTCTGCCATTAGCATGCCTGAAAACATTGTCAGACCAAACAATATGGTCGCTTGTAAAAATTTTGATATCCACATTTTTGTTTTCATCATTTCACCCTGATTTCCAATTTCTTAAAGACTTTAAATCTATATGCCTTATAAATTTCTGCTATCTCGAACCTACAGCATGACTCAGACGGCAAACCTACTCCTGCAGAACAAGATTCGCATCCCGTTCGATCCAGTCACCTGAAAGTTCATCCTGCACAATTTCTTTAAGCACAACCTCTGCATCGGTAATTTGAGTTACGCGACCAAAATTCTGCCCAACATAATTCCCCAACTTAACCTGCTGCACAGCATTGTCCGGCGTTTTAAGCAAAGCATAAGTCAGCTTACTTTTTGATAGCATTCCAACATATTTCAAGCTTTCCAACGGATACGCTTCCATCGGCTCTTTTGGTCTATTCAAGTTTGGTTGCAAGGCGCTTGACTTGCTTACCGCCTTACGCGCCCTGAATGGGTCAGTTAGCATACCATCTGCGTTATATTGCAGTGCAACATACGGCTTAACTTCAGGCAATGGCTTGATTCTCGGCGTTAAATCTTTTGCCGCATCCCGCATAAAATGATCGAGATCATCTCCGTCACCGCCTCCGCAGGCGACTAGCATCAGACTTAAAAAGCCGGCGCAGATCAACTTTACAGGGAGCTGCAAAGCATTGAAGGTAACGCTTGGTTTTAAATAGCTAATCACGAGAATTATTTACCTTTCTTGCCCGATTTTGCTTTTGCTTCTTTTTCTGCCTTGCGCTTTGCTGCAATCTCATCGGCATCCAGATAGCGATAAGTTTTAGCCACCGCCTCCATTATCAGCACACCATCAGCTGGTCCTGCTTTCGCATCTTTAGCCTGGCTTACAACTGACAACTCGCCCAAGGTCACAATTCTGGATAGCTTGGAAATATCTGTAGCAAATGCACCCAAGTCGTGATAATTGCCTAATATCTTGATTGCAATCGGCATCTCAGCATAAAACTCAGCCTGAGACTCATTACCCGGTTTAAATAACTCGAACTCCAGGCCGCGACTCAAGCCTGCCTGATTAATATCGGTTAATAATCCATCAATTTGCGACCTGTCTGGCAGTTGCTTCAAAAGAGCACCAAAAGTCTTCTCTATCTCCACCATCTGAGCCTTGTAGGCCTCCAAGTTAATGGCCTGCCTCTTTTTATCAAGAAAGACAGTCCTCAACTCTTGCTCTTTTGCCTCTTCAGTAGCCAAAGTTTCCAACTCAGGACTGAGCAAGAAATAATAACCAAGCCCCAGTAATACAGTAAAAAGTATCGACAGCAGAACAGCCTTGACCGGTGCTGGCAAATTACCGGCATTATTGAGATCTATATTATTAAAATCATCTAACTTCATGATTTATTCCCACCTGTCGGCTTGTCTTTAGATTCAGCACCCTCAGTTTCAGCTGCAGGCGTTTTCAAGTTTACCTTTACAGTAAACACATTCTGCTTCTGGGCATTTGCTGTTACCGCTTTAATCTCAATCAAGACGGGCGATTCCATCCATTTTGATGCATTAAAGTTACGCACCAAGGTTGCAACCCTAGCATTGGTATCGGCAACACCCTCAATTGTGATCACATTTCCCTGCTGCTTGAAGCTTCTGAAATACATGCCATCAGGCAATTGGCGACTCAATTCATCAAACACGACCACTGCCTGACTACGATTCGTCTGCAAATTCTCGACCACCTGCTTGCGTTCCAGCATCGCACTGATTTGGTCTTTAAGATTTTTGATGTCTGCAATCTCTTTATCCAGCTTTGCAATTGCAACATCCAGACGCTCGTTTCGCTCTAATTGAGCATCAACTTTAGCGCCAATGTAGGTATAACCCATGAAAATAATCGCAGCTGCAGCAACGGCAGAGAACAGTGCCATCAGACCGAATTCACGCTGTCTTGCCTCACGCTTTAATTGGCGGTGTGGGAGTAAATTGACACGTATCATAGATCTAAACCTCGCATCGCCAGCCCGCAAGCTATGAGCAACGCAGGCGCATCAATCGTTGCCTGCTGCTGCCTGACCCTGGCACTCACCGCCATACTGTGGAACGGGTTGGCAACTACAGTATGAACCTGGGTGCGATCTTGCACAGTAATATCAACTTCGGGAATTGCAGCACATCCACCCGCTAGTACAATATGATCTACCCGATTGTATTGAGTTGAACTGGTGAAAAACTGGAGCGCTCGAGCAACTTCCATTGCCAGTAACTGAACAAACGGCTGCAAGACTTCACTTTCGTAGCTCTCAGGCAAGCCACCTTTACGCTTGGCGATTTCCGCCTCTTCAAGAGAAAGGCCAAAACGACGCTGTATCTCCTGCGTTAACTGCCCACCGCCAAAACTCTGCTCACGGGCATACACCGGTTTATTATCATGCAATACATTGATATGCATCATGGTTGCACCAATATCGACAATCATCACCGTCTGCTCATTACCGGAATTAGGCAGCTGGGCAGCTACCAAGGTATAGGCAGCTTCTGTTGCGTAAGACTCCACATCCATCACGGTAACCTT
>Ga0172372_10012870_pt1 | contig 10452 bp, 12 predicted proteins | sample LakKiv5m_2_FD_114544 | JGI IMG/M metagenome (GOLD analysis project Ga0172372, IMG submission 114544) | Freshwater microbial communities from Kabuno Bay, South-Kivu, Congo - kab_092012_9.5m | ecosystem: Environmental > Aquatic > Freshwater > Lake | place: Democratic Republic of the Congo... | reverse complement strand
TTCGCTTCACTAAGGCCTCGGAATGCGGTAAATCACTTCATCCAGCCAGGTTCCGCGCTGGGTGGCCACTTTCTTTTCGGCAAAGACCCGGCCTTGCATGCTTTCCGGAATCGCCCGGCTGGGCAGGTTGTTGCGGTCAACCGGATAGACCAGATAATCCGCGCGCAGGCTCGCAAAGCCCCATGCCGTCAGCGTTTGCACCGCCTCGCGCCCGTAGCCGTGGCCATGCGCCTCTTCGCGGATCCAGATGCCCAGCTCGGGTTCGGGCCAGCTGGGACGGGCGTGAAGCCCACAGCACCCTAAGAATTGCTGTTCGCGTTTGTCCAGGATGCTGCAAACCAATTCCCGGCCCTGGTCCATGCCGGTTTGCGACGCGCGAATAAAGTCCAGGGTGTCCTGAATCTTTTCGGGCGCTTTGGGCAGCATATAAATAGTTATTTTTTCGGTGAAGGTGCTGAAAATGACCTCCGCATCTTGTTCCTGAACCGGTCGGAGGATCAGCCGCTCGGATGCCAGCGCCAGGTTGCGCCAATCGGGGGCAATGCTCTCGCTGAACCTCAGGGTAGCCGTCATGGGGGAAGGGTCTTGCGTTGTTCGGGCCGCTGCCAAGCGCAAGCAATGCTTTATCGACCGCGCCAAGCCTTGCGTTTCTCGGCCAGAATATTGATGTCCGCAGCATGGAGGATGGGTCGCGGACCTCGTTCCAGCGCTACCTGAATCATGGACAAACCTACGTTTTCCGTGGTGGTCAATTGATGGGGAAAGAAGGCATTGAGCACGGGATAGGCCGGCTTCAACACCGTATAAAAAGCTTTGTAAAGGGCTGTTTTGGTGTTTGCGCCTTTGACCGGATGGATGTACCCGGGCCGAAACATGTACGCCGCTTTAAACGGCATGGCCAGCAGCGCGTTTTCGGTTTTGCCCTTGACCCTGGCCCAGCGCATCAGGCTTTTTTCGGCAGAGTCCGTGCCCTGGCCGCTGACGTAGCAAAACACCAGCGCGGGATTTTCCTCCAGCATCACGTGGGCCACATGCAGCGTCAACGTATAGGTCAGTTCCTCGTAAGTGGCGGCTTTCATGCCCGATGCCGAGACACCCAAACAGAAGAAGCAGGCATCGAAGCCGCGCAGCTTCGGCCGAAGGGGTTCCATGTTCAGGAAATCTTTGTGCAGCAACTCCTCCAGTTTGGGATGCTGCTTGGCAACCGACTGCCGACCGAGTACCAGCACCCTGCTGATACCCGGATCGTCCAGGCATTCCAACATAACGCCTGATCCAACCATTCCTGTAGCTCCTAGTAAAATGACGCGCATGGATTGGATGGTTTTAGTCCTGATACTAATGGAAGGTGAGGATTATGCCAGGCGAAGGGTGCTAGGAATCAAGCATTTTTGCTGCTGTCCGGTTCATCTTTTGACAGATCGTTTACCCCTTTTAAATAACTCGGCAAGTTCAGGCCCGCCATGTTAAACAGGTCATTCAACGGTGGCACGGTCTTCATCATGCCGGACACAAAATTTGCCGTCGAAGATTGTCCGTTGTCAGTTTGGCTATTTCCTGAATCCCAGACGGTGATCTTGTCAATTTTAATGTTCTTGACGGCTTCAACCTGCGTGCGAACCAATTCAGGCAGTTTTTCAATCAGCAGCAATTGGAACGCTTTGTTCGGGTCTCCGCCTGCCGCAGCCACCACTTCCTTGTAGCCTTCCGCTTGCTTCGTGAGAATTTCAAAAAGGCCTTTAGCCTCAGCTTCCATTTTGGCATAAATGGCATCCGCTTCGCCTTTGGCATTTTCCCGGATGGTTTCTGCGGCAGCCTGTGCTTCAATAATGGCTCTCTGTTTGGCAATTTCGGCGGGCACAACAATGTTGGCAATTTGTGTAGAGCGCTCCCGTTCCGATCGGGCTAATTCTGCTTTTTGTTCCGCCAGGTAGGATTCCTCCAGCGCCCGGGCTTGTTGTACTTTTTCTGAAGCTAAGGCTGTTCTCAAGGCCTCTGCTTCTTTTTCCCTTCGGTTGGCCTCTGACTGCGCGATAGCAATCTTGGCTTCGTTCTCGCCTTGAATGGCGATTGCATTGGCTTCAGAGGTTTTTACCCGGGTGTCTCGCTGCGCTTCGGCTTTGCCAATGGTTTCATCTTTAACCGCAGTGGCAATGCTGATCTCCTTGTCTTTCTGTGTTATCGCGATTTTTACATCACGGTCTCTGTGGGTTTCTGCAATTTGCGTATCCTTTTCCCGGTCGGCCAGTGCCTTGCCAGTCTCGCCGATTTTCTCCTGCTCGGCTACACTGATTTTAGCTTCGTTGATCGCTTTAGCTGCTGCTTCCTTGCCCAATGCTTCAATATAGCCCGATTCGTCCTTGATGTCGGTAACGTTGACGTTGATCAGTTTTAACCCAATTTTTTTCAGTTCACTGTCTACGTTCTTGGAAATATTGTCCAGGAATTTATCGCGGTCTGAGTTGATTTCCTCAATTGTCATGGTGGCAATGACCAGACGCAATTGGCCAAACAGAATATCTTTTGCCAGCTCCTGAATCTGCTCTGAGGTAAGTCCCAACAGACGTTCTGCCGCGGTATTCATGCTGTCCGATTCGGTGGAAATAGCTATCGTAAAACGACAGGGAACGTCCACCCGAATGTTTTGCCGGCTCAGTGCATTGGTGAGGTTGGCCTCAATAGAGAGCGGTTTTAGATCCAGAAAGGCATAGTCTTGAATGACCGGCCAAATAAACGCTCCTCCTCCATGGATACATTTAGCTGACGTCCCCCCCGTTCGACCATAGATGACCAGAATCTTGTCCGATGGACAGCGTTTGTAGCGGGCAACGAGTGCGGTTATCGTTACAACAAAAACAACCGCTGCAACGACGATGATAATGATGGGCGACATGAAATTTTTAGTTAAACAGGTTCTACGATTAAAACGTTGTCTTGAATGCGGACAATCCTGACCACCGAACCAGAGAGAATCTTATGGTGTTCAGTCATGGCTTCCAACTCGTGAAAAGACCCGTTAACGCTGATCATTACTTTTCCTTTCCCTTGTTTGTTTTCTGGAATGGTCAGGTAGACTTCAGCCGTTTTATTCAGCGTATTGGCCATTCTAAAGGAGTTGTCTTCGGCTAGTTTTTGGAGCTGAATGATGACTAAGAAAAACAAGTAGACAAACAACACCCCTACACCGAAAGAAACGGTGATCAACAACGGACCATTGGGAATGACCGAGTAAAAGGAGATCCCGGTCCAACTGAAGCCTAACAAAAAATTGATGAGGTTTCTCAAAGAGAAGAGCTGGAAGGGTCCATCAGCAGCATGCCCGTCGCCACTTATATCCGTACTTCCTCCGTGCGTGGCGTCGCCGCCCAGGAAGGTTAAGACGGTTTGTATGAGGAAGACTAAACTGGTAGGAAGAGCGACGTACCAAAAGGCCCGATGCAAGGGCTCCAAACTTTCCAAGAGTTCCATTGTTTTCGAAAATACGGTCTTTTCTACGATGCTTTTTCAACCAACACTTAAATAGGCATATCCATGAGATTAAAGTCTATCCTCTCGATTCTCCTGACTCTCCTTGCTCTGGGCACCTGGGCCCTTCCCCCGGCAGGAACAGCAACTTCCGGCACTGTTGTGGCCAACTGCGAGTCGGTTCAACCCGTGGATGCCAGACCCGCACCGGGCGTCGGCTTTACGTTGGCGAACCGCTCGCTCAAGTCGATTCCCTTGCAGATTCCCGGCGTTATGAACCCCAACCTTTCGCCCATGAGCAACAGCGGTGTTTCGCTGGCCGTCGGGCAGGAGATTTTTTTCTTCGAGGGGAAAAAGAAATACCTGCTGTTGGTTGTCGGTCCCGAATATGCGGGTCAAACCCTCGTGGTCAACGCGCTCATTAAAGAGCGGCTGGAACAGATTCGCGCCGAGGAGGCGGCCAAAAACAGGGGTAAAAAACGGGCTAAAGGTTAAGGCTTCGTTCAGAGCCTGCTTACCCTGGGTTCAACCCCGCTTGACGGGACCTTGAACACCGGGATTCGGCTTGGGTGTGCGCGCATTCACCGCATCGGGATTGCCCATTTTGCCGGCCTGGTAGTCGGCGATGCACTGCCGGATCTGTTGCTCGGTATTCATCACAAAGGGCCCGTATGCGTACACACGTTCGTTCAGCGGCTGACCGCCGAGCACAAGCAGTTCCGCCCCGTTCTGGCTGAACAGGCTGATGGTGCTTTCGCCGCGCTCAAAAAGTGCAATGTGGTGTTGCTCAAGCAGTTGTCGCCCTTCCAACTCCACGGAGCCGTTCACCGCATAGGCAAAAGCGTTGTGGCCGGCGTCCGTCGGGAGGTCCAGGCGGGTGTTGGGTTCCAGCCTGATGTGGTAGTAGAAGGCGGGCGAAAGGAGCTCCACCTCCGAGCGGGTGCCGAACAATTCGCCCAGCACGACGCGCGCTTCGAACCCTTTGCCTTTGACCTTGCCCATTTGCTTGTCCTGGTACACCTCGGTGGAAGGGGCGATGAGCTTGTACGCAGCGGGCATGTTTAACCAAATCTGGAAACCGTGGAAATGACCGCCGTGGTCGTAGAGTTGTTGGCCACTTTCTTCCATGTGGATAGCGCCGCGGCCTGAGCTGAAGAGCATGAAGTCGCCGGTGCTGATCTGGAAATCGTAGTTCAGGCTGTCTTTGTGGTGGCCGCTGCCCGATAAAAAGTAGGTGGTGGGAATAACGCCGGCATGCGGATGCGCATCCACCCGCAGCGGGTCTGAACCCGCTTCCACCTTAACCGGTCCAAATTCGTCCAGCAGCACAAACGGCGACACGTAATCCTGCTGATCGCCGGCAAAGGCCCGCAAAATGGGCAGCGTACCCACCATCGAGCGATCAGCCCGGATAATGCGGTAAACTTTGCGGGTAGAGGAGCTGGCCAGCAAGCCGGAACCCGATTGGGCGAGGAGAGGAGCAGCGATGGCCGCACCGGTGATGGCAGAGCCTTTGAGGAATTGGCGTCGTTTCATGGCTACCTAAAGTTAGCGTTAAATCGGTCATGGACTCAGCCCACAACCGCTGTTACCCCCAATCAACGTTTAAACATTGATTTTGGTTCCGCGGACAGGAACAACCAGTCAGGAATAACCGCTCAGGAACAACTGCATGTGGTACTCGTCCAGATAGCGCCCATCGACGCAAAGCGCTTCCCTTTCCAACCCGTAAACCACAAAGCCCAGCGACTCGTACAGCGTTTTGGCCGGGAGTTGGGTTTCGACCACGCAAAGTTGAACCTGCCGCAAGTCTGGGATGCGATGGGCCTGGCTCAACAGGTAGGTCATCAATCCCCGGGCAATTCCCTGACCGCGCCATTCCGGGGCTACGTACGTTCCGAAGATGGAGGCCTTGTTCCGCAGCTTGGGCTGACCATCCCGGAAAAGTCCGGCCTGACCAACCAGGGTCCCTTTATCGGCCCAGGCACCAACCAGAAAGTGATCTTCGTCCGGCGTAAGACGTTGTTTCAACTCCTCATCCGTCATTTTGGCAAACACGTCGGGCGGAAAAGAAAAAGCATTCTTTTCTTCGGAGAGGGCGCGATAGCGGACGGGTTTGTACACACCGGAATCTTCAGCGTTTAAAATGCGGTATTCAATCATGGCATCAATTCCAGCGTTGGTTTTTGGGGAAATCCAGGGAAAAGCGAATGTTCCGCAACCGAAGCCCGGATTTACGCGGTCGGAAGCTGGCTGGGATCGGTCCAAAGCACTTCCCATTGATGGCCGTCCGGGTCTGCAAAGGAGTCGTAGTACATCCAACCGTAGTCCTCTTTATTCCGGTATCGGGTGGCCCCGTTTTCCAGAGCCAAACCGACCAGTTCATCAACGCGCGCTTTGCTTTCTACCTCGATGGCCAAGAGTACCTGGGTGCTGGTCCCATCGGCGATGGGCCGATTGGTAAAGGTTTCGAACATGGCATGCGAAATGAGCATGGCGTAGATGCGGTCTTCGCTGAGCACCAGGCAGAGCGCTCGTTCATCGCTGAACTGCTCGTTGAATCCGAAACCCAGCGTTGACCAAAATTGGCGCGAGCGCGCAAGGTCGCTGATGGGCAGGTTGACAAAGATGGACTTGATCGTGGTCATGGTATGGAAAGCGTGTTGGAACAAACCTCAGGATATTTCAGGAGTTTAGGAAACTGCCGTAGGGGCCGCTTTCGGAAAGCAAGGAGATGCCGCGTTGCCCGTACTTTAGCATCAGCATGCCTGGCAAACCTATCCTGTTGTTGTGTTTTTTAGGGATGTATGCTTTCAGCGCGGCGGCGTTGCCAGCGGATGATCCTGTGCGCCGACTGTTTGTCCTTGCCGACAGCAGCCTGGTTTATGAAGACTACCCCCAGCACCTGCAGTACTGTCTTGAAGCGATGGAGCAAGCCGAGCGCCTGGGCGATTGTCGGCTGATCAGCGAGAGTTACCGGCGCATGGGGGTAGCCTGCGATTACCTGAAAGACAGGGAGCAGGCGTTCACATGGATCAACAAAGCGTATCAGAAAGGAAAGGCCTGTCAACAGGATACGTTGGTCATGCGGGCGGCGCGTTACCTGGGTGCGCTATACTATGGCATCCAAAAGGGAGATTCCTGTGTCCACTTTTTGCAGGAGTCAGCCGATTTAATGCTTCAGCATGGATTCACGGCTGAGGCGGCATCCGCGCACGGGATGCTCGGTGAAGCCAACAGCACCATTTTGCGCGACTTGGGGCAAGCGGAGGTTCACTACCGCCGTTCCATCCGGCTGGCCAGACAGTCGGGTAATCAGACCGCTATGGGGTATGCCTTGTTTCGCTATGGGTGTCACTTGGCCAGAAACGAGCGCTGTTCGCAGGGTCGTCCATTCATTGACAGCTGTTATGCCATTTTCAAGAATCTGAATGATGCTGAGGGAATTCGCTGGGCGCTCCATGGGCTGGCTTTTGCGGAGAGCCGCTGCGGCAGCGCCATTAAAGTATACGATCATTTGACCGCTATCCAGAGCGTCAGTGATTCGCTGTTTCGCGCAGAAACCGCCCGGCAGTCAGCCCGCTATCAGGCCCTTTACGAGAAGGAAAAGCAGGAGCGCGCCATTGCAGCCTTGGAGTTGCGGTCAAAGCAGTGGCGCGCCTATGCGTTCTCAGCTGTCGCCGCGTTGGTGCTGTTGACCGCGGTGGGATGGCTGTTGCTGACCCGGCGCAATTTGCGCAGAGCGCGAAGGGCCGAGCAGGCCATGTACCGCGTTAAGCTCGACAGCTTTCGCCAGGTATTGGAGTCCGAAACCAACGAACGCAAGCGCATCGCCTCCGAACTGCACGACAGCCTGGGCCATTTGCTTTCGGCAGCGCGCATGCACTTGTCCATGGCCACAACAGCAGACCCCGCTGTGCTGCGTTCCGCAGAAATCGTCGACGAGGCGGCGCGGGAAGTACGGCACATTTCGCACAACCTGATGCCTGCCAGTCTCCAGGAACTGGGTCTTGTGGCTGCCTTGCGGCAAATGCAGAGGAACCTGAGCCCGGGCGGCATTCCCGTCATTACGCTTCAGATCGAAGGCTACACCCCGCAACCCGATGATCGCGAAATGGCCCTGTACCGCATGGCGCAGGAGATGCTGAACAACAGCATTCGCCACGGGAAAGCCGAACACATTCACGTCCAGCTCCGCATCAGCGGCACCGAACTTTTGCTTGCTGTGGAGGATGATGGACAAGGATTTGATGCCCAACGCCGATCGGAAAGCAGCGCCGATTCGGACGGCATCGGCCTCAAGACGCTGGCGGCCCGGGTGGAGATGTTGAAGGGTCGCCTGGACATCGAGAGCCGTCCCGGTGCAGGTTGCAAAGTCCGGCTATATTTGCCCGTGTGAGCAGCCCTGCGCGCATCGTTTTAGCCGATGACCACTTGTTGGTGCTGGACGGATTGCGCCTGATCCTGACCGGCGACCCCCGCTGGGAGGTCATCGGGCAGGCCCAGGACGGGAAAGCCCTGTTGGCCCTGCTCGCCGCGCAACCCTGTGACCTGGTCATCACGGACCTGAACATGCCTGGCATGCGCGGAATTGCGCTGATTCAGGCCCTCAAAGCCCATTTCCCCCATCTTCCGGTGCTGGTGCTGACCATGCACGATGAACCCGAAATGGTGCAGGAAATTTTGCTGGCCGAAGCGGAAGGTTACTTGTTGAAGAACTCGGGCCGAACCGAAGTCTGTGCGGCGGTGACCCAGTTGCTCGAGGGAAAAACCCATTATGCACCCGCAGTTCTGGAGCATGTATTGCGGGAGTTTCGGCAGGCCAGGAAAAAAGAGGAGGCGCTGCGTCCGCTCAGCGCGCGCGAAACAGAGATTTTGCAATGGATTGTGGCTGAGTTGAACAGCCGGGAAATTGCCGAAAAACTGTTCATCAGCAAACAGACCGTTGATACCCACCGCGCCCACATCATGGAGAAAACAGGCGCCAAAACCCTGGTGGGCCTCATTAAGTTCGCGCTTCGGGCCGGTATTGAAGGTCCAGCATCTCTATAAGGCCCGGCATCCCTATAAGTAGGGAGGCCAAAATCCATAGTTGTACCGCTGTTCTGCTTTTTAGCCCGATGATACTTTTACAGGGCACTGCTAAAAGCCTTGTCGCTTGCCATGCGCGCCGGGTTTTTAGAAGCATTCCACCGGGCAGTTTCCGTAAGCATAGTATTTTATATGTTTTTTAATATAAAATACTAGGAAAGCGGGGCTGCATTAAAAATCAACAAACCCATGAAAACGCTCTTGTTGCTCTTCTGTCTCGGCTTTGGATCCCTGTTCACCGGCCATGCGCCCCAGCTGAGCGCGCAGATCTCGGTGGCCGATATTGATCCTGCCCAGGCCGCCATTGCGGTTAAGGACCTTAACCTCCTGAAACAAGCCATGGCGGGAGGTGCCGACATTAACCAGAAGTTCCCTTTTCGCTGGGAATACACCCCCAGCGCCATCATCCATTTTGAGAAAGCTACCCTGCTGATGTACGCCATTTCGGTGGGCTGGTATGAAGGCGTATTGGAATTGCTCCGCGCCGGCGCAAAATCAAATGTGTACGTCAAAGGCATCAATCCGGTTGGCTTGACCTTTGACCGCTGTCCGGTCAAGGAGATCGCCGAAATGAGCGACATGATGATGGCCGTCATGGCGGGCAACCCTGACATAGTAAAACTTATGGTTATCGACGGTGGCGACACCCGCGGAACCATGGCGGTAACCTTGCCTAAGAATTGCCAGACCGCGGTATCGCTCGGCGGACTCATGCACATGCGCAGCCTGGCCTCACCGGAGGTAGCTGAACTGCTGAAAGAAGGCAAAAAGGCTCCCTGGGCCCAGAACGGATTGCCGGCAGAAGGACAGCGACCCGGAAATTAATCCATAGGGTTTTTAGCGTCGCCCCAAGATTGCGCCTCCATTACGCTTCAGGAGTTGGGGGCTGGCTGCCGGTAGGATCCTGCTTGGGAAGGGCCTTGCCGGGTTTGCGCCTGGGCGGACGCGTGCGGGCAGCAGCCGGAGCTTGAGGCGGGCGAGCAGCAGCAGGAGCTTGAGGCGGGCGTACAGCTGCCGGAGCCTGTCCCGCACGGGCGGGCTTTGAAGGGGGAGCGCTGCGGTTTCCGGCCTGTTCTGTTCCGGGCGAATCGGCCCTTCGCTCCCCGCGCTGCTTCATTTTGAGGTAAACGGCCGTGTGTTGCCCGCCGCGACCCGGTCTTTCGTCCACTTCAAAGAGATTGGTGGCGGCAACCAGCCCGCTCAACCGCGCATAGCCGTAGTTCCGGGAGTCGAAGTCCGGACTTTGCTTGGCGATGTTGCTGCCTACGGATCCGAGTTCCGCCCAGCCTCCATCGTCCGCTGCGCCGGTTACCGCGCTTCGCAGCAACTGGACCAGGCGCCGGTCCTGGCGCAGTTCCGCGCCGTTTTTGCGCTTGATGGCGCCGCCGCTGTGGCTGTCTTCTTCCTCTTCGTCTGATTTGGCCACCAACACCTCGTTGTAGATGAACTTGTCGCAGGCGGCAACAAACGGTTCCGGGGTATGCCTTTCGCCAAACCCGTACACCGTCAGGCCCGATTCGCGGATGCGGCTGGCCAGTTTGGTAAAATCGCTGTCGGAGGAAACAATGCAGAACCCATCAAACTTGCCGCTGTAGAGCAAGTCCATAGCATCGATGATCAGGGCAGAATCCGTGGAATTCTTTCCTTTCGTGTAGCCGAATTGTTGGATCGGCTGAATGGAGTGGGGCAGCAGCACGTCTTTCCAGCCCTTCAGCCGGGTATGCGTCCAGTCGCCGTAAATGCGCTTGACGTTGGCGGTGCCGTACTTGGCAATTTCGGCCAGTAGGGGCCCTGCCAGCGAAGGCTGGGCGTTGTCCGCATCAATAAGCACGGCCAGTTTTTGCGTAGCGTTCATAGGTTTAAGTAAACCTCAGATTTTTTTTGGACAAGGTAAGT
>Ga0172372_10012869_pt1 | contig 10452 bp, 7 predicted proteins | sample LakKiv5m_2_FD_114544 | JGI IMG/M metagenome (GOLD analysis project Ga0172372, IMG submission 114544) | Freshwater microbial communities from Kabuno Bay, South-Kivu, Congo - kab_092012_9.5m | ecosystem: Environmental > Aquatic > Freshwater > Lake | place: Democratic Republic of the Congo... | reverse complement strand
GGGCCTGAGTTAATCGGTGATTAACGCTTCGGCCCGATATACGCTGCGACAGATTGATTCGCAGCTTGACCGAAGCCCTTGACCGGACCCGCTTTCAACAAGCTCGAGACCGTCGGCACGCGCATCCTGCGCTCGGCACCCATGCTCGCGGTGCTGGCGGGCATCTCGGCGGCCGCCTCCTTCGCGACCGCGCCCGGCAAGGTGCAGCTTTCGCTCCTGACGCTCGGGCTCACGCTCGCGGCGCTCCTCGGGATCGCGCGGATCGCGGTCTGGGCGGGGCTGCGGCTGCGGGAACGCGCGGCGCACCGGCTGGGCCGCGCGCTCGAATCCGATCCGGCGCTCGTCTTCCTCACGGACGCCGACGGCTGCGTGCTGGCCGAGAACGCCGCGATGCGCATGGCCCATGCAGAGGCCGGCGCGCCGGGCGTCGTGGCCTATCTGGGCGGCCTAGTGGCGCATCCGGCGGCGGCGCTCCTGCGGCTGCAGACCCGCGCCGCGACGGAGGGCGCGGCCGAGGAAGCCTTCGCCTCGGGCTCCGGCCGGCTGCGCCTCACGGTCCATCGGGCCGGCGGGGGGATCTTCCTGTGGCGGATCGCCCCGCCCGACGAGGGGCGCGCGATCCTGCCCGTCGCGGCCGCGGCGGGCGGTGCGGCGGGGGCGATCGCGCGCGGGGTCGTCCCGCCCATCCTCGTGTGCGACGAGGCCGGCCGCGTGGTCGGCACGAACCCCGCGCTCTGCGCGCTGCGCGGCGGCGGGGCGCCCGAGACGCTCTCGGAGACGCTGAGCCCCCCGCTCGAGGGGCATTTCGCGCGCACCTCCCTCCTGCGGCGGGGCAGCCCGCCCCTGCCGGTCATCGCGCTGCGCAGCGCGATCGGGGGCGGGCTCATGCGGATCTGCCTGCTGCCCGCCGCCGAACACGACCGCGAAGCGGCCGGCGCGCCGACGGGGGCGGATTTCGAATCCCTGCCGATCGCGCTCATGCGCCTCAGCCCCTCGGGCGTCATCCTCGCGGCGAACGAGGCCGCGCGGGGCCTGCTCGGGGGCGAGCGGGCGGCGGGCCAGAACCTCGCAGATCGCATCGAGGGCCTTGGCCGCAACATGCGCGACTGGCTTGCGGATGTCGCCGCGGGCCGGATCCGCGCCGGCGCCGAGGTCGTGCGCCTGCGCCGCCCGGGCAGCGAGGCCGAGGCCTTCGTGCAGATCGCGCTCCACCCCGATCCGGGCGGGGCGCTGATCGCGGTGCTGACCGATGCGACGGCGATGAAGACGCTCGAGACGCAGTTCGTCCAGAGCCAGAAGATGCAGGCGATCGGGCAGCTTGCCGGCGGCGTCGCGCATGATTTCAACAACCTGCTGACCGCGATCTCGGGCCATTGCGACCTGTTGCTCCTGCGCCACAAGGCATCCGACAGCGATTATGCCGACCTCGTGCAGATCCATCAGAACACCAACCGCGCGGCGGCGCTGGTCGGACAGCTGCTCGCCTTCTCGCGCAAGCAGACCCTCAAGCCCGAATCGCTCGATCTGGGCGAGGTGCTCGCGGATCTGACGCATCTGCTCAACCGGCTGGTCGGCGCGCGCGTTCACCTGCGGCTCGAGGTTGCCGAGGATGTCGGGCCGATCCGGGCCGACCGGCGCCAGCTCGAGCAGGTGCTGATGAACCTCGTCGTCAATGCGCGCGACGCGATGCCCGATGGCGGCGAGATCGCGATCTCGGTCGGCCCGCTGCGCCTCGGGCAGCCCCTGCGGCGCGGCCGCGCGACGGTGCCGCCCGGCGAATACGCGCTGATCGCGGTCGCCGACGAGGGGGTCGGGATCGCGCCCGACTGGCACGACAAGATCTTCGAGCCCTTCGTCACCACCAAGCGGCCCGGCGAGGGCACGGGGCTCGGCCTCTCGACGGCCTATGGCATCGTCAAGCAGACGGGCGGGTTCATCTTCGTCGACAGCGTGCCGGGCGAAGGGGCGCGCTTCTCGATCTATCTGCCGGTCAACCACGATCCCGTGCAGCCCGAGGGGCGCGCCTTCGGGGCGGGCGCGGCGCAGGCCGGGGCAGGCCAGCCGATGCCGGGCGGGCCCGGCGCGGGGAAGGTGCTCCTCGTCGAGGACGAGGCGCCCGTCCGGGCCTTCGCGGCGCGGGCGCTCAGGATGCGCGGGTTCGACGTGATCGAGGCCGATTGCGCCGAGGCCGCGCTCGAGCTGCTCGAGGATCGGGGCGTGAGCGTCGATGTGATCGTGACGGATGTCATCATGCGCGGGCTCGACGGGCCGGCCTGGGTGCGGCGCGCGCTGATCGACCGGCCGGGCACGCGGGTCGTGTTCATCTCGGGCTACACCGACGAGCATTTCGAGAACGCTCAGGCGGCGATCCCGAATTCGGTGTTCCTGCCCAAGCCCTTCGCGCTTGGCGATCTGATCCGCGTCGTGCTGGGGACGGCGCATTAGGGGCGGCGGGCGAGACCGTCGTAGAGGGCGAACTCCTCGGCATAATCTGCCCTGAGCCGCGCCTCGGTCTCGGCCGAGAGCCCGAGCGGCGCCTGCGGCGAGACGTTGCGCCGTTGCAGCGGCGGCGCGACGCCGATGCGCGCAGAGAGAAAGTCCACAAGCGCCTCGATCCGGTCGTAGCGGAAGAGGTGATCGACCCGCCGGTCGGGCGCGGGCGCCACGAGGCGGGACTGACGGCCGACCGACGCATGGGCGGGGACGGGGTCGGACATGTAGTCGCGCACGAAGCGATCGAAATCCATCCCGCGGGTCGAGAGCGGCGTCCCGACGATGTCGTCGCGCAGCCGATAGCGATACCAGCTCCCGAGCCAGTCGACCGGTTCGCGCACGACCGCCACCGTCTCGAAGCGCGCCCCCCCCGTCACGCGCTCGAGCAGCGGGCGCAGGGTGCGGTCGAACTTGCGCAAGCCCTGATGCTTGAGCGCGGGCGGCTGGCGGAGCACCACGCCCGCATGGGGCCCGAAGGCCACCGCGAGCGCGGTCGTCCCGGTCTTGGGCACCGCGAGCAGCACGATCCGGGCATCGGGAAAGACGAGCATCGCCCCCTCCTGAAAATGGCGCGCCGGCGTCAACGCTTCGTTAACCGGTGCCGTGACAGGATGCGCAGAATTCGATTGAAATGTTCCGCATTTACCCCTATGAACGGAACAAGAAGCGAACACTGCCCCGTGTTGCCGCACCGCCGCGGCTGTGAAATAAGGACTGCGCAAATGGTGACAGCAAATCTGGTCGAGTTCAACGGAAGGCGCGAGATGGACAAGCAGAAGGCACTCGAAAGCGCGCTCGCCCAGATCGAGCGGCAGTTCGGCAAGGGCTCGATCATGCGCCTCGGCGCCGGCAACCCGGTGGCCGAGATCGAGGCGACCTCGACGGGTTCGCTCGGGCTCGACATCGCGCTCGGCATCGGCGGCCTGCCCAAGGGCCGCATCATCGAGATCTACGGCCCCGAAAGCTCGGGCAAGACGACGCTGACGCTCCACGTCGTCGCCGAAGAGCAGAAGAAGGGCGGCGTCTGCGCCTTCGTCGATGCCGAGCACGCGCTCGACCCGACCTATGCGCGCAAGCTCGGCGTCAACCTCGAGGATCTGCTGATCAGCCAGCCCGACACGGGCGAGCAGGCGCTCGAGATCGTGGACACCCTCGTGCGCTCGGGCGCGGTCAGCCTCGTCGTCGTCGATTCGGTGGCGGCGCTCACGCCCAAGGCCGAGATCGAGGGCGACATGGGCGACATGCAGATGGGCAGCCAGGCCCGGCTGATGAGCCAGGCGATGCGCAAGCTCACCGCCTCGATCGGCCGATCGAACTGCATGGTCATCTTCATCAACCAGATCCGCATGAAGATCGGCGTCATGTTCGGCAGCCCCGAGACGACGACGGGGGGCAACGCGCTCAAGTTCTACGCGAGCGTCAGGCTCGACATCCGCCGCACCGGCTCGATCAAGGACCGCGACGAGGTCGTGGGCAGCACGACGCGCGTCAAGGTCGTGAAGAACAAGCTCGCCCCGCCCTTCAAGCAGGTCGAATTCGACATCATGTACGGCGAGGGCATCTCGAAGACGGGCGAGTTGCTCGACATCGGCGTGAAGGCCGGGGTCGTCGAGAAATCGGGGGCGTGGTTCTCCTACGGGGATGAGCGGATCGGCCAGGGGCGCGAGAACGCCAAGACCTTCCTGCGCCAGAACCCCGCAATCGCGGCCGAGATCGAGGATCGCATCCGCGCCGCGAACGGGCTCGACTTCCACATGCCGGGCGGGGCCGAGGGCGAGGACCTCGTCGACGGCTGAGCGCCCGCTTGTTGCAGTAAGGTGCGGGCCCCGCTAAAGGGAGGGGTCGAAACCCAGCCCGGGGCCCGCCGCCATGCCGTCGCTTTCCGACATCCGCTCGACCTTCCTCGACTATTTCGCGCGCAACGGGCACGAGGTCGTCGCCTCATCCCCGCTCGTGCCGCGCAACGACCCGACGCTCATGTTCGCCAATTCGGGCATGGTGCAGTTCAAGAACCTCTTCACCGGGGTCGAGCGGCGCGATTACGTCCGCGCCACCACCGCGCAGAAATGCGTCCGCGCCGGCGGCAAGCACAACGACCTCGACAATGTGGGCTACACGGCCCGCCACCACACCTTCTTCGAGATGCTGGGCAACTTCAGCTTCGGCGACTATTTCAAGGCCGACGCCATCGCCTTCGCCTGGGAGTTGCTGACGCGCGACTACGCCATCCCGAAGGATCGCCTCCTCGTCACGGTCTATCACACCGACGACGAGGCGGCGGGGATCTGGCGCAAGGTCGCGGGCCTGCCCGACGCGCGCATCATCCGCATCCCGACGAACGACAATTTCTGGATGATGGGCCCCACCGGCCCCTGCGGCCCCTGCACCGAGATCTTCTTCGACCACGGCCCCGGCATCGCCGGCGGCCCGCCCGGCAGCCCCGAGCAGGACGGCGACCGCTTCATCGAGATCTGGAACCTCGTGTTCATGCAATACGAGCAGTTCGCCGACGGCACGCGGCGCGACCTCGAGGCGCAGTCCATTGACACCGGCATGGGGCTCGAGCGGATCGGGGCGCTCCTGCAGGGCAAGCACGACAACTACGACACCGACCTCATGCGCGCGCTGATCGAGGCGTCGGCGCATGCGACCTCGGCCGATCCCGACGGGCCGGGGCGGATCCACCACCGCGTCATCGCCGACCACCTGCGCTCGACCTCCTTCCTGATCGCGGACGGGGTGATGCCCTCGAACGAGGGGCGCGGCTATGTGCTGCGCCGCATCATGCGCCGCGCCATGCGCCACGCGCACATGCTCGGCGCCTCCGATCCGGTCATGCACCGCCTCGTGCCCGAACTCGTGCGCCAGATGGGGGCGGCCTATCCCGAGCTGATCCGCGCGCAGGCGCTGGTGACCGAGACGCTCCGGCTCGAGGAGACGCGCTTCCGTCAGACGCTCGAGCGCGGGCTGCGGCTGCTCTCGGACGAGCTTGGCCGCCTGCCCGAAGGCGCGGCCCTGCCCGGCGAGGCGGCCTTTCGCCTCTATGACACCTACGGCTTTCCGCTCGACCTCACGCAGGATGCGCTGCGCGAGCAGGGCCGCGCGGTCGATGTCGCGGGCTTCGAGGCCGCGATGGCCGCGCAGAAGGCGCGCGCGCGCGCCGCCTGGGCGGGCTCGGGCGAGGCGCGCGACGCGCAGATCTGGTTCGACCTCGCCGAACGCCACGGCCCGACCGAATTCCTGGGCTACGATACCGAAACGGCCGAGGGGCAGATCCTCGCGCTCGTCTCGGGCGGGGCGGCGAGCGCGGCCGCGGCGGCGGGCGAGACGGTGCAGATCGTGCTGAACCAGACGCCCTTCTATGGCGAATCGGGCGGGCAGGTCGGCGATACGGGGCATCTGCGCACCGCGACCGGCGCGGCCCGCATCACCGACACGCAGAAGGCGCAGGGCGTCTTTGTCCACCACGCCGAGGTGACGGAAGGCCGCATCGAGCCCGGACAGGGCGCCACGCTCGAGGTCGATCACGCCCGCCGGGGCGCGATCCGCGCCAACCACTCGGCCACGCATCTGCTGCACGAGGCGCTGCGGCGCGCGCTTGGCGATCATGTCGCGCAGCGCGGCAGCCTCAATGCCGCCGACCGGCTGCGCTTCGATTTCAGCCATTCCGCGGCGCTCTCGGCCGCCGATCTCGCGTCGGTCGAGGCCGAGGTGAACGCCTTCATCCGCCAGAACACGCCCGTCACCACCCGGATCATGACGCCCGACGAGGCGCGGGGCCTTGGCGCGCAGGCGCTGTTTGGCGAGAAATACGGCGACGAGGTGCGCGTCGTCGCGATGGGCGCGCTGCCCGGCTCGGGCAAGGGGGCCGATGGCGCGACCTACAGCCTCGAGCTGTGCGGCGGCACCCATGTGGCGCGGACGGGCGATATCGGCGCCTTCGTAGCACTTGCCGATCAGGCGTCATCCGCCGGGGTGCGGCGGATCGAGGCGCTGACGGGTCAGGCCGCGATCGACCATCTGCGCGGGCAGGACCGGCGGCTGGCCGAGGTCGCGTCCGCGCTGCGCACGGCCGTCGCGGATGTGCCCGAGCGCGTGCGCGCCCTGATCGAGGAGCGGCGCAGCCTGCAGGCCGAGGTCGCGCAACTGCGCCGCGATCTGGCGATGGGCGGCGGCGGGGCGGCGGCGGACGCGCCCGAGGATGTGGCGGGGCTTGCGCTCAGCCTGCGGCGGCTGGCGGGTGTCGGCGGCCGCGATCTGCCGGCGCTGATCGACCAGATGCGTGCGGCGGGGGGGGCGGATGTGATCGTCCTTGCGGCCGAGAGCGAGGGCAAGGCCGCGGTGGCCGTCGGGGTCGGCGGGGCGGCCATGGGGCGTGTTTCGGCCATCGACGTGCTGCGCGCGGTGGTGGGCGCCTTGGGCGGCAAGGGCGGGGGCGGCCGCGCCGACCTCGCGCAGGGCGGCGCGCCGAGCCTCGAGAACTGGGAGGGCGCGATGCAGGCGGCGCGCTCCGTGATCCAGACCGCAGTGGGGAGGGCCTGAGCCATGCCGAGCGCACTCTGGATCGGGCACATCCTCGTGACGGACGCCGAGGCCTATGGCCGCTATGCCCGCCTCGCGACCGATGCGATCGCGGCGCACGGGGGCGTGTTCCTCGCCCGCGGCGGGCGGCATGTGCAGCTCGAAGGGGCCGACCGGCCGCGCAACGTGGTCGCGCGCTTCCCCTCGCTCGAGGCGGCGGTGGCCTGCTACCACTCGACCGAGTATCAGGCGGCACTCGCGCACGCGCGCGGCGCGGCCGTGCGCGAGCTGTCGGTCGTCGAGGAGATCGGCTGAGCCGCCTCAGTCCTTGCCGCGATAGATGGCGACCAGCCGGTCGAGCATCGCCATCGCCTCGGCCCGCGGCCGCTGGAAGGTGTTGCGCCCGATGATCGAGCCGTTGCCGCCCCCGTCGCGGATCGCGCGCGCATCGTCATAGACCGCGTCCTCGCCCTTCGCGGCGCCGCCCGAAAAGACGATGATCCGCCGCCCGTCGAAGGCCGCCTGCACGCAATGGCGCACGCGCGCGGCCTGGGTCGCGACATCGATGCGCTTGCCCTCGTAGATCTTCTTCGCCTCGGGCTGCATGAGGTGGTCGGTCGAGAGCTTGACCTTGATGATGTGCGCCCCGAGCAGCGCCGCGATATGCGTTGCATAGGCCGCGACATCGATCGCCGTCTCGCCGTCCTTGGTCACCGCCTCGCCGCGCGGATAGGACCAGATCACGCTCGCCACCCCCTTGCGCGCGGCTTCCTCGCGCATGGCGCTGATCTCTTCGAACATCTCGAGCGAGGCGTCCGAGCCCGGATAGATCGTGAAGCCGATGGCCGAACACCCGAGCCGCAGCGCGTCATCGACCCCGGCCGTGATCGCCTGGTTCTTGCCCGCCGTCTCGGAGAGGAGCGAATTGGCCGAATTGACCTTGAGGATCGTGGGGATCTGGCCCGCGAAGGTGTCGGCGCCGGCCTCGAGCATCCCGAGGGGCGCGGCATAGGCACTCAGCCCCGCATCGATCGCCAGCCGGTAGTGGTAATGCGGATCATAGGCCGCCGGGTTCGCGGCAAAGCTGCGCGCTGGCCCATGCTCGAACCCCTGATCGACGGGCAGAATGATCATCTTGCCGGTGCCGGCGAGCCGCCCGGTCATCAGCATGCGCGCGAGGTTGGTCTTCACGCCCGGCGTTTCGCCCTCATAGCGGGAAAGAATGGTCTGGACGGTCCTCGTGGCGCGCATCGGCTGTCCCCTTGATGGAAATTTTCCTCCCTCTAGGCCCGCTTGCCGGCGCTGGCAATGCCCGGGCCGCCTGCGCGGCGATTTTCCTCTCGCATCCGCAGGGCGGCTTTGCTATGGGGCGACGAATTCAGGGCGGGCGGGGAATCCTGCCCGCCCTGTCATCGTCAGGCGGGTGTGGCGGAACTGGCAGACGCACCAGATTTAGGTTCTGGCGCCGCGAGGCGTGGGGGTTCAAGTCCCTCCACCCGCACCAGAAAAAATGGGGAACAGAGGAATGCAGCTGACCGAAACCCTGAACGAAGGGCTGAAGCGCGGATACCAGATCACGGTCACGGGCGCCACGCTCGATGCCATGGTCGAGACGAAGCTGATCGAAGCCCAGCCCGAGATCGAGATCAAGGGCTTCCGCAAGGGCAAGGTCCCGCTGCCGATCCTGCGCCGCCAGTTCGGCGAGCGTCTGATGGGCGAGGCGATGCAATCGGTCATCGACGACGCCGTGAAGGCGCATTTCGATGCCTCGGGCGACCGCCCGGCCATGCAGCCGCGCATCGCGATGAAGAACGGCGAGAGCTGGCAGAAGGGCGACGACATCGTGGTCGAGCTGAGCTACGAGGCGCTCCCCGACATCTCTGCCCCCGATTTCTCCGCGCTCGAGCTTGAGCGGCTGGTCGTCAGCCCCGATGAGGCGGCCGTGACCGAGGCGCTCGAGAACCTCTCGAAATCGGCCCAGCAGTTCGAGGAGCGCCCGCGCAAGGGTGCCGCGAAATCGGGCGACCAGGTCACGATCGATTTCGTCGGCCGCGTGGATGGCGAGGCCTTCGAGGGCGGCTCGGCCGAGGATTTCGCGCTGGTGCTGGGCTCGGGGCAGTTCATCCCGGGCTTCGAGGATCAGCTGGTCGGCGCCAAGCCGGGTGCCGAGGTCGAGGTCAAGGTCACCTTCCCGGCCGATTACGGCGCGGCGCATCTCGCCGGCAAGGACGCGGTGTTTTCCTGCACGGTCAAGGCCGTGAAGGCTCCGAAGCCCGCCGCCATCGACGATGAGCTCGCCAAGCGCTTCGGCGCCGAGTCGCTCGAGGCGCTCCGCGGCCAGATCACCGAGCGCCTCGCGGCCGAATACCGCGGCGCCTCGCGCGCGGTCCTGAAGCGCGCGCTGCTCGACCGGCTCGATACCCTCGTGGGCTTCGCGCTGCCGCCCTCGCTCGTCGAGGCCGAGGCGGGCCAGATCGCCCACCAGCTCTGGCACGAGGAAAACCCCCACGTCCACGGCCACGACCACGCCGAGGTCACCGCCACGGATGAGCACAAGCGCCTCGCGGAGCGGCGCGTCCGCCTCGGGCTCCTGCTGGCCGAGGTTGGCCGCGCGGCCGAGATCGCGGTGACCGACGCCGAGATGACGCAGGCCGTGCTGAACCAGGCCCGCGCCTATCCGGGGCAGGAGCGCGCCTTTTTCGAATTCGTCCAGAAGAACCCGCAGATGCAGACCCAGATCCGCGCGCCGATCTTCGAGGAGAAGGTGGTCGACCACATCATCGGTCAGGCCCGCGTCACCGACAAGCCGGTCGGCAAGGACGACCTGCGCGCCGCGGTCGACGCGCTCGACGAGGGCTGATCGCCCCCGGACTTGACCATCGGGGCGTGCCGCCGCTATGGCTCGCCCCGGGCCGGCATAGCTCAGCGGTAGAGCAGCGGTTTTGTAAACCGAAGGTCGGGGGTTCAATCCCCTCTGCCGGCACCATGTTTTTTGACTGTTATATTGATTTTCTTATAAAAATTGGCATTTCCTTTTTTAGTATCCACCCAATTATACACCCTGCGCGCCTCGCTTACCCCCCTTCGAGCGGGTCAGTCGTGACCCAGTCCCTCGATCCGGTCGCGAAACCCGGCTTCACTCTTGCCCGCCGCGCGGGTGATCGTTTGCCAGCCCTCGGGGCGCCGCACCATCGCGCGTTCCGCCTCCGCCACGGTCTGCCCATCGGGGCGCGTCACCACGGCTCTGTTGCACAAATCGTTTGGAGGTCAGGGTTCCCCTTTCCCTGGACAGACTTATCCCGCGACTTCTGTTATGGGGATGCCGAGCGCGGTGAAGCCGTTGAGCACGGTGACACGGACCTGGAACTCCGCAACCTGACGGTCGAAGTCCCGCGCGGACAGGCGCTGGCCCAGCAGCTTGACGCAGTGCATCTTGGT
>Ga0172372_10012867_pt1 | contig 10452 bp, 10 predicted proteins | sample LakKiv5m_2_FD_114544 | JGI IMG/M metagenome (GOLD analysis project Ga0172372, IMG submission 114544) | Freshwater microbial communities from Kabuno Bay, South-Kivu, Congo - kab_092012_9.5m | ecosystem: Environmental > Aquatic > Freshwater > Lake | place: Democratic Republic of the Congo... | reverse complement strand
TCTGATACCCGTAGGTGTCGGCAAACCGGGCGAGATCGAGCCAGTCGTTGGCGCGACGCTCCCCGTACGCAGGCGAGGCCAGCAGACGGTCGATCGCCTGTTCGTAGGCGGCCGGCGAGGGATCCCGGACGAACGCCTCGAGTTCCTCAGGCGTCGGGGGAAGACCGGTGAGATCGAGTCGGATCCGCCGGAGAAGTCGGGCAGGGTCTGCCGGCGGCGATGGCTTGAGACCCGAGGCGGCCAGGCGTGCGGTGACGAACTGGTCGATGGGATTGACGACCCGCACCCCTTCCGGGGCCTTGGGCGGGGTGGATCGGTTCAGGGACCGAAAAGCCCAGTGATCCCCCCACTCGGCGCCCTGGCCAATCCAGCGCCGGAGGAGGTCCTTCTCCGCCGAGGTGAGCTCCAGATGCGACTCGGACGGCGGCATGACGTCGTCGGGATCCGTCGTCAGGACCCGCTTCATGAGTTCCGAACCCGCCGGATCCCCGGGTTTGATGATCCAGGTGCCATCCTTCCTCGGTTGGAACAGACCTTCCCGCTGGTCGAGTCGGAGCTTGGCCTTGCGGGCCTTGTCATCGGGTCCATGACAGAAGAAGCAGCGATCCGAGAGGAGCGGCCTGACCTCGAAGTTGAAGTCGACCCGTTCCTCGGCCGCCGCGGTCCGGACGAGCGCGGCCACGAGGGGCAGGATCCAGCCGATTCGCAAAGGGATCATGGTGAGACTGTAGGGACGGAGAGGCGGCATGTCCGCCGGAAACACGGGGATCGACGGTCGGAGACGGAAGGCTCTTCACTCCGGATGGATCGGACTGGAGCGTCTGGGCTCCGACCTCTGCACCGACAAGGGCCTCCTCCATCCGCATCATGGAAACCGCGTTCCCGCTGAGCCGTGAGACGATCGTGCCTTCGACTCAGTCGCGATTCCCCCGGTGGCGTCAGCTCCTGTTCGGCATCCTCTCCCGCAACGCCCAAAGTGCCACCGCATTCTTCCGACTGCCCGCGAGCCGGGTGGTCGAGCTCGGGATGCAGGTGGAGCTCTGAGACCCCGATCTCGGCCGACTACTGGATGACCCCATCGGCCCGGAGCCACGGGGATCCTCCGTAGTACCACTTCGAGGAGAGCATGTTCTCCACATGGGTGTCGGCGAACGCCACGTTGCTCTTGCCGGTGTGACGCAGGTGCGGCCCCCCCCAGTTCGGATCCTGGGTGGATGGCACGGTGACACAGCCATCACACGGGCTGCTGTTGACCGGGTCGTGAAGGACCCAGGCCCCGGCCTTTTCCGGGGACTTCACGGTGACGCACTTCAGCGGATCCTTGGTCGACTGAGGCTGGCTGGCCCCGTCGGTCAGGTGTACGGCGGTGGACGGGCTCCTGATCGATGAATCCTTCTGCTGGGGATACTTCGAGGCATCCCAGGTCCCGGGCCAATCGCATCCGCCCAAGCCGAAGTTCATGGCGTAATTCGACACCGCCTTGTCCTGCTGATCGCTTGGATACAAGGCCACCAGTTCCTTGAACTTCTTGGTCTTGCTCGGGCAGAGGATGAGGTTGGTGGTCTGGGTGAACGGGGCCAGGAAGTTGAACCACGCCTTGCGCTCCACGTTGGAGCCCCGAACGGCAAAGGTCGGGGTGAACCGTCCGCCGAAGTCCCCGCCATAGACGCTCTGTGCGATGGCCATCTGGCGGAGGGCATTCATGCAGCTGGTGGACTTCGCCTTCTCCTTGGCCTTCGACAGGGCGGGCAGGAGCATGCCGGCCAGGATGGCGATGATGGCGATGACCACGAGCAGCTCGATCAGGGTGAACCCACGGCGAGCAGGACGGAGGGTTGAGGCATTCATGGAATTCCGGGATCCGGCCAAAATCCTAGCCAACCGGTGACGGACAACGCCACCCCTATCCTTCCCGGTTCAACCCGATGGAAAGCGATTCCAGGGCGCGTGCACGGTGGCTGATCCGGTTCTTCACAGACGCGCCCAGTTCCGCGAACGAACGGGTCTCACCCTCCGGGATGAACAACGGGTCGTAACCAAATCCACCGACCCCGGCAGGCAGGGGTTGGATCCGGCCCTCACACACCCCTTCAAACCACCGGGTCTCCCGCTCCAGAACCTCGCCCGGAATGCCGGGTCGGACCGGGCTCAGTGCCAGCACGCACCGGAACCGGGCCGTCCAGCGGTCGACCGGGAACCGCGAGAGTTCCCGCAACAAGCGGGCGTTGTTCAAGGCGTCAGGCGCATTGCCGGGCTGACCCGTCTCAAGATGCGCGTAGCGGGCCGAGTGCACCCCCGGGGCTCCACCCAGGATGTCCACCTCCAGCCCGGAATCGTCGGCCAGGACCCAATCGACCCCCTGGACCTGAACCCCAGAGGCGAGGTGCCGAGCCCATGTGATCGCCTTGATCGCGGCGTTCTCCGCGAAGCTCGAGCCGGTCTCCTCAGGGTCCAGCCGGAGATCGACCTCCTTTTGGGAAACCACCCGGAAGCCCGATCCGAGAAACGACCGGATTTCCTCCACCTTGTGGGCATTGCCGGTGGCAATGAAGAGAGACTGCATTCCCAAGGCTACCAGAGGGCCCGTCGGACCGGATGTGGAATTTCCGGGCCTGAGGCTCGCCCGGTTTGAACTTGGGACTTTTTCCGGTGTCCTTCCCCCACAATACTTCCTATCCGACATCATGAGTTCCGTCACCGCCCTCAACGCCGCCGTGCAGGAAGCCGGCACCTTCCTCAACCCGCTGTTCTCAGAGATCCAGCGGTGCGTCGTCGGCCAGAAGTATCTGACCGAGCGCCTCGTGATCGGCCTGCTGGCCAACGGACACGTCCTGCTCGAGGGCGTGCCGGGTCTTGCGAAGACGCTGTCGGTCAAGACCCTGGCGACCGGACTGCACGTGAAGTTCAGCCGGCTCCAGTTCACTCCCGACATGCTCCCGGCCGACGTCGTTGGCACCCAGATCTACAACCCCCAGTCCGGAACGTTCTCGGTCCGACGCGGCCCCGTGTTCGCCAACCTGGTGCTGGCCGACGAGATCAACCGGGCCCCCGCCAAGGTGCAGTCGGCCCTGCTCGAGGCCATGCAGGAGCGGCAGGTCACGATCGGCGACCAGACCTTCAAGCTCGAGGAACCCTTCCTCGTCCTGGCCACCCAGAACCCGATCGAACAGGAGGGCACCTACTCACTGCCCGAGGCCCAGGTCGACCGCTTCATGCTGAAGCTCAAGATCGGCTACCCGACGCGCGACGAGGAGCGTCAGATCCTCGACCTGATGGCCCGGACCTCGGGGCAGCCGACCGCCTCTCCGGTCGTCGACCCGGCCACCCTGCTCCGCGCGCGCGAGGTGATCAACGAGCTCTACTGCGACGACAAGGTGAAGGACTACATCGTGGACGTGGTGTGTGCGACCCGTGATCCGCAGCACTACAACATCGGGGTGAAGGACTTCATCCAGCTCGGGGCAAGCCCACGGGCGACCATCTCGCTCACGCTCGCCGCCAAGGCCCACGCCTTCCTGCGCGGCCGGGGCTACGTGACGCCCCAGGACGTCAAGAGCATCGGCATGGATGTCCTCCGTCACCGCATCACGCTGACCTATGAGGCGGAGGCCGAGGAGAAGAGCGCCGAGGACGTCATCCAGAGGATCTTCGACGAGCTGCCGGTGCCCTGAAGGCCCCGGCAGACCGGAACAGGAAGCCCGTCGGGCCCGTGAACCCGCGCGGCGACCGTTCCGACCCAGGACGGAACCCACATGATCCCCAAGGAACTGCTCAAGAAGATCCGACAGCTCGAGCTGCGGACGCGGCGCCTGGTCGATGAGACCATGGCCGGGCAGTACCATTCGGCGTTCCGCGGACAGGGGATGGACTTCGACGAGGTCCGGGAATACCAGCCGGGCGACGAGGTCCGGGCGATCGACTGGAACGTCACGGCGCGGATGAACCATCCGTTCGTGAAGAAGTTCCGGGAGGAACGGGAGCTGACCGTGCTCCTGATGGTGGACCTGAGCGCTTCGGGACTCTTCGGTTCCGTCGACCAATCAAAGCGTGAGCTCGCGGCCGAGATCGCCTGCGTCCTGGCCTTCTCGGCGATCCGCAACCAGGACCGCGTCGGCCTCCTCCTGTTCACCGAGGTGGTCGAGAAGTTCATCCCCCCCAGGAAGGGACGTCGACACGTGCTGCGGGTGATCCGGGATATCCTCTTCCACAAACCCCAGTACCGCGGGACCTCCGTCAACGGGGCCCTGCAGTTCGCGAATCGGATCCTGCCCCACCGGGCTGTGGTGCTGGTGCTGTCGGACTTCCTGGGCGAGACGAACCCGAGCCGGGCCGAGATCGCAGCCCACCTGAGGCGGCGGGTGGTCCGGTCCGAAAGCCTGGGTCGGGTGTCGGCCACCTCGCTTCGACAGGTCAGCCGGAAGCATGACCTCGTGGCGATCCAGATCGTCGACCCCTTCGAGGAACACCTGCCGGGTCTCGGTCGCCTGGTACTGCAGGACGCCGAGACCGGGGAGGTCGTGGAGGTGAACACCGCGGACCAGCGGCGCCGCGATGCGTTCGCGCATCGGCAGGAGAAGACCCGACGCGAGCTCGACCGACTGTTCCGACAGGCCAAGGTCGATGCCATTCGGGTCCGGACCGACGCCCCCTACGACCGGGCCCTCCAGCAGTTCTTCGACACCCGGGACAAACGACGCCGTCGCGGATGATGCCCCTCCCCTCCATGCGCGTGCCCGACGGTGTCGGTCTGGGATCCTGGATTCCCCGGATCGCACTGCTGGCGGGTCTGTCGGCGCACACCCTCGTCGAGGGAGCCACGAATCTCCCCCGCATCCCGGGGGTGACGCCAAGGGCCACGTCCGCGGCCACGCCGATGTCGGCACCCCAACCGCAGCCCCTCCGGGACATCCGGGGCCCGATCGACATCGAGTCGCCCTGGACCTGGCTCTGGGCCGCGCTGGCGCTCGCGGTGGTCACGGCGGGCATCGTGCTGGCCTGGCGCTGGTGGCGGCGGAAGCAGGAGTCGGGCGGGACCGGGACCCCGACGCTGTCGCCCGAGGAGGCGGCACGCCGACGTCTCCAGGCCGCGCTGGACTGGCTTGAGGATCCGGAGCGGTTCGCGGTCGAGGTCTCCGAGGCGGCACGCAAGTACCTCGAGGACCGGTTTGGCCTCCGTGCTCCGGAGCGCACGACCGAGGAGTTCCTCGCGGAGCTTTCCGGAAGCGTTGCCCTCGATGCCCGCCACAAGGAGCTGCTCGCGGATTTCCTGACCCGCTGCGACCTCGTGAAGTTCGCCCGCGCGGTCGTGGACCGTCCGGAACTGGAGGCCCTGCACCGCGCCGCGGTGCGCCTCGTGGAGGAGACGGTCCCATCGCCCCACGGCCCGACCGCGCCGCCACCCATGCCCCCGCGCCAGCGATGAACTTCACCTTCGGATCCCCCTGGTGGCTGCTGGGCCTCCTGTCGATCCCGCTGCTGGCGTGGCTGCGGGGAAGGACAGGGCCCGAGAGCGCGTTCGTCTATTCCAGCCTGAGCCTCGTGAAGGGGATCACCGAACTTCGACGAAGCCGGGCCGGCATCGTGCTGCTCAACCTGCGCTGGATCGCCCTCGCCCTGTTCTTCATCGGCATGGCCCGGCCCCAGGTCGCCGGTGGACAAGCCCCCATATCCGCGAGCGGTATCGACATCGCCGTGGCGATGGACATGAGCGGGTCAATGGTCGCCGAGGACTTCGAGCTTCGCGGGGAACGGGTCAACCGCCTCGCCATCGCCAAGGACACCCTGCGCACATTTGTCGACGAACGGCCGGCGGACCGCGTCGGACTGGTCGTTTTCGGCACCGAGGCCTTCGTCGCGGCCCCGCCGACGCTGGACCATGACTTCCTCCGCCGGGTCATCGACCGCCTGGAGCTCGGCACCATCAACGGTGAGCAGACCGCGATCGGCTCAGGTCTGGCCACCGCGGTGAACCGCCTCCGTCAGCTGCAGTCGAAGTCCCGGATCGTCATCCTCCTGACCGATGGACAGAACAACGCCGGCAAGATTCCGCCCGACACCGCAGCCGAGGCGGCGAAGGCGCTCGGGGTGAAGGTCTACACGATCGGCGTCGGAACCCGCGGTCTCGCCCCGGTGCCCCAGGGTGTCGACGGCTTCGGCCGAAAGCATTACGCCCGGGTGCCGGTCGACATCGACGAACCCACCCTCCAGAGGATTGCCCAGATGACCGGAGGAAAATATTTCAGGGCGGACAACACGGAGACCCTGCGTCGGATCTACTCCGAGATCGACCGTCTGGAGAAGAGCGAGGCCAAGCTCAACAAGTACGCCTACGTCGAGGAGCTGATGGCGTGGGCGGTGGTCCCGGGACTCGCGCTGCTGTTCCTCGAGCTTCTCCTCGGCAACACGGTCTGGAGGAAGCTGCCCTAGACGCCACCCGTCCACCGCATGTCCTTCGCCTCGCAAACCTTCCTATGGCTGACGCTGGTCCTCGGTCTCTCCACGGGCGTGTTCCTGGTCTGGTCGTGGCGTCGGAAGCAGCAGGCCGCGGCCCGGTTCGTCGGATCCCGCCTCTACGCCCAGCTCACGGTCGGGGTCTCCCTCCGACTCCAGATCCTGCGGCGCATCCTTGCCGGACTCGCGGTGGTGGCCGTCCTCCTCGCATTGGCCCGACCCCGATGGGGGACGATCGACGAGGAGACCACGGCCTCCGGACTCGACATCGTGGTGGCCTTCGATGTGTCCCGGTCGATGCTGGCGCTGGACTCCAAGCCCAACCGGCTCGAGAAGGCCCGGCGTGCAGCGCTGGACCTCGTTGAATCGAGCCGTGCCGATCGCCTCGGCCTGGTCGCCTTCGCCGGCGATGCCTTCCTCCAGGCACCGCTCACGCTCGATGACGAGGCGTTCCGTCAGAGCGTCCGGCTGCTGGACACCGATCTCATCCCGGTCCAGGGCACCGGTCTGGCGGCGGCGCTCCGCGAGGCGCGTGCGGCGTTCGGCAAGGACAGCACCGGGGCCAAGGCCGTGGTGGTGATCACCGACGGCGAGGACCACGAGCCCGGGGCGATCGATGTCGCCAGGCAGATGGCCCAGGACGGCATCCGGATCTTCACCCTCGGTGTCGGGACCCCCGAGGGCGCCGTGTTGAAGACGAGCGACCCGTATGGGAATCCGGTGTTCATCAAGGACCAGCAGGGCAATGCGGTGAAGTCCCGCCTCAACGAGGATCTGCTCCGCCAGGTCGCGGATGCCGGTGGAGGATTCTATCTGCCCCTCCAGAACCGGCAGACGATCCAGAACCTGTACGAACAGGGCCTGGGCCCCCTGCCCCGTTCGCTGCTGAAGGCCGGTCGTGCCCGCCAGTGGATCGAACGGTTCCAGTGGCCTCTCGGACTGGGGATCCTCCTCCTGATGACGGAGATCCTCGTCCCGGAGCATCGCCGGACCGTTGCCCGGACCACCGGTGGTGGCATCCTTGGGCGCAACGGTCGAACCTCGCCCGTCACGAAACCGACCTGAACCCGTCATGCGATCCACACGCCTCATCGCACTCGTGCTGTTGGCGGCCCTGGCACCGGACCCGGCTTCAGGGCAGGCACCCTCGCCACAGTCGGCCCTCGACGCCTACCGACGCGGGGATTTCCAGCGGTCGGAGGCCCAGTACTCCGAACTGGCGAGGAAGAGCCCGGAGGATCCGCGATTTCGGTTCAACGCCGGGGCCGCAGCCTATCGCCGGAATGATCTCACAAACGCCGCCAGCTGGTTCGAAGGCGTCACCGCGGCCCCCGATCTCAAGCTCCAGCAACAGGCCTACTACAACCTCGGGAACACCCGCTACCGGCTGGGTGAATCCGCGACCGATCCCGCGGCCCGGAAAAGCCATTGGTACCACGCGCTGACCAACTACATGTCGGCCATCAAGCTCGACGGCGCCGACACCAACGCCTCGATCAACTACTCATTCGTCCGACAACAGCTCGAGCAGCTCGAACGACATCAACCCCCACCGCAGTCGTCGCAGTCGAAGGACAACAAGGACCAGAAGGACAAAAAGCAGCAGCAGCAACAGCAGGATTCCCAGGATTCCGGATCCTCCCAGGACCATAAGGATCAGGAGGACCAGCAAAACCAGGAACAACAGCAGGACAACTCCGGGTCCCAGCAACAACGGAATTCTCAGGGGTCGAAGGAGTCCCAACAACCCGACAACAAGTCGACCCAAGGGGGCGAGTCCAAGGACCGGGAAGGTGCCAAGCCTGAGGACTCTAACGAACAGGGCTCGGCGCAGAAGCCGGACCAGGACCCTTCGAAGCGGGGAGCACAGCCGCAGGGTCAGCAGCCGGGAGACGGAGCCGAGGGACAGGCAGGACAGGCGGTCGAGGCTGCGGAGGGCGAGGAGGGCGCGATGTCGGCCTCGCAGGCGGTCCAGATGCTGGAAAGCCAGAAGGGCGAGGAGAAAGCCCTGCTGCTCCGGGCCTATGGCAGCGGCAAGGAGGCCGCCGAGCGGGCGGCAAGGATCCGGAAGCCATGGTGACCCAGAACCCCAATCCTACGTTGACCCCGGTCCGCGGATTCCTCCGGGGAATCGCCCTCCTGGCGCTGTTCCTCGGCACCCTAGGACTCCGTGCCTGGGCCGAACCGTCCTTCCATGCCGAACTGGCCCCCGACTCCGTGGGGGCGGGCGACTCCGCCATGCTCCGATTGGTCTTCACCGATCTCGGTGACGTGGAGGCTCCGACCCTTCCGGCGGTCACCAACGCCACGATCCGATACCAAGGCGTCTCGCAGCAGATCTCGATCGTCAACTTCAGCCGCTCCACCTCGCTCATCCATCAATATCAGGTCCAGACCCAGAACCCGGGCCTTGTCCAGATTCCGGCACTGTCCGTGGAGGCCGGTGGTCAGACCTACACCAGCGCACCGCTGACGCTTCGGGTGGGCCAGGGGTTCGACATGTCCCGCATCGGATTCCTGCGACTGGTGGCGCCGCGACCGGAGGTCTATGTCGGCGAAACCTTTCCGGTGGAGATCCGGTTCTACTACCGCGAGACCCCGGCCCGACAGGCCCCGCCCAGCCTCAAGCTGGACGGCTTCATCAAGGGCCAGCAGACGGTGGAGAATCTCCCGCCCGAGACGATCACCAACCTCCTGTACTCGGTGGTGCGTTGGAACATCGCCCTCACGGCGGTGAAGGCCGGTGAGCTCAGCCTGGGACCCGCGGAGTTCCAGACCCTCTACGTCTTCCAGACCCAGCGACGGTCCCGGGGGATGAACTCCCTGTTCGAACCCCTGTTCGGGGGTGGGGAACAGCGGCAGCTGACCTTCCAGAGCGAGCCCTTGGCCCTGAAGGTTCTCAATCCGCCCACGGCCGGGCGACCGCCGCAGTTCGCAGGGGCCGTCGGCCAGTTCCAGCTGGACGTCACCGCGTCCCCCACCAATGTCGCCGCCGGGGACCCGGTCACGATCCGGGTCGACATCACCGGCCGGGGGAACTTCGACGCACTCCGCCTGCCGGACCTGCCCGGCGGGTCGGGATTCCAGCTGTATCCGGGCACCAATTCCTTCACGCCGAATGATCCCCTTGGACTTTCCGGCAAGAAGACCTTCGAGGCCGTGATCATTCCGGAATCCCCCGGAGTCCACAGCCTGAAGTGGCCGGTGCTTGCCTACTGGGACCCGTCGACACGGGCCTATCGCTCGGACGCCGACCATCCGCTGTCCATCCACGTGCGTCCCGGCGCCCAGTCCCAGGCGCAGCCGGTGGGAACGCTTCCGGGACCGGCCGAGCCACGGACCCCACCCGACTCCGTGAACCCAAAGCTCGAGCTTCCGCTGATTGCCGATCTCGGTCCGCTCGTGGAGCCATCACCGTCCTCGGTGACCCAACCGTGGTTCTGGTGGGTTCTCACCTTCCCGCTCTGGGCCTATGCATTGGCCTCATGGGTGCCGACCTGGAAGCGGCAGTGGCGCGAGAACCGACGGCCCACGGCCCGGGAAGAGGCGGAGCGACGGCTGGCTGCCGAGGCCCATTCCATGCACGAGGCTGCAGGCTCCGGTCGCGTGACCGACTTCTTCCTCCATCTCAACAAGACCCTGCAATCCCGGATCGAACTCTCGATGGGTGGGGTGGCTGGATCCCTCACGACGGAGGAGATCGACCAGAGGCTGGCCCTCGCCGGACTGGGTCCCGAGGAAGGACTCCGGGTCAGGGTATTGTTGGACCGGATTGCCGAGGCCCGCTTCTCACCCGACTCCTCGACCGAGGAGATCTCCAAGCTCCTCGCTGAGACCGAGGAGGTGCCCAGGATCCTCGAACGCCTGTCACGACGCGCATGACCCTCCCGCCACGACGCCATGGGCTCCACCTGGGATTCCTTCTCGGACTCCTCCCCTGGCTGCTGCTGGGCGCAACCAATGGCCCTGGACGGGGATCCCCGGAATCCCTGTTCCAACTTG
>Ga0172372_10012862_pt1 | contig 10456 bp, 8 predicted proteins | sample LakKiv5m_2_FD_114544 | JGI IMG/M metagenome (GOLD analysis project Ga0172372, IMG submission 114544) | Freshwater microbial communities from Kabuno Bay, South-Kivu, Congo - kab_092012_9.5m | ecosystem: Environmental > Aquatic > Freshwater > Lake | place: Democratic Republic of the Congo... | reverse complement strand
CATTGGCAATACTCCAAAACTGGAGTAATTCCAGGAATTAATGAAAAAGTAGATTTGAACGTTTCAAAACAAAAACTATAATTAATTAGAACGGATATCCTATACCTACCCTAACTGAATTGATTAAGTTATTCAAATTCTTTGGAAAAAAAGGACTTCCAAATTTTGTTGGGTTATCATTAATAATATTCTGTACCTCCTCATCGGTAGGTTCAAAAAACCATCTTTTACCCGAAGCTAACGCGGGATTTCTTAACTTAAAACCAAAATCCATTCTAATTAGAAAATATTCAAAATCAGCTCTAACACCAAAACCTGATGCTACAGCAATTTCGTCTAACCAATTATTAGAAAATTGACTACCCGGTCTTTTTTCATCAAAATTATAGGTCCAAACATTCCCTGCATCCATAAATAAAGCACCTCGAAGGTATTTAGTTAATTTAAACCTATATTCAGTAGATAAAGCTAATCTTATGTCACCAAGTTGAACTGTAGAATAGTTTTTATCTAAATAATAATTATAAGAACCTGGACCTAAAGAACCAGCCCTCCATCCCCTATTATCGTTTGGACCTCCACCAAAAAAACTGTAATCAAATGGTAAGGCTAATCTAGAATTTCCATAGGGAACCCCTATCCCTATTCCTAATTTATAATTAATGCTTTCAAACTTAGAAAAAGGTACACCTTGAATAAACTCGTTATCTAACTTAACAAATTGAGAGTATGGTACATCTAAAATCATGTACTGATTTTGTGAATTTCTCTTTTGATATTTTGAAAAGAGTTTCAATATATTACCTGAAATATCGATGTTAGTTTTATAATTAATAATTGAGCTATTGGATGCACTTTTATGCGAAAAGATTAATTTTAAATCTTGCCAATTCAATAAGTTAGTGTAATAATTTAGAGTAAATGGATCCTTAAAATTGTAAATATTTTTCTTGAAAGTTTCATCAAAATTTAAAAAATTAGAAAAATTGATTGAAGTAATCCCTGGAAAACCAACTTGGAATTCATTTTTTTCATTAAACGTTAAAGAATACAAAAACGACAACCTAAATGATTCTCTTGTAAAAACATTTCTCCGCTGAAAACCTAGGTTAGAGGATAATATTGTTTGTTTTTTTATCGATTTAGATTTGAATAAAAAAGAAAAAGGATAAATTCCAGGTAGTTCTAATTTTAAAGAAGGGCCGATTTCAAATGTGTTAAACGCTTGGTTTGTAGTGTTAGTTGTAGAATTTAAATTTTGATCCGTCGAGGAATAAGTTAAAGTTGGCATGGATTGAAAACCTCCAGTTAAACTCAAAGTAAAACGTTCTGCACCTTTAAACAAATTAATGTTGGTATAATTCGCTGAGCCAGAAAAACCAAAAAACACATCCGAGCGAGTGAATCTGAGTGATAAAGGAAAAGAGTGTGTTTTCTTAGGTACTAAATAAAAATGTACTTCTACTTTTGAAGTCGAAAGATCTTCAACTATTTCTGGTTTTACAAGTTGAAACAAACCTAAATTTGAAAGATTGAAATTTGTTTTATCTATTAGTGATTGCGTATAATTAGAATCTACGAAAACAAAATTCTGCTGATCAAATACTTCAGGTTTAAAAGGTAAATACGAATTATAAGTTATGTTAATTAATGATGAGGATGATTTAGATTGAAAACTAATCGTATCAAGAGTTCTAACAAAACCATTTGAAAACAATGTAAGATTAGATCTATAAACTTTGTTTTTAAACCCATCCATAACATAACTTGTGTCGATCACATGAAAATATACCGCATTAATTTTTTTAATAGAAAACGGAACTATTTCTTTTTGACCAGCATTTACAGTTATAATTCGATCCAACAATTGCATTTCAATGGAAACACTGTTAAGAATATTTGAAGTGTCTACAATATATTTAATATTTGAATTTGAAAACCCATAAACCCCTTTTTCTCTGAAATAAAAAGCGACTTTTTCTCTGTAATCATCCAACAATTTACTGTCGAATTTTTTATCTTTTAAATCTATATTTAAATTCAAAAGTTTAATTTTTTTATAAATTTCATTTAGAGTATCGTTAGATGATGACACAGTAAAATCAGAGATAACAAAAGGCTGGTTGGTATTAATTTCGTAGCGCACTTTAGCTTTTTTCTTTTTGTATAATACTTTCGCTGATAAAGCTGCTTCATAATATCCTTTTGAGTGTAAAAAAACTTTAAATTGATCAATTGTTTTGTTGTAATAAATAGAATCGAAAATAACTGGTGGCTCACCAAATTTAAACTTTAACCACTCCATAAATGACAATCGAATACTTGTTGTATCAGAAAGGTATAGTTCTTTTTTTTCGTAACTGTTCAATCCTTTTTTTAATGCTCTCTCAATTCTTTTTTCGTTAATGTGTTCATTTTTTTTTATTTTTCTTGCATTTGAACGTTTCACTCTTTCCAATAATTTCAAATGTTTTCTTTGAACAGTTGACGAATCTATTGAATTATGTATCCATAAAAAAATTGGAACTCCTAGGAATTTTCGATTTGGCTTTTGACGAATAATATCTTTAAAATCAGAATTGTATGTATTGTCACCTTTAACAATTAAACTATTCTTGACCAATAAATATTGATTATTTGAAACAGTAGTATACCTACTACAACTTACAAACAAACCTCCTAAAAATAGGAAGAATAAAAGATAATATGTAAGTTTGAATGGTTTCAAAAGTAAGATATAATAACAAAAGTAACAAAAAGTGATGATTACAAAAGCAGAAGTCAAATATATAAAATCACTACAAAATAAAAAGGAACGTGCTCTCTCTCAAAAATTTGTAATTGAAGGCGAAAAAATAGTAAATGAAGCATTAATTTATGGCTCAGAAGTACTTGAACATATTTATGCAACCTCAAATTACATTGAACAAATAGAGATTCCAACTTCAATTACAGCAACAAAAATTACACCTCATGAACTTGAAAAAATATCTACATTAACTACTCCAAACAAAGCGATTGCCATATGTAAACAACAAATCTCAATTAAACAAAAATCGAACTTAATCTTAGCACTTGATCAGATTCAAGACCCTGGAAATTTGGGTACAATTATTCGACTTGCTGATTGGTTTGGAATATCTGAAATAATTTGTTCAGAAAACACCGTTGATTGTTACAATCCAAAAGTTATTCAATCTACAATGGGCGCAATTTTTCGTGTTAATGTTTCATACCAAAACCTTGTTGATTATCTAGAAAAAACAACATTACCAATTTATGGAGCATTACTAAATGGAGAAAATGTATTTACTACTGAATTTAATGAAAAAGGAATAATATTGTTAGGCAACGAAGGAAATGGAATTTCAGAAATATTAAAGCAATTTATTACCAATAGAATAACAATTCCTAAATATGGTGAAGCAGAATCATTGAATGTCGCAATGGCCGCTTCTATAATTGTTGGGTCGTACTTTCAATCTTTAAAACAATAGCATCCACACATTTCATCCCGTCTAACGCAGCAGAAATAATACCTCCCGCATAACCTGCACCTTCAGCACAAGGATATAGTCCTATTAAATTAGGGTGTTGACATGTTTCTGGATCTCTAGGTATTTGAATTGGGGAACTTGTCCTAGATTCTGGTGCATGTAATACAGCATCATTCGTTATGAAGCCAGGCATTTTTTTATCAAAATCAATAAATGCCTGTCGTAGTCTCCTAGCGATAAACTCTGGTAAAATATCATTTAGATTCACACTTACAATTCCTGGTTGATAAGAAGATCTTGGGAAGTCTATCGATACTTTGTTCTCAATAAAATCTTTTAAACACTGGGCTGGAACTTTTTGAGAATGACCAGCAGCCTCCCAGCATGACTTTTCTACTTGTTTCTGAAAATTCAAGCAAACAAATGGATCATGAGAATACTCTTCAAAATCTTCTGGATAAACACTTACTACAATTCCAGAATTTGCATATGGATTGTTTCGTTTTGAAGGTGACCAACCATTTGTTACTACCTCATTTTGTTCTGTAGCACAAGGTGCAATTATCCCGCCCGGACACATACAAAAAGAATAAACGCCACGACCTTCAACTTGGGTTACAAGCGAATAAGATGCCGGAGGAATGTATTCATCGTTTATGCGACCATGGTATTGAATTTTATCGATAAATTCTTGTCTATGCTCAACTCTTACACCAAGTGCAAAAGGTTTAGGTAACAACTTAATACCTTTTCTGTGTAGTAATTCAAAAATATCTCTGGCAGAATGACCTGTTGCTAAAATTAAATTATCAACTGTAAATTCTTTTGAATTGTTAATTACAATTTTTTGTATTTGATTATTCTCGTGGATCAAGTTTGTCAACTTGTTTTCAAAATGTACTTCACCTCCTGCTTGTAAAATTAGATTTCTAATGTTTTCGATAAGTTTTGGTAACTTATTTGTTCCAATATGTGGATGCGCATCAACTAAAATATCAGGATTAGCACCAAAATAAACCAACCACTCCATTGCTCTTAATACATCACCTCTTTTTTTCGAGCGCGTATAGAGCTTTCCATCAGAATAAGTTCCAGCACCACCCTCTCCAAAACAATAATTCGATTCTGAGTTGACTAGTTGTTCTTTATTCAAACGGGCTAAATCTCTTCTTCTAGCTTGTACTTCTTTCCCCCTTTCAAAAATAATTGGACAAAAACCATGTTCTATCGCCCTCAAAGCTGCAAATAAACCTGCGGGACCTGCTCCAACTATATGAATTTTTTTTCCATTTCTTACATCTCTAAATGGAAAAGGCGCTATTTCGGAAAACTCTTCATTGGCAGTAAAAACTTCAAATAGAGCGTTTACTTTAATATTCCTAGAACGTGCATCTAATGACCTCTTTTTCCATCTAAAGGTGAAATCCTCCGTAAGTTTAGAATTTACAGCAAGTAATTTAGAACGAATTATTGTCTCATTCTTAGCTTCTTCAGGAGAAAGCTTTAATTCGATTAATTGACTCATTATCCTTCAAATGTGATTGAAAAAATCCAAGAATTATTTCTTAAATACTTTAATGGAGATGAAAACACTGTTGCATCTTGAATTAAGACATCTTGAAAACCATAAGAATACTTCAACTCGACTCCAAATTTAAAATATTCAGCAAAAAATTCAATTCCTCCTCCCGCTTGCAGCATCAAATTTTGTTTTTTTAATTTAATAAATGGATCTACGAAATTCTGCGTTTTATCAGCCATTGATTGTAAGTCATATGTATATTGAATACCACCTAAACAATACGCATCAAAATTTGTGCTTCTCAATGTTCTTAATTGAAGCATTAAAGGAAAATCGAGATTTGAAGAATTTATTCTTTTTTCAATAGATTCAATTTTATCATCCACATCCTTTGAAAACGCTTGATATTTAATAACACGTTCAATAAACGAAAAAGTTGGCACAAATCGTAGTCTGACAATTGGAGTAAAACATTTTAATGAAACTACCATTCCAACTTGCGCACCAGGTAGCCTTTCGGTTACAATAGAAGTATAATTGTATTTAGAAAAAAGTGAAGGTTGAGTCACCAATAAAAAATTATTACTATTCAATCCTAACTGAACTCCAAAATGCAATAAACGAGCATCAAATTTTGAGTAATTTTCTGGTTTTTGAAGTTGTGCATTTACAGAATTATGATTAACGACAATGAACGTTAAAAAAATCAAACATCGTAAAAATGCAGGCATCTTTAACAATTATTTATTTCCGTAATAAATAGTTGCTATTCCACCAGAAACAGGCAAAGAAGCAACATTTTTATACCCGACATTTTTTAAAATATCTTCAAATTGCTTACCTTCAGGGAAAGCAGCCACAGATTCTGGAAGATAGGCATAAGCATTTGCATCTTTTGAAATCTTTTTCCCTAAAAAAGGAATAATTGTAGATGAATAAAAATGAAATAATTGTTTGATTGGAAATGTCTTAGGTTTTGAAAATTCCAAAATTATTAATTTTCCTCCAGGTCTAACGACTCTCAACATATCTGAAAGTCCTTGTTCTAAGTTTTCAAAATTCCTTACACCAAATCCAACAGTTAAAGCATCAAAATAATTGTCATCAAAAGGTATTTTTTCAGAGTCACCTAATCGCATAGAAATGATATGATCAATTTTTCTATTGCGCATCTTTTCCCTTCCTTTTTCAAGCATTCCCTCCGAAATATCTAGACCAACAATTTCATTTGGTGACAATGAAAGACTTTCAATAGCGAAATCACCAGTACCAGTAGCGATATCAAGAATTTTGGTCGGATTTAAAGGTTTTAGCAATTTAACCGCTTTCTTTCTCCATAATTTATCAATTCCAAGAGATAAAAAATGATTCAAGAAATCATATTTTGCAGAAATATTATTAAACATTTCTGCAACTTCCTCTTTTTTTGACTTAGAAGCATCCCCATAAGGCTTCACTACTTTTCTTTCCATGACTGTCTATGAATTAGCTTCAAATTGTAACCGTTCTATTTCTTGCATTAACTGTTCAGGTTGTATACTTACCACGCCGCTTTCTTCACATACCAAACCTCCTGCCAAATTTGCATAAGCTGCGATTGTATCAATTGATAAACCTAAAGTAAGACACAAAGTTGCAACACTTATCACAGTATCGCCAGCCCCACTTACATCTGCAATTGTTCTTACATGAGCAGGAATGTAATATTTTTCAGATTTGGATTTAATAAAAACCCCATGTTCTGATAGCGTAACAAAAGTTATTTCGTTATTTAATTTATTTTCTAATTCTTCCACTGCAGCTTCAAAAAAAGATTTATTTTGAAAGTCAAATGTTACCCCCAATCCTTCTTTTAATTCTTTCAGGTTCGGCTTAAATAAAGTCACATTTTTATATGATAAAAAATTATCTTTCTTAGGATCTACAGTCGTTGGTATACCTCTTTCTATACACTCCTTAGTGATTTTATCAATCACCCCAGGCGTTAATACACCTTTATTATAATCTTCAAAAATCAATGCGTCAACTCCAGAATCTAAAATTGAAATAACTTTAAGAACTAATCTTTCTTGCTCTTCAACACTTAATTCGTTCGTATGTTCTGAATCCACTCTTAATAATTGCTGATTATTTCCAAGAATCCTAGTTTTTACAGTTGTAGTTCTAGATTGACTTAAAATCAAACCACTAGCATCAATTTTGTTCTCAGCAAATAAATCCACTAAATCATTACCTGCTTTATCTTCACCTACAACAGCACAAATTATTGCTTCAGCGCCCAATGCTACAATATTCAAAGCTACATTCGCAGCACCTCCTAATCGATTTTCACTCTGTTTTAAATTAACAATTGGCACAGGAGCTTCCGGACTAATCCTTGTTACATTGCCAATTAAATAGGCATCTAACATAACGTCTCCAACAATTACAATGCGTTTTGATTTAAACGCTTCAAACAAGGATTTAACCATAACTATTTTAGTTTCTCTAACGCAATAGCGATTCTATCCATAGCTTTTTCAAGAATTTCTTCTGAAGTCGCGTAAGAAATCCTTAAACAATTTGGAGCACCAAACGATTCACCACTCACTAAAGCAACCATTGCTTCGCTTAATAAATAGAGGCATAAGTCGTGTGCAGTATGAATAGTTTTTCCATCAAAAGACTTTCCAAAAAACGCAGAAATATCTGGGAAAATATAGAAAGCTCCTTCAGGCTTATTTGCTCTAATCCCTTTCATTTGAGCTAACTTATTCAATACTAAATCACGTCTGTTTTTAAATGCTTTTTTCATTTCGTCTAAAACAGCAGGATCTGCATGCATAGCAGCAATTGCAGCGCGCTGAGAAATTGAACATGTCGCAGAAGTAAATTGCCCTTGCACTTTATTACATGCCTCTGCAATTAATTTTGAAGCGCCAATATAACCTAGTCTCCAACCTGTCATTGCCCAAGCTTTAGAAACACCATTTACTGTAATTACTTGATCAAAAACTTCTGGGAACTGAGCCAAACTTTCATGTTTTCCAATGAAATTTATATGTTCATAAATTTCATCCGAAATAACTACTAATGAAGGGGTTTCTACCAATACATTTGCTAATTCCCTTAATTCCTCCTTGCTATATAATGATCCAGTTGGATTACAAGGTGATGAAAAAATCATCATTTTTGTCTTTGGTGTAATTGCTTTTCTAAATTGTTCAGCAGACATTTTAAAATCATTTTCAATCCCTGCCTCCACAATTACTGGTATACCCTCAGCAATTTTAACAATTTCAATGTAAGAAACCCAATAAGGCGCTGGAATAATCACCTCATCACCTGGATTGACACAGCTTAATACTGCATTTGCAATCGATTGTTTTGCCCCAGTAGATACTACAATTTGCTCTTTACTATAGTTTAGACCATTGTCTCGCTTAAATTTCAAAGAAATACTTTCTCTCAAATCATCGTAACCAGCAACAGGTGTATACATCGTATAGTTTTGATCAAGAGCATCCTTCGCTGCATTTTTTATAAATTCAGGAGTATAAAAATCAGGCTCTCCCAAACTTAATGAAATAATGTCTTTGCCTGCAGCTTTTAATTCTCTAGAAATACGAGACATAGCAATAGTAGCTGACTCCTCCATTGCCATCAAACGATCTGATAAGTGTATCATTTATAAAATAATTCGTAGTAGTATACGCAAAACTAAAAATAAATCCACATCTAATTGACATTTGGATGAATGATTGAATGAATTTTAAAGTTTTATTTTATTCAGGAGAATATATTTTTAACCTTTATAGTATTTTTACCGATAAATACAACTAGTAAATTGATGAAACAACCAATAAACAACTTTATCTTTTTAGTTTTTTTGATTGGATTACTTAGCACATTTCAAAGTTGCAAAAAAGACACACTTTTCTCTTCATCAAACATTACCTTTTCAGCTGATACACTTGTATTTGACACTGTATTTAAGACTGAAAAAGCACTTAAAGATTTATTCAAAGGTACAGGTGTTCAACTAGTTAAAATCTACAATCCTGATGGTAACCCTTTAAATCTTGATGAAATTGAGCTGATGGGAGGATCTGAGTCTCCATTTAGATTAAATGTAGATGGTATCAGCGGAAAAAGTTTTACAAATAAGAAAATTGCAGGAAATGACAGTTTGTTCATTTTTGTAGATATTCAACTTAATGTTCTAAATAACCCTTCTCATAACCCAATCATTCGAGATTCAATTCGAGTAAAAACCAATGGTAAAAATCAATATCTTCAATTACTTGCATGGGGTCAAGACGCTTACTTCCATCATAAAGAAATAATTAAAAATTCAACTGAATGGAAAAACGACAAACCACACGTCATCATCGGGTATGCAATTGTAGATACTTCAGCAGTACTCGATGTACAACAAGGATGTAAAATTCATCTTTATAACAATTCCTTATTGTATGTTCGAAGAGGAGCATTAAATATGAATGGTACTTTAAACAATAAAATTATAGTTCAAGGTACACGTTCCGAAGCAAGTTATCAAAAAATCGCTGGTCAGTATTACGGAATCTATTTCCATGAAGCCTTACCTTCTAAAGTCAATTATGCACATATAAAAAATGGAACATCTGCAATTCAGATATACAGTAGGAACGAAAACAGCAATTTAGCAACTTTAACAATTGAGAATACAATCATTGAAAATAATGCAAGGTATGGCGTATTTTGTTTTGCAAATCCTATTGTTATCCTGAATAATACTTTATTATTTAAAAATCAACTTTACAGTTTTTTCGTCCTACAAGGAGCTGATTTTTCAATCAATCATTCCAATATTCTCGGTTACGGCCCTTCCTCTAAAGACAACTCAGCATTTGCTTTAAAAAATTATTATACAAATCCTGATGATCAACTCACCTATATTTCTCCTCTAAATGGAACTATAAAAAACACCGTAATTTACGGATATAAACCAAGTGAATATGCAATAGACACACTTCAATACGATGGTATAAAAAACAACATAAAACTTCAAAATTGCCATATAAAATTTGAAAATCCATTTACAAACACGGCAGTTTCATTTAACACTGATCCTAATTTCATAAATATTAATCAAAATAATTTTCGTTTTAACTCATCTTCCCCTCTCAATAACAAAGGGATTACAAGTTCGAACAAAACGGACATAGATGGTAAAAAAAGATCAATTACTTCTCCTGACATTGGTGTTTATGAAATCGATTAATCAAATTATATAGTGCTTAAATATGAAATACAATCTATCTGAGATCAGCGAACTAATTAAAAACAGAAGGACTATTTACCCTGAACAGTTTAGTGGTCGTAAAATCCATAAAGAACAAATTGAAGTATTATTAAACAATGCGATTTGGGCACCAACACATGGAAATACACAACCTTGGAAATTTACAGTTTT
>Ga0172372_10012861_pt1 | contig 10456 bp, 8 predicted proteins | sample LakKiv5m_2_FD_114544 | JGI IMG/M metagenome (GOLD analysis project Ga0172372, IMG submission 114544) | Freshwater microbial communities from Kabuno Bay, South-Kivu, Congo - kab_092012_9.5m | ecosystem: Environmental > Aquatic > Freshwater > Lake | place: Democratic Republic of the Congo... | reverse complement strand
GATTCATCAAAGTGCTCACCAACATACTCCATGCCGCAACTTCCACCGTATTGAGTTTTGGGTTGACCGGCATTTCTCCGGTTTTAATAAACTCAGCGGCGTCATGTTCTTTGTCTTTAAAAAAATTGCCGTAGTTGTCTAACGCAGTTTGCATCAAGGCCAATTCTTTCTCGTTGGGTGGAAAGCCCAAAATGCGATACCCCACCATTCTCAATCTTTGAGCGGGATTGACTTCTATTTCAATCATTCTTTCAACCATGACACGCGCGGCCTCAATGTGTTGTTCATCGTTCATTAAATTGAGCGCCTGCATTGGAGTGTTCGTGCGCTCACGCTTGACGGTACAATTTTCACGACTTGGTGCATCGAAGACCACCATTGAGGCAGGTGCAGCGGTGCGCTTCCAAAAGGTGTAAAGACTCCTTCTGTATAAATCCTGACCAGAATCACGTTCAAAATGAGCTGTATCGCTTGAAGTATAAGCAACCGCACTCCAAATGCCTTCAGGCTGATAAGGTTTGACACTAGCACCACCTACTTTATCCACCAATAAACCGCTTAGAGCCAAAGCCTGATCTCGTATCGCTTCAGCGTGCAAACGAAAGCGCGGTCCTCGCGCAAGGTAAATATTTTCAGGATCCAAATTCAAATGCTGTTCACTGATACGACTGCTTTGTTGATAAGTCTCTGACATGACGATGAGCTTCACGATGTGCTTCATGTTCCAACCTGAATCCATGAATTCAACCGCCAACCAATCCAAAAGTTCTGGATGCGATGGGCGGGTGCCCATCGAGCCAAAATCATCTGAACTTGCCACCAAACCTCGTCCGAAAAATTGTTGCCACAGACGATTGATCGTGACCCTTGCCGTCAAAGGATTATCCCTAGAGACCAACCATTTGGCTAAACCCAAGCGATTGGAAGGGTAGTCGCTTTTCCAACCACCCAAAAATTCAGGTATGCCCGGAGTTACCTCATCTTTTTTGTGGTCGTATTCGCCGCGTTCAAGCATGTGAGCCATTGCGGGAGTGTCCTTTTCATGCATGACCAAAGTCGTTGGGAAATCACGATAAATTTTTTCTGAACGCATGCGAACCCGATTGAGCTGGGCATCTTTTTCTCTATAACCTTGATGAGTTGTAAATAAATAAGCCTTTAACAACCCTTCTTTTAAATCTGTTTTCCATTCAGTCCTTGGTTTTTGACTTTCAGCCAGCAACTCAGAAGCTCGATGCATCAAGGTTATTTCCACTGGAGATAAATTGCGGTTGAGCAATTGAACCTCTTGCAACAGCGCTGCCTGTAAATTTTTACCGATCACCAAGGCAGAGATATTCGCAATATTACCTAAAACTCGTCTATTTCTATAATTTGAATTATTTTTTAATTTTTTCCCATTGTGATAAATTTCAACAGAACCGTCTTTTCGTCCACTCGTATAATTGACCACAACGTGATTCCATTGTGATGCATTTAAAGCTTCATTGCCATTTACTTCTAAAATATTGTGTTTCGCCGCATCCGATTTCATCCAGAAACTAACTTTGCCTTTATCCAAAAACAGTTGCCAACCTTGATTTGCAACCTTGCTGAAGAGAGTGATTTTTTTACCTTTGTCAAAGTCTTTAATCCAAAATGACATCGAGAAAGATTGATCGGCACTATAGTTGCCGGCACCCGTAAAAGATAAACCCGCTTTGCTGTTGAATTCCAAAGTGTTTTTCGTTTGCCCATTGTCACTCCAGCTCAATCCTTTAGGCAAGGGCATTGATAAATGTTCACCTTTTAACTCGTAGCTCAAGTTATTTCCCTCTGAACTTGCTCTTGAACCCAAAGACAACTCTATGTCTTCATTAGAAATTAAGTTGTCTAGGCTTAAATTGAGGGTTTCCGGCAACGGCGTTTTTAATAATTCATCAAGTTCTAGTTGAAGTTGTTGTTTTTGTTTCAACAGTTGATCGTACTCGGCCTTATGCTCTCCGATTTCCACTGTGATAACCGGAGGGGTGTCTTTAACATTGCCATCCATTGGATTTTGAGTGGTATTGTTAAAGAAGGCAAACATTCTATAAAAATCTTTTTGTAAAACAGGATCAAACTTGTGATCGTGACACTGAGCACAACCAATGGTTAAGCCCAAATAGACCGAGCCTGTAGTAGCAGTGCGATCGACATTGTATCTAACCTGAAACTCTTCGGGAATTGAACCACCCTCGCTTGTCGTCACATTGTTGCGATGAAAGCCCGTGGCGATTTTTTGATCGACACTACTTTGAGGCAAAAGGTCGCCAGCAAATTGCTCAATCGTGAATAGGTCAAAAGGCTTATTCTCATTGAAGGCTCGTATCACCCAATCGCGATAAGGCCACATCTCACGATAGTTATCTAAATGCATACCATGGGTGTCACCATAACGCGCAGCATCCAACCAGTAAAGGGCCTGATGTTCACCATAAGCTTTTGAATTCATCAACTTATCGACCAAACTTTCATAGCGTTGCTCTGGAGCCTGTGAGATATACTCATCTATTTGCGCTACTTCGAGTGGTAGGCCCGTTAAATCGAAAGACACTCTCCTTGCAAGCACGTAAGGATCAGCTTTGGGATTAGGAACGAGACCTTTGCTGATCATCTTTCGTTCAACAAAACGATCAATCGGATTCCTATTCCAGACTTCTTTTTTAGCCACAGGAAAATTCGGTTTTTCTGGCACTTGATAAGCCCAATGTCTTGACCAATTGGCTCCTTGCTGAATCCATTGCTTCAAAATTTCCTTTTCAGAGGGTTTCATCACCTTATGATTTTTTGGAGGAGGCATGATTTCATCGGGATCAGTCTCAAAGATCCGAGCGATCATTTCACTTTTTTCGGGATGGTTTGGCACAACAGCATCTTTTTTCAGCATGCCCTCAGCTGTATCTAATCGCAATTTAGCTTCACGGCTACGTTCGTCTGGGCCATGACAATGAAAACAATACTCTGACAATATCGGCCTCACATCTCTACCATAGTCTAGCGTTTCCTCATGAATTTCCTGAGTTGAACTAAACGTAGTCGGAGGGCGTTTTAAGGAACCCGTCAATGGAATTTTGGCCACTTGCTGCTCATACTGTTCCTGAACGGAAAGGAGCGGCGGCGTTTTGATTTCGACACTTGCCAAATTAGGCACTTGCTCAGAAGACTCATGCGCGGCGTTAGGCAAAAGATTCGGCAAAGCCATGACCACCACAAAGATAGACGCACACAACAATGCCACCACACTCTTCCAAAAAGCTTGACTCTCGATGGATTCAATGCTTGAACCGACTTTTTTCTCAGGTAACTTTATAATGTTTTTTGCCGGAAGTTTGCAACCGATTTGTTTCAACTCCTGTTCACTGAGTGAACTCAACATCGACTCTAGCAAAGAATCTTTGCTTAATAATTCCACAAAACGAGGGTGCTTTTCTAAAAGACGAATCAATTCTTCTTCTTCCCATGTCGTTAAGCCACGTTCATTTCTGAAAGACAGTAGCTCTTCAAATTGAAGTAAATCACGATGATAAGAACTCATTGTACGCTCAGCTCAATTTTATTGAAATCGGGTTCCTGAATTTGTTTTTCAATGCACTGCATCAAAGCTTTGCGAATGCGATACAACTGTTTTGCCATGGTATTGGGACTCACCCCCCTTTGATTAGCCATGATTTGAACGCTTTCATTACCGTAATAACGGTCAATAATCAAAACTTTTTGTTCATAGTCGAGTTTCGTTAAACATTCCTTTAACTTGTTGCGTTTAATATGATAGTGTTCGTCCTGTCTATTTGCTTCTGTCTGTAAACTCTCCATCAACTCGGAGTCGAGCAAAGAGGTTTCTTTGGAATTGTAAACTTTTCTCTTTGCCTGTTTCACTTCAAAGTAAGCTATTTGGAAGGCCCAAGCCTTGAAATTGCTTCCCATCTCATATTGGTCGCGCTTGCTCCACAAAATCACATTGGTGTTTTGCAACACATCTTGAGCTTGGTTCTTATCTTTGCATAAACTATAAATGAACGCCAGTAAACGAGGCTGAAATTCAATTATCAGATCATCGAATGCGTGATTTTGCAAAGGCACAGCCGTCATCATACCAGTCTAAAATGCAACTTAATAAAGCCCTGAAATTCAGTTCAGTACAAGTTAACGATGGTCACATTGTATTATGACCAAAAAAAATCACTTTTTTTATATTTTTTTTGTCCTTAACTTACGCATGGATATTCATCGCAAGCATAGATCTAGCGCATCAAATAGACCAACTACTTGTCCAATTTGATCATTAATTAGAATTGTTTAATCTGATTGGAGTGTCCGTTTGCAAGTCAATTTATCCGAAGCTAAAAGTAAATTTTCCGAGCTTGTAGACCATATTGTATCTACGGGTGAAGAAGTCGTGATCAGCCTTAGAAATGTGCCTAAAGTGGTTATCTCCCCTATTAAAGAGCAACAGAAAAAATCTGGCAAAAGGGAATTAGGAGCTCTTAAAGGATCCGTTTTATATATCTCCGAAGATTTTAATTCCACTCCAGAGGAAATTAAAGAGTACATCTGATGGAAACAGAGTATCTAATCGACACGTGTGTTCTATTATATTTAGGCCATAATCCAGATTTACTTTCTAAAAGACAGAAAGAAATTATGGAAAACTGGGAAAATATTCTACATATTTCTACCGCATCTGCATTTGAACTAGCTACTAAAACAAAGATTGGGAAACTTAAATTAAACAGAAATACTGAAGAGTTTTGGACTCTATTGATTAATAAGTATGAAATACAAGTTCATTCAATCGATACAAAACAAGCACTTTCAGCAGAACACCTTCCATTTGACAATGACCACCGCGACCCTTTTGATCGTTTAATTGCTGGACTGGCAAGACAAAAGGGATTTTCCGTCTTAACAACGGATGATGCTTTTGAATTTTATGGATGTTCTGTCATTCATTAAACGAGACTCTTATGAAACGCACACCCCAAAAAAGCGCCTAGAACAATGGACTTTATCGGATTAAACAACCACCGCCACCGCCCGATGAAGCTGCTGCAGAACTGTTGCTTGTAGAGGCCTTGGCGACTAAAGTTTCAATCGGTTCCTCAACACTCTCATAACGCTCACGAGGTTCTGACTTATTTAAATAAGCCAACTTCACCTTGGTGCCATTTTCGGGGAGCGTTATTCCGCCATCAAAATTCTTAAAAATGGTGTCGATTCGATTTGAATCTGCATCGTAAACCTCTAAAAAAACCACATACTCTTCAGCAACGGCAAATCTTGGTTTCGCCACATTTGCCGAAACAGTGGTATTATCCGATGAAATCAGGTTGTCTGAAACAATCGTGTTGGTGGTTGTCGTAGTATTGGTAGCTGTGGTTGTGCTCGCTTCAATTCCCGCGGGCAAATCACTCACCGTCAACGTATTGTTTTGCAAAACCAAAGTTGGCACAATCGAAAGAGCGGGCAAATCTGCACGCTGGGCACTGCACCTATAGAGAGAGTTTGATGGAGTTACATTTTTAGAAACATAATAATTGACATTGTTGGAAACTTGTTGAACCTCCAAATTTTGAAAAGCCACTTGGCGGTTGCCCGAACTCGGTGCGACTATTTTTAAAACATGATCGCCAAATTCTAAATCCTCGGCCAATCGATAACGGGTGAACACCGTTGCCCCGTTGGATTGCCATAAACTGGGATCTGGCACGTTAGAATTCACAGCGACAGGCGTCACCACAACGTTATCGATACTGATTTCCGAGGGCAAATCCAAACCAATGTACTCTGTTCCAAAATAAATATCGACGCCCACGCCTTCAAAAAAAGTGTACACGAAATCACTATTGTTTAAACTGCGCGAGTTCCAAATGCCGCCCGACTGATAGACATTCCAACAATAATCATCAGGATCAGGGCCTAAACTAAAAGCTTGGGTCGCATCTGGCAAGGTGTAGACGGTGTTATCGCTATCGGTGAAAGGAAAACATTGATCGCTCAAACGAATCGTGAACACGTAGGGGTCAAATTGAGTTAAAGTGGCGTAATTGAAATTTCCGCTCAACACACCTGTTTCAGAATTCAAGGAAAAACCCGGCGGCAAAGTGCCCGTCGCAACACTCCACTCGTACATTCCAGAGCCACCTTGAGCCAAAAGCTGTAAAGCATACTCTTGATCAAAAAGAACCGCATCGATTGAAGTGGTCAATATCTCCAGACTACCGAGATTACCTGAACTTAAATTGACACTCGCAGTGAGGTTACCACTCACATTGGAACTAAAGTTAGCAAAAACAAAATTTGGAAGGCAAAACAAGGTGAACAGAACGCTCAAGCGTGACAGCGCTCTTGCATTGGTCAAAGAAAACCTTTTCGTCTTGATCCCTTTATTCATTCGTGCATTGTATTCTGATCCTCAAACCTCAATGTTGAAGAGTGAAGTGAATGTTCAAGATTATTCTCAATCTTCTTTTAAATTTAACCCATGGATGCATTGCTTTCTTTTTTGACTTTAGGCGCTGATAAATTACGCCCATATTTAGATCAAGTTTCCTTGGCCATTGTGGCCACCATCTTGGCCATTTACGGTGATTTTTTTAACAAAAAAATCAAGCATCTCATCAAAAATAAACCCTTTTTCGTTCGCTACAGTAGTTTTATTTTAATCTGCACCTTTGGATATGGATTGCTCACCCTTTATTTTGCCAATTTTTTAACTTATTTTTTAAGACAAGTCCCTGGCCAATATCTCCTCATCTCCGTGGTGGCCTGCTTTGCTGCACTTGGAATTCTCGCTGACCAAAAAAATCAAATTTAAAATTTGCCAAAAACAACGATGAATCTCAATCGTCCAGAATTAAAAGCATTGATTTTAAAGAGCCGATTAAATAATAAATTCTTCTATTCCCCTCATTTTGGCCACTCCTTCTAAACTTTCAGCAAGCAAAGATCCCAAGATGCCCTCGCCACCAGGATACCACCTTGGTCGGGTTTTGGGACAAGGTGGCATGGGAGTTGTTTACCTAGGCAAACAACTCAGTTTAAATAGAAAAGTAGCTATCAAAGTTTTGCACCCGCAATTCACGCAGATGGTGCATGTCAAAAGACTCTTACGCGAAGGACGTGCTCTAGCGACGTTGCGCCATAACAATATTTTGTCGGTTATCGATTTTGTTCAGGATCAAGGCCGAATTTATTTGGTGATGGAATACATTCAGGGGGTGACGCTTTCAAAAGTGATTCAAAAACTTAAAACCGCTAAACGACCTACAGCAAGTCTCTTTAAAAAATGCTGCAAAGGTGGAGCGGATTGGACCTACCCCGAGAATCACTATTTCGACTTGGTGCGCAAGATATTTATCGATTTGGCCAAAGGCATGCAGCATGCCCACGAGCATAAAATTTTGCATCGCGACATCAAACCCTCTAACATCATGATCACCTCTAGTGGCAAACCTTTTTTACTCGATTTTGGGTTATCCACTGTCGCAAATGAAGTCACGCTAACGAGTCCACAAGAAATTTTAGGCACCCCCCTTTATATGGCCCCAGAGCAAATCGAAGGAGCTCAACTCAACCCTAGCACCGATATTTATTCCTTAGGAGCAACACTTTATCAAACTTTAGGATTGAAAACAGCTCATTATGCCACTTCACAAGTAGCGCTATTGCATTCGGTTGTAAACACCGATCCCAAACCCATCAGTCAAATCAATCCCCATCTGCCTAAAGCCTTTGAGAAAATAGTGAACAAGGCCATGGCAAGAAAGCCTCAACAACGCTATCAAAGCATGAATGAAATGGCCGCTGACCTTGAATCCTTGCAATTTTCAGAAGGACCACAAGAATCGAACGTCGTCTACGAACCTAAAACCCAAGGTTTTCTACCATGGTTTTTCCTCATTGCCGGTGTAGCCTTGATGTCGTGGGGTTTTTGGTGGTTTTTGAAGCAACCTATCAAAGCAAAAAAAAGTAGTCCTGCTGACATGGTGGCTTCAGAAAAACCACGAGTGCCCCTCCATAAAAAGGCCACGGAAGAGCCCCTTCTTAAGGCTGACGACACGCAAAACGCCCAAACTCCTACTACTATCACTCAACCCTTTACAGGAAAAATAGACTCCATTTCAAATTTAGGCCTCATCAGCGTCGTGCATCCAGAGCATGGTGTGCAACAAATCGAACTCGCCTATTTGGATTTCCTAGGAGAGGACAAAGAATTTTTCACAGAAGTATTGATGCAGATTCTAAAAGACGAGAGCGTGTTGGTGAACCCCATTCCCGAATTAAAAAAAGAAGACACCGAACAGACTCCCGCCGAAATTTTCATTCAAGGCAATATTTTAAATACCTTCCTGTTGAGCACCGGCTTAGCGATGTTGAATAAAGCAGTTGAGACTATTCCACCAAAATATCGAGCTGCCGAGATGCAAGCCCAGAGCCAACAAAGAGGGTACTGGAACCCTGACATGAAGAAACTAGAGCATCGCGAAAAGTTTTTAAGCATGATTAAACAGAGATTTGCCATAGGCAAAAGATGAGTAATCTAAATTATCTTTAAGCCGTCTGCTCCCTCTTCGCTATTCATGCAAGCTCATATCGACCATACTCGCACTCACAAAGAATACCTCTTTGTTTATCCCGTGCTTTCCCGTCGTTCCAAGGGCATGAGTTTGGGTGTAAATTTATCTCCACACCGTCAATGCAACTTTGACTGTTTGTACTGCGAAGTCGATCGTAGTCCCCAAGCGCGACCCCTGCCGAAATACTCCTGCACCACGATGATCCGCGAATTGGAAGATTTAATCGGCACCGTATTGGACGGCACTCTTTTTGAAGAAGGCATGTTCAAAGATATTCCAAAAGAGTTGCGACGCCTAAACGACATAGCCTTCAGCGGCGATGGTGAACCCACAGCGGAATCCGGTTTTTTGGAAGCCTGTCACCTAGTTTGTGATCTTAAACAAAAACTTGAGTTAGACGATGTGAAAATAGTGCTCATTTCAAATTCAACCATGTTTCATAAACCCGACGTTCAAAAAGCGCTCGATTTACTCGACATGAATCATGGCGAAATTTGGGCTAAACTCGATGCCGGAACAGAAGCTTACTATCAGACCATCGACAAAACAACGGTGCCCTTTCAACGTGTATTAGATAACATAGAGCTCACCGCAAAAAAACGTCCACTCATTATTCAAACACTCTTTACCATTCTCGACGGTGAGCCCACGCCAAAGTCCGAAGTGATGGCCTATGCCGATCGACTCAAACACATTGTCGATCATGGCGGAAGATTGTTGGAAATTCACCTGCACACTTTGGCCAGACCCCCAGCCTACGCTCGCGTTGAAAGCCTCACTAAAGCTCAACTCGATAAAATGGCCAGTTGGATTCAATCTTGCATTGACCTTCCCATTAGCACGTTCGCAGGCAGGGCCGATGGATAGCCTTCATACTCTTTTATTAGTTCGCCTCCAACTTTATTGAAGTCAACTGTGATCATCTTGCTCTCACCTGCAAAAACCTTGGATTTTGAAACTCCAGATCCCAAGGGCTTAAAAACCAGCCAACCTTCGTTCATAGATGAGTCAAGGATTCTGATTGACATTTTAAAAGTTTTTAGTTCAAAAAAACTACAAGATCTCATGACGGTCAGTAAAAATATCGCCGACTTGAATGTGCAACGTTTTCAAAATTGGGAGCCACCTTTTACAAATGCCAATGCAAAAAGCGCACTTTTTGCCTTTCGCGGTGATGTTTATGTAGGCTTAGATGCCGACACGTTAAACAGCACTCAACTGAACTATGCGCAACAACACCTACGCCTACTTTCAGGCTTATACGGCCTGCTAAAACCTTTGGACTTGATTCAGCCTTATCGTCTAGAAATGGGCACAAAACTTAAAAATCCACGCGGTAACAACCTTTACGATTTTTGGGGAGAGCGCTTGAATCAAGCTATCCATCGCGAATTGAAAGAAAGCGATCTCATCATCAACTTGGCCTCCCAAGAGTATTTCAAAGTGCTGCAAAAACATCCCCTCAAGGGAACTTTGATTTCACCTGAATTCAAAGACTGGAAAAATGGCCAGTACAAGGTCATCAGTTTTTTTGCAAAGAAGGCACGCGGCATGATGGCGCGTTACCTTATAGAGAACAAGATCACAACGTTAAAAGGCTTACAATCCTTCAATGTTAGTGGCTATCAGTTCAGCAAGGCTCACTCACAAGATCGACAACCTGTTTTTATTCGCAAAGTCGATCAAGCCTGACCTTCCATTTTAAGCAACAGATTACTGATCTTCAACCGGAACTTTATAATCCGCTCTGAGCTTGGCCAACTCTCCTTTGAGAGTTTTAATCATCGTTGCGTATTCAGGATTATTGAATTCGCTTTTCATTTCTTTGGGATCCTTTTTTAAATCGTAAAACTCCCATT
>Ga0172372_10012860_pt1 | contig 10457 bp, 9 predicted proteins | sample LakKiv5m_2_FD_114544 | JGI IMG/M metagenome (GOLD analysis project Ga0172372, IMG submission 114544) | Freshwater microbial communities from Kabuno Bay, South-Kivu, Congo - kab_092012_9.5m | ecosystem: Environmental > Aquatic > Freshwater > Lake | place: Democratic Republic of the Congo... | reverse complement strand
GATTGAGAAGGAGTTCCCGCAGATTGGCGCGGCGATAAGGGCAACGCCCCAACCAGACCCCGTTAGCCAAGCGCAAGCACAAGCCGCGCAGGCGGCTCTGAATCAGTACGCACCAGTTGAGGTAAACGCGCCTAATCCCTTGATTGCGCTCAACCCGCTCACGGTTGCGGAACTTGAGGCGTTGATTGCGCAGGCGCAGTACGCACCAGGTTACGGCAGTAGCGGCGCGGGGGCAGGCGGAGTGTTCGGCAACGAAATGACGATGTACTGATGGCTGTCAGATTCGGTTCCAACAATCGCCTCGGTCAACGCCTGATGGCGGCGGGCGCATCACCCGACCGAGCGCAACGGTTCATTGAACAACGAACTTTTGAACAGGGTGGTCCAGCGCCTCAAATGGGGACGCCAATACCTCAACGCGGCGTTTTTTCGGGAGCAGAAAATTGGTACGACGAGGACAAAGCATTAAACGACAAAGCATCGCGCGGACCTTTCAAGGGAGTCGGAGAGGGGCAATACTCCGCCTTTTTCCCGCCGCAACCAGGCGAATCCAATTTCAAACAATACGTAGATGTTGTTCTTGGCAAGAATGCGTACGACAAGATAACCGCAAAAGAGACCAAGGGTACGGCGCCGTTGTGGCAAGCAGCAAGCCGAAGTCAAAATTTGCTGGACCAAGCCATAGTTCAAGCAATAACAGTAAACGATGCGAGCATCGCCGAGATAACCGAGACATTGTTGAACCCAGACAACCCCACCGTGCTCGGCGGTCGCACTCCGCAACAAGCGGTTGACTACGCCGAAAAAGTTTACGGCGAATACATTAAGTTCCAAAACGTTGACGTTGATGCAGCCATACTCAAAGAACTCGTAAAGGATAAGGATTATAAATTTAATCTTCCATCCAAAAAACTTACTTACGGATTAACCACAGACCTCAAAAACAACAAGGTCAGTATTCTCAGCAGTTATCAAGCCGCCATGGCGTTTGATAGAGCGGTAAAAGAAGACCCACAATATTTTGCAAGCGAAACTAGGCGCACGGCGTTCTTGAATAACTTGTTGCAACAAGCCAACAAAGCAGGAATGACTCCTTGGAAAGAAGCCGCTGGTTACCGAGATTACTTGAAGGGTAAGAAAGTCAAGCCATAATGGCTCCTCGTAAGCCAATAGCACCGATGACGGCGGACATGCTTGAGCGCATGGCTGCGCGCACAGTGAAACCAATTGCGTCCCCAACAAAAACACCGCCGTTGCCTGTTGACCCAGACGATTTGTTGGGTATCAAAGCGCGTCGCGCTGGTGGAGTGGCGGCAAACGTGCCAGGGAACAAACCGTTCACTGGTCCGACGCTTGACCCAGAAGTAATAGCCGCAAGAGCCAAACTGAACCAAGACATGATGACCGCCATATCGCAAGGCGTTGACCCAGCGCGAGTAAGGGCGATTGCCGCTGGAGAGGGCGACCCGAACCGCGGGTTCATTGGTCCTGCCAAAGCCGTCGGCGGTTTCATCAAAGGTGTTGGCTCTGCGATTACCCCCGACAAAATTGCTGGCATTGACGTGAGCAACGTTCTTCAGCCAGTTGGTGGGGCAGCGGCAAAGGTCGGTATGGGTGCGCTCAAGACGGCAACTCCAGCGTTGGACAAACTTGACCTCGGTCGTCGGCTCATCATTTCTGCAGTAAAAGAAGTTGACGATGCGATTGAGGGTAAAGGTTTTTCTGGCAAAGAGTTCGTTGAACAAGGTTTTGCTGGAACCTTCGGCATAGGAGAAAAGGGTCAGGCTCTCGGGTACGGTGATTTAATTGCCAACGCCAATCTTCCTGGCGGCATTTACACAAAACAAGCCTTGGGTTTCGTGGGCGACGTTTTGCTTGACCCCGTCACTTGGGTTACTGGTCCTGGCGGAATCGCCAAGACCGCTGTCTCGCGCGCGGCATTGAAAGGCGGGAAGGCAGCAACTCGTTGGGCAGCGGCAGAAAGCGACAACCTTGCTGCTGCTCTCAGCAAAAAAGTTGCCGAAGAGGCACTTGATGCCGCCGTCCGTATCGGCGATGATGCAACCGCAGAAACGGCAAGACAAGCAATACGCGCTGCAGAAATAAAGGCAGCGAAAGCGGCAAAAGCAATTGCTGGTGACACTGCTACGCGGAACATTGGTCGTGCTTCAAACCAAGCACTGGCTGAATCCGTCGTACAAGTCAGGGACGATGCTCAACGGTTCCTTGACCAAGCCAATCAAATTATTGGTGTTCCTCCTGCTGGTGTACGTGTAACGGACGTTGCTAAAGAAATTGCAGATGAGGCTGACCTTGTTGGGCGTGGCGCTCCTGGCTTTACCCCTGGCAGTCTTGCTGACAGAGTTGAAAAAGCGGGGTTGAATGTTGATGACTTTGCTGGTCGGTACGCAGATGCTTTGCGAACGACGGAAGCCTTGACCCCAGCGGTCATCAAGGACATACAGACGAGCGGTTTGGCTGGCATCGCTGGTTCGTACATTGACATCCTGAAGGGAACGCGCACGGCGGCGCAGGAGGCACTTGGTGTTCGTGGCGGTCTGCGAATCTACAATCCGCTTGAACTATTTGGCGTTGGTCCACGACGCGCCATGGTCCCTGGCACGGAACGCCTACTAAACGCTACGGGTAAACTTGTTGCTGATTCTCGTTTGGGTGTTGGCAGAACAGCCCTTGGAGCCAGAGTGCTCAACAACATCACGCCCACTGGCGAAGGTGGAATTCTTGGTTCAGAGGATTTGTTGCGTTTGCGCACTGGTTTGCGCGGCGGTCGTTTTACTGGTGCGGAAGCAGAAGAGGCAACCAGACTGCTTGCACTTGACAACCGTTACCGAGCGCTCGTGCAGAACGAACGCAAGGTTGCCGCTGGTGCCTTGGCAAACAGCAAGATTGCCGACATTGACCGAGACACCTTGAACAGTGTGTTGCCGTATCTGCAGTCCGACCCCGCCACATGGGCTGGTCGCTTGAAAACGATGACACCTGAACAGCAAATTGCTTACGACGCCATCAAGGGACAACTTGAAGATTTTTACGGTTATGCGGCTCGTGCATCTGGTGCCACTGGCTTCGTGCCGCCGAAGCGCGACAACTATTTTCCGCAGATGCAATCGGAGAAGGCGTTGCGTTGGGCTGAACGCAACCCAAGAAAAGCCGAGGAACTCGCCAAAAAACTCAACGTTGACAGAACTTGGTTCCTTGGAAACTTCCGTGCTCGTGAACTTGCCGCTGGCGACAATTGGTTTGGCACCAAACTTACGCAAGCGGACATAGACCAAGGCGTCGTGCGACTCAATGAAATTGCTAAGAAGTCTGGCTTGATTGACTTTGATTTCTTTGAGACCGACGTGCTGATAGGGATGCAGAGATACGCCAACAAGCACGCACAGTTCTCGGCGTTGCAGAAGGCGTTGGGTGAAGCACCAGAAACGCAACCTTCAATGTTCGTTCGGATGCCAGGTGGTATTAATCCACAGCGGGTTGTCGGCGCGGCAAAACCAAACTTCCTTGGTGTCGGCGCGGATGCTTGGGATGATTTGCTCAATCCACAAAGCCTGCTCACGGCAACACCAGACCAGTTGCGTGAGACTTTGGCGGTCACACAGGACATCATTTCCAAACTTAACAAGCCGACAATCATCAAGGACGAAGCCGTCAAATTGATTGAAGACCTTAACCTGCGCTTGTCAGACATTGAGGCTGCTGCCGCGCTTGCTCCTCCAGGTGCCGTTGCCGTTGCTACGGACGAGGTGAAGTTGTTGGCGCGAAACCTTTACGACGAAGTGCAAGGGTTGCGGGTTGATTTCGCTGGAATTCCTCCACGCAAATGGGCAGATTACGTTGACGTCGTGAACAGGGGTTTCGTTGAACTTAATCAGTTCACCACACCCGATATCGCCGCGCGTGCAGAGATAGCGGAGTTGTTCCAGAACGCCGCACGTATGGGAGACGAGCAATTTGCAAGACGAGTAGCGCAATTGACCAAGGACTACACGCGATTCTCCAAGACCTACTTGACGATGCGTCCTGGTTTCCATGTTCGCAACGCCATATCAAACGCGTATCAGTTCGTTGCCGCTGGTGGCAATCCAATAGTGGGCATACAAGGCGCAAAGTTGCAGGCGGCAATTAATGACGGTCTGAAGGCTGGCAAGTCGGTGCGTGATGTCGCAAAAGAAATTGTTGATGATGGCGGTCGTTTTGGTTTGAAGGTCACTGGTCCACGACAGAGACAGGAGTTGGTGGACAGCATTGAAGCGGCAATCAATTACTCTGGCGCAACTGGGTTCGGTCAGTTTGGTGAGATTGCCGAAACCTTGGGGACGGGGCGACAGGGGTTTCTGCGTCGTGGTGCCCCAATTGAAACTCCAGGGCTGAAGCAAGCATCAAGCGCCGTCGGTGCCGTCGCCGAGGGCAGCCGTAAGGTGGGAACGGTAATTGAGAACCAGTTCCGTTTCGGCTTGATGTGGGACGGCATCATGAAGGGTTTGACGCCGCAGGAAGCCGCCGCTCGCGTCAACAAGTTCCTCATTGACTACTCGGACTACAGCAAGGCTGACCGAGTCGCCCGTCAGGTTTTCCCTTTTTGGACGTTTATGAGCCGCAACGCCCCGTTGCAGTTGGAGTTGATGTGGACCAATCCGCGCGCTTACGCATGGTTTAATTCTGCGAAGCGCCAAGTTGAGGACACCCGCACCGAGGAAGAAGGCGGAATGATTATTCCGTCGTACTTGCGTGACCGTGGCATATTTGCCACAAAAGAGGAAGGGTTTGGTGCGTTGTTGCCAGGAACGGCAATTAGCCCGAACCTACCGTTTGAGGGCGGCGGAGAGAACGTGCTGTCCACTCTGATTCAGGAACCCACGAAATTGTTGGGCAGCGTCAACCCGCTTTTCCGCGCCCCCGTTGAGTCGTTCCTGCGAGGAGAACGAGGCGAGAAGTTCTTCACAGGTGGCAAAGTCGTGCCGTTTGAGGAGTCGGACCGCCCGTTGGGGGCAAAGGTAAAATACTTAGTGCGCGAGTTGGCGAGCCCAGTTTCTCCATTGCGCTCAATTGTGGCGTTTGTACCCAATGAACGGCGCGGAGAATTCCTTAACGATTTGTTGGGAATCAAACCAGATGATGACCAAGCCAACATCCAAGAGTTGCAGGCGTTGTTGAACTGGAGCGGTGTCCCGTTGATGAACATCCGCACCGAACAACAGGTTCGTGAACTAGAAAGCCGCGCGTACAAGATTGGTGCGCTACTTGACGCAGACCGTGCTCGCAAGACCAAACAACGCGAGGAACAAATGAAAACCCCGTCGGACGTAACGCTTGACCCCAACGACTTGCTAGGTATAAATGCGCGCCGAGGAACACAACCATGAAAGGAAACACCATGACAGTTACATTCATCAAAGACACAGCAGAGCGCGCAGTACGCACGTTCTTTCAGGGCTACCTTGGTTCGTGGCTTGCCACGGGCGCAGACTTTGACGGTCTCGTCAAGGCTGACAACCTGAAGGTCGGCGTCGTAGCGGTTGCCTTGTCCATTGCGATGAACCTTGGATTGAAGAAGGTTGGCTCCAACAAGGATTCGGGCAGCGTTCTTTAGTCCTCGTCTTCGGCGTTTAGGTTGTAGTAACGCTCCTGCCAATCGGGCACCTCTTTGTCAAGGTGCTGTTCTATGTTTGTCATCAGGTCAAACAGGAACCCCTCAATGAACTCGGTTGACGCCACTGCGTCAGGAAATTCGGTTTCACGGGTCATGAAGTAGTGGTGCAGGAAGTCCATGCACTGATTGTTTGACAACGTCAGGTGGATGACGAGCCCGTTCTCTTGGTCCCACATGATGCGTGATGAGTTGGTCATCAACTCGTCTATCTCTTCTTTTGAGAAGATTGACCACATCCAAGGCTTGTCAGTCATCGTCTATAAGATACTTCTTGATTCTTTGGTCTATCACCAAGACTTCTGCAAGATGTCTGTACGCGATTTGTTTTAGTCTCCAAGCGTGCGGCGCCGATACTCCTAATCTTGTACCTAGTTGTTCGTAGGTTATTTGTTCGTAAGCCATCGCGTGCACAATGTATTGGTCTTGAGGTAGCAGTATTTCTACGCAATCTCTTACAATTTCAACGAGTTCTGTTATCGCCGTTTTGGGTGCGGCTGGTTCGCATCCTGGCGGTGCTTCCATCAACGCTTGCCAATCGTTCTCTGGTTGTTGCAGGGGCAGAAGGTCTAGCAAGTCTTCAATGTCAACAGGGAATTCCCTACTGTTGTCGTAAGACATCCGACTTATGTGCCAGTGCATACTAAGAAACTATTCATTCGTACGCTCCAATGGCGTTACCTATAATAAATAATACTTTATTTTCGCTTTCGCAAATGAAAGTAATTGTTTATTAGTCTCCGAAGGGAATGTCATCAGTCGTCAAACCGCGCGGTGCCCAAAACGGTGTCTTGTTATCATCGGTTGAAACGAACCACGGACGCTTCGGGTTGTCCTTCAGGTTGTCTCGGTTGTCCCACACTTCTGTGACGCCTGCTTTGGCTGCGGCGCGATGCAACCACGCAGGAATGTCGCCGTGCACCTTGCCCGCAATCTTTACTTGTGGTGTTTCTTTGCTACGCATTCCCGAAACTGGTCGCCCTGAACGGACATCGTCCATGGCAATCTTGATTTGTTCGTTGCTCTTGACTACAGGGATGTCTCTGCCGCTCTTGACGGGGAACGGGTCTCGGACGCTTGATAGCCCAATCTTGGCGAAGATTGCTTCGTTGACGACACCGAAAGCCTCATGCCAGTCCTGCAGAGCGCCTTCTAGGTTCTCATGTTTGATTGATGCCACCAACTCGCTGGCTATCTTTGCCGCTGTTTGGGTGACGATTGCGTCATTTACCTGTGTCATAGCCATGGTTTCCTTCCACTGAATATCTTGTTTTGAACACCATCACGCACCGTCTTTGTGCACAGCACATCAACGACGGGATGGAACTTGTAACCCTTGTCGGTTAGCCGCAACCAAAAGTAAGCATCGGCACCCGACCAGAACTGAGGGTCGTCTGACCAGCCACCGACGGCATCAAATGCGGCGCGCGATACGCACACTTGCCCGTGGTCAACGATGTTGTAAGCATCAAGCAACACCCTGTCAGCAATGCGGTCGGCAATCTTCGTGCCGTTTTGGCGTACGTCTTGCGAAGAGTACGACACGTCCCAATCGTTTACGAACATGGCGTTGACTTGCTTTTCAACCTTGTTTGGCATAAACCAATCGTCGTCGGGCAGGAAGAACAGATACTTGCCAGTGGCAAACATTTGGACGGCGGTGTTGATTTGTGTGGCGTAACGCGCCGTCTTTGGTCGGTCCTCTTCGCTGATGCCAGAGTTGAACACCACGAGATTTTTGTCGTCGGGCAAAGATTCAAGGTATTCGCCAACTCTTGGGTCAGACGAGTTGTCATCAGCAATGATGATTTGAGTGTCTGCCCACGTCTGCGCCTTGGCTGTCGCATAGGCAAAACGCAAGCCTTCGGGGTTGTTCCACGACGTGATGACTATGGTGGCGCTCAGAACGGGTCCTTCTTCACAGCCCAGCATCGCACATCAGGATGCGTGTCTTTGCCCACATAACTGGTTTCACAATCACCGAATATCTTGCGCGTGATTTGACGCAGTTCCCACTCACCGATGTTGGCGTAATGTTCCCAATCGTATGGCGCGTTGCCGTGCACGCCCGAGTGGGGCGCGCGACCTTCGCCCGCCATGGTGGCGATAAAGATGCCACCGTACTTCAGGTTGCGGTGGGCGTTGTCAATTATCTCGCGCCACAGTGGCGTGTGCTCAAACACTTCGCAGGACACCACGACGTCAAAGTATTGCTCGTGGCAATACTCGTGACCCGATGCCACGACGTCAACGTACGGTCCTTCTTGTACGTCAATGCCGACGTACTCAAGGGAGAAGGGACGCATGAAGTCGCGCACGGAGCCGTTCAAATTGCACGAACCAATCTCAAGGATGGTTAGTCCCGTGCGGTCGCCCCGCCACTCATGGAATATCTTGAACACATAGTCGTTTGCTGCTTTATGCACCGATGGCTCGTTTCTGTTCGTAGATTTGCCTGTCTTTTTCCACGATGTTGGCAAAACCCTTCGGTGGGTTTGACTTGATTGTTTGGCTGTCTGCGTGTTTGCAGCGCGCGCCAGCGATAATAGTGGTACGGAGACCCTTGTTGATGACTTCAGCCAGTAAGTCATCATCTCCGTACCACCACTTCATGCGCTCGTCAAAGCGCCAATCTTTTGCCACCCGTTCGGTGAGCATCATGCAGAACCCTGCCATGCCACCAGTTCCGTCGTAACGGCTGCGGCATGTATCCGTGACGAACTTGTCTTGTGTGAATTCTACGGTGGCGTACTGCGGGCACACAAGCCCGTACTCAATGTTGCGGTCAAGCGCGGCGCACATTGCATCAATGGCACCTGGCTCAAGTTCTACATCGTCGTTCAGGAACAGCACATGTCCTTCTGATGCGTTCAAGCCGACATTCCACATGACATGGATGCCTGAGCCTTCAGGGACACAGGTTTTGATGACGCCATGCGGCGCAGCCTTGGCGGTTTCCCATCCTTTGTCGCCGTCACCTACCACGATGATGCGTGACACTTTCGGTGAATTTATACAACCAAGAACGGCTTTTGCCAAGCCTGACGCATTGTTCTTGGTTGGTATGACGACGGTGACTTTGCTCTTTGCGTTGCAATAGAAGAACATGTTGTCAAGCAAGCGCCTGTCTTGGGGTGCGTGCTGTAATGCGTACATGCCTTGTTCAACGGCAATGTCATAGAAACCGAGGCGATACGCAGCCAACGCCATCAAATCGTGCGGTGACCAACCCCACGGTTGTGCTTCGGTCAGATACAACTGTCCACGGTCAGTGACCTGCAGACAGCGCCACGCCGCCCAAAAGCAACCCATCCAGTTGCGTGTGTCGTGGTAATGCTGAGCCAAGTCATGCCACGGTTCACGACCCCACGGGTACTCGGCACATGCCCGAAGTAGCCACGCTTCGCGTTCATCGGGCAGTTGCTTGGCGATGTACCTCATTGAATACCCTCGTTCAGGTGCCCACTTGGACGATTCCATCGTCAAGTGGCGTTTGAACAGCGCCACGGACTCTTCTGTGCGCCCGTGGTACATGAGTTCACGCGCCGCATAATAAGTATTTCTATCGTTCTCAGGGTTTTCTTCTAAATCCAGGAGAAGCAAAGGCAGGTATTGACCGCGTGATTTGGTGTCGTCAGCGAAATGGTAGATGCGTACATCACAGAAAGCCTGTGATTCTGCGTAACCTTCTTGTGTCGCGTTGACTTCGTGCACAGCGTTCACCCAACGGTGCGAGAATCGCCTCGTTATCTTGTCGCCGTGATACTGCAACCCGTGTTTGTCAAGGGCGATGGTTGCTTCAACATTGACTTCCCCGTCAGGGTTGAGGACCTTTTCTTCCCAATTCCAGGTGTACAGGTATCTCGGGCGGTTCACCGACCCGTCGTTGGGCACCGCTTCAAGGGCGCGGCGCCACCCTTCACCAAATACTTCATCAACGTCAAGGTTGATTATCCAGTCAATGTCGTCAGGTAGTTGGTCAAGCAATGTATTACGAGCCCTAGCGAAATGCCAAGGGTCAATCTTTGCGTGAAGGACGGTAACTCCACATGCCTGCGCAACTGCCACAGAATCATCCGTAGAGCCAGTATCAAGGAGGTAGCGATAGTCAGCGTCTTTACAAGAGTCAGCCCAGCGTTCAATGTGTTTCGCCTCGTTCTTCATGATGGAGACGGCTGCTACCTTCATTGGCGCTCCTTGAATGTGTAGAAATACAGTTCTTCGTCGCTTTCGCTCACCCAACGACTGCCAGTTGACTCGCACGAAAACTCTTGGCTGAAGATTTTCCAGTCAGGTTTGTCAAGTTTCATCGTTATCCACGAGCCGCCATCCATCCACAATATGCGGTTGTTCGGCTGAATGAAGTATTGACCGCCCTCACCCACGAACACGTGCCCGCATTTGTGACCAGCCGCATATTCGCCGTAGCCGTTGGAGTACTGCGGACCCAAACACCAATCAATGGTGAACAGATACTTGGCTTTGTGTTGGCTGTGGTCTTTCAACCAAATCATCGCGCTACGGTTCTTGCAGTACTCAAGGATGGTTACCGATGCGTAATAGGACACCGAATCCCACAGTTGTAACCAGTCCAACGGATAAGCGCTGTAGTTATCGGTTTCCAACGACCACAGATAGTGGATTGGTACGCGAGCATGCTGCGAGCCGTACTCGGTCATTACGGAGAACAACCCGCATCGTTGCGGGATAGATGTATAAGCAAACACCTCAACAGGAACCTTTTTGTTGGTTGGTGACGGGTCGCCGTCGTACAAGAACCCTTCGT